>TARA_R110000824_G_scaffold90756_2_pt1 | contig 17275 bp, 13 predicted proteins | sample TARA_R110000824 | Tara Oceans TARA_R110000824 (sample SAMEA4397747) | marine metagenome | biome: Polar Biome; feature: [MES] marine water layer (ENVO:01000295) within the mesopelagic zone...; material: water (ENVO:00002006), including particulate matter (ENVO:01000060) such as......
AGAAACAGTACCTGGAGATGTAACCTTAATAGGAGCTCCTAGATGATCTTCGGAGATAAATGGTTTTCTATTTCCTCTGGTTAGGAATATATTATCAGACCTCTGCATCTCTTGTTCAATATTAGTATCGAACTTAGCAAAGTTTTTAATTATCTCTTCTTTACCTGATATAACAGTTAGATTAAACCTATCATCACTTGCTGTCGCTACCCATTTATTCATAGAAGAGGAGTATGTAATCCATACAGCTCTATAAGGAAGATCTTTCATTATAGATTTAATCCGAGAGGCTACTAATCCATCATCTTTATTCTTCATAGAATCCATGATGATTTTAAGCATTCCAGGTCCTATGCCTAGTTTAGATGACGCACATTTAAATAAGGAAGCTGTTTTAGTTCGTCCTTTTTCATCATGTCCTGGAGGAGCTGTCTTAACTGGCATAGAACCTCCTCCTTTCTTTTTAGGGCTTAGCTTACCTGAAAATACACCGAGGTATTCAATAAGTCTAGTTTCTGTGAGAGGAACATACTTCTCATCATCTATGACAAATACATTTAGATCATTCAAAGAGAATTCAGAGATTATAATAGGAACTACGGCGGTCATGCCAGAAGAAGGATTCTCTAATAGAATACCTCCCATAGCCGTTCCTGTTTTAGGATCTACCGTTTGAAATTTAATGCCTTTCATATATTCGGACACAAAAGGGTAGTCAGAGTATAAAAACTCTATAATCTGCTGAGGCCAGAAGTTATGATCGTTTCCTAGTTGTCGTTTCATTTTTTTAAAGTTTAGTAGAATCTAACAAGGTTAGAAGCGTTAACATAACCCGCATTTAGAGTACCTGTTAAGGTGGTCATAGGACCAGTTACTGTTAAAGTACCATTAATAACCACGTTACCATTAAGTATGGTAGCGGGTGCATTAATTGTAACAGCATTTCCAGTAATTGCCACTGCGCCTGTGCTAGTTAGATTTATCGCCCCAGTAGCTATAGTATTTATCGTAAGGGCATTTATGTTCACTAACCCTTCTGTACCTGTTAAGCCTCCTTTAATATTTACTAGAGGTCCTCTAACAGTAGTTGACAAGGTTATTGGATCCAGTTCAACCTCTAATGGAGCAAGTACTTTTACAGCAGCGAAAGTGGTTGCTGAATACTTAAGAAGAGAGTCCCCAGCAGGTTGCATTCCTGCGGTAATAGAATAAGTACCACCCATTGTTCCTCTAACTACAGCAGCGTTGTTTATATTATGCATGTAGAGAGGATAGGTTATATCTGCAATTGCTCCGAAAGCGCTAAGACCTAAAGCCCCTGCTTCTGTATAAACAAAAGGTGTATGGTTATTACTAGAAATAGATCTAACTAACCTCCTCCATTTACCTGGTTTAGGAACACCTGCGGGTACCATAGTGCCTACCATTCCGTGTGGTCCCCAAGATTCAAACCCAGTTGCAGTAAAAACCTCGTGTCTAGCGCATCTTACGGATATCATTCCAGATGCATTTGTAAATCTAATATAAGAGTCATTAGAAGACATATCTATATTGCCTACCTTATCAAAATGAAGATATGAGGTGCGCTCTACAGGAGCTTTTTTACTGACTCCTCCTATATATAACTCTCCTGGAGATAAAGGCTTACCAAAACTACCTACTCTAGGTAAAGGCGCATCTCCGTTTGTATCTGCAATAAGCGCACTACCTATAATTAAGTATCTACCATCTGCCATCTTAGCCACTAATACTGGCTCATCTTTATCATAAAGCCTTATAATTCCTGTATTTGAATTATAATTATAAGAATCTTGTACAGCTGCTACATTCTCTAAAGTACGGAGAGTGTGCGAAAGCTGTACATTATATAATCCGCTTTTAGATGTAGTAGGCTGTCCTAGCTCATCTGTAGTAAATACCAGAGACGTAATAATACCTAATTGAAGATTATCATTTAGGGTAGAAGTCTTAGCAAAGGAGAACGGTCTCATGGTAAAAGTAGCTATACTAAGGTATAAAGCTATATGGAGAAACGTTACACATCCCACACTATACCTAAGCAAAATTCTAAAGGTTTCCGAGTAATTCACGAATTTAAAGATATCGAGAAGCACACAGAGTCTTTAAGAAAAGCTAGACTATATTATATAAAAAATCCTGTTTTAAGTCGAGAAGACAGAAAAATATCTTTTCGGAGCTCAGTTCACGGATATCCTTATGGTAATGTTAATATGATTGATCTCATAAGAAGATTCACAGATAACCACTCAGAAGACAAATGGAAGAACAAAGTTCTATGTAGTTTCGACCTATCAAACTTCTACCACTACATCACCCCCGATAAAATAGATAATACATGTTTTCCTGAACTTAGGGATGATATGCAAAAAGCTTTTGTTGAGGTAGGTAACGGAATCGTAGTTCTTGCTCAAGGAAGTCCGCTATCTCAAGACATATCTAATATATGTCTTATGAAAACTGATCTAAAAGCGCTTGCTATTCTTAATACATTTAATACATGGACTGGGCGTTTTATAGGATCTAGAAGGCAATATCCTATAAATTTTAATATAGGCTTTAGACACGATCTACCTTTAATTAGCACGACTCCGGGAGGCTACGTACACACCTTAGATACAAGCATCGCACCTGAAGAGATAGATAACCTTTATGATCTCCCAGGAACAAATAATCTGTTAAAAGCCTCTTACATGCGATATGTAGATAATATCTACATTATGATTAGTGGTACTGAGGAGGTCCCAGAGGATTTATTAATTAAGATTTCTGAGGCTCTAACAAAAAAAATTAAAGGGGTATTCATTAAAGAAGGCTATTCTATTAATAACCTTAAAAATAATACGTCTACGTCTATGACAAATCGTAGAATGCCTATTCTAGGATTAAATATTTCTGAAAGGGTTAAATGTACTAAGCACTATATAAATAACCTAAGATCTGGTTTATTTAAGTTCACCCAAGGAGTTTGGATAGATATCCCGGAAAGCCTAGCTTCTTCTGTTATATATGCTATGTATGTAGATACTAAATCGCATAATAGATTACGTAAGTGTACTGAAAAAATACGCTTAATGGATCTAACTAACTCACCTAATGCTCTAATGCTTCTGCGTTTTCTAGACTCAACTAATACTTTAACAAATGATACACCTTCAACTTACTGAGAAAAGCCTAGAGGATAAAAATAGACTTATGGCATACCAGGAAACTAATTTACAGACAGAGATTGCTCTTCTCAATAGAAAAGCTTTAAACACTCTTAGATGCTCTCTAACAAGACTTCCTAAATATTATAAGATAGCCGCTGCTATGCATGGTTATCTAGGATTATTTATTCGTCCAAGTTCATATGGAGATATGTATGGAGATATCTTTGCTCGTATGCATGCTAGAACTAGAGAAAGGTTATATAAAGGAGCATTTTGGGATATACGTTCAGCTAATCATGTAGATATAGTAACTAGTATCAGCTTAAAATTTCCGTATTCTATAAATATACAAGTAGGGGATTATAGTCATTATGGAGATATGCTAACCCCGGATATGCACATATGGAGAAATATTTCCTCTATGGACTATCACTTAAAAAACTTCTCAACAATGTCTGTTTCAGAACATGAACTAAATATACCTAAAAGTAGAATTCCCATCGAACATCCTCTATCTAAAGAAGATGCTTTTAATGATTTAGCAGAGAGGTTTTAAGAGCCCCACACGTATTTGCAGTCTGTGCAGAAGATTTTACGCTCCTCCTTATCAGTAGCCCACTCTCCTCTACACGAAGTACAGTCGTTTGGAGGAACTCTACGTAACCATTGTTCATATTCCCCTACCCCATTATCGTGTACCTGTCTATGACAGTATCTACATAACAGAGCTAGGTTAACAGGGTCGTGTAAGTAAATCCATTTACTAGCACGACCTCTTGTTACTATATGATGAACCTCTAGAGATTTTTTTGTCCCGCAGTGTTCACAACAATGTTTTGCTCTTTCAAAGATATATTCAATATCTTCTTCCGATATAGCTGACACCATTATACTTCTATGTAATAAACAGTTCCATACGCAACCATATGACCATCAGCTTCCGTACTAGATATCTTTAAAGAAGTGTCTGTGGTAAGAGCTACTGGATGCTCTCCAAAATTTATACTATGAACTACAGGTGTTACACCTACATGAGTCGCAGATAGTATCTGATTAGTAGATGTTTTGTCTCCATCAGTAAGGTATAAATCTCCTGAGCAGGCGGCAGCAGACCCGATCATAGTTATCGACCAGCCCGTTACGTAAATCTTTTTACCTGTCGCCGGCACAATAACATCTGTATTGGTCTGCGGCGATCCACCAACTCCTCCGTGAGAAAAACTGCTATATTCAACTGCTTTAACAGTTCTATGAAAATCGTTATTTCGTCTTAATGCCATAATTAACTACACCCCTTACACCCGCCACCGGTTTTCTTTGTAAGAAAGAATTCGACCATCATTATAAACCAACAAGCGCCAGAAGCTAAACAAGCATCGAAAAATAGATTATCAGTTACTGTATATCCTCTAATAGAAGATACTGAAATACTAGCCCAAAAACCTACACATAGAGGGCAATGAAAGAAAGTGTGTAGAGACTTCCAAGGTTTAAAATTAAAGAGTTTTTCATGCCATACACGACGAAGGCCTTCGAAGATACTTCCTTTAGTGAGAATAGCTGTTATGCCAAATGTTATCATTATATGATGTAAAAGATCCATTAAATTCTAGTTATTTCGTTTGTTCTGAGAAAGTCTAATTTCTTAGACCATTTAGTTGCTAAGTACTTTACTGCTTCAAATAAAGTCTCATCGTAGTCTAATTCGTCCGGTATAAATTGTACCGCAGAGGATGGAGTAGTTAAGCAGTTTAATCCTTTTTTATGAAAAAACATCTGATGATCATAGTGACCCAAGCAGATATTATTAAAAGGAAATTCGTATCTATACTCATCTGCTTTCCATGACCATAGAACATCATCTAAAACATGAGAGATGTGTCTAGGAGGAACTTCGTTCCCATCAATACCTTCCCAATTACCGTGTATAAAGTAACCCACCGCCCCTACTGCTGAAACTGTTCTATCTCTTTTATGTAATTTTAAATAATTAAAATAATCTTCTGTAACAATAACACCAGGAGAAATACGCGTTATCCAGGCAGCATTAGGGAACATATCATATATTCTATTTCGTTTAACAAACCCTCCTATAGTAGAAGGTTCACATACAACAACATGTTTTATATCAACCGCCCACTCTATTGCGTCAGCGAAACTATCCCTAGTTTCCGGCATTAATACAAACCAGAAATCGTCCCCTATACAGGAGCGTATACTTTCATATGTATTCTTAGCTTGAATTCCTAAACAACCATTATCACAGATTACTACTTCCATTAAAACTCTCCTTTAGATCCTGGAGTTTGTTTAAAATCTCCTAGCAGCCAAGAATTTAAAGGATTTATCCCGTGTATATCAGCACTAAACCCCTTAATAGCTGCTTCGGGTATAGCAGTACGAGCCTCTCTACGTGCAGATTGAGCAAGGAAATCATTCCTTAATACAGGAATCTTATGAGCTCCTTCAATTCTAGCTTCGTATTTAATTTCAGATCCTTTTTTATTTTCTTTTTCTAACACAGATACTTTCTCCATATCCCCTGGCTCATACCTAGAGTTGCCGCCATCCAAAACACGAGCGTGCTCTGTCAATGACTTACTTAAAATCTCAAAGTGTACAGGGTTCAGGTCTACACCTGTAGAAGAATACAGGTTCCTCATACTATTTGTCAAGTATTTTCTTACGCCTAGAAGACCTTCTACCTCTAAAACTCTACGAGGATGCTTGACACCTGTTGTAAGAGCTTCTCCGGCAGAGACCGCATCCCCTTTCTTGACTATAGGATCTACTAAATCTGTAGCGTAATACTTATCATTATCGGTGAATATATCCCATCCGCCACCGGCAGCTTTATCTACCTTAGTTATTATCTCGCTTGTTTTAGCTATAGGCGCCTCGTTAGAGAACGTACCTGGTATCTTTCCGAATAAGTTACTTACTTGCTTTTCTAAAGACAAGGCACCTCCATCCCCAGCTCCTTTTCCACTATGAAAGGAGCGCAGTAACCCTTGAGTTATTTTCTCACTAGTAACCTGAGCAGCCTCTACACCTACGTGGTCTCCTATATTGGGCATACGCATTTGATCATTTAACCCATGACAAAGAATACACATACCGTGAGTAGATTCACATGTTAAAGGAGAACGTACTAATAACTGAATAGATTTGTTAGCTTTTAGAAACTGCTCATCTATTAACTTAGACCCTCTTGATGTAAAACGACCTAGAATAAAACGATCTGTTCTATCCATATTAATACCTTTAGTAGTAAAACAATCTTTCTCTGTAATTACAGCTTCCATAGAAGCGTGTACCTCATCTTTTGATAGCTCTCCTCCTTTAGCTACTCCCCTTGTTTTAGAAACTACTCCTGATCTTGCGGCAAATAGAGTGTTTAGGTAATCATCGCTCTTCATTCCTTGCGCATATCCGGAGCCTACAGCGCGTTCTTGTGTCCCTGTGCCGAACTTACCTTCCATGAAACCTGGAGTAGCTAACATCTGAGATATGTTACCCCAACTTCCTTTTGCTCCAGAGCGTTTCATGTCATAAATACGATTAGTATCAAAGTACGACTTAAATTCTGTCTGTAATTTAGATATATTCGCGTCATATTTATCAGCATTTTTATTATCTTTACCTAACGTAGAAGTTAATTTTTTAACTTTTTCCATCATGGCTTTAGGAGCTGCTATATCATTAAGAGAAATACTAAACCCAGTTAAATAAGCATACTTATTACCTAAGTCTTTTAAAGAGTTAAGCATCGTAGCAGCTTTACTAGGGTCGTCTTTATATATAGATTTAATTAAATTCTGTATCACCACTTTATCTACTATTTTATTATTCACTAGAGAGTGGTATTGATCAGGTATAGACTTATGAAGTAATCCCCATCCTAATGTTGTAGATACACCAGATATTTTAACTATAGAGTCAATGTTTATCTCATTATCTAAAAAACTATTTTCAGCTTCTGTTAGGTTAGCAAACGATTTATTTGTATTATCACCTTTTTTACTTAAAATATAAAGCCCTAATAAAGCTTCATTAGAAGGCATAGGAAGAATTTTTCTGTTAGGACCGAATAAAGACTTACTAGGCATTAACTTCTTCGCTGCTTCTAATCTAGCACCTTCTGTGACAGGAACATGTACATTCATAGTATCCCAAACAAAATACCCACCGTCAGCAGCAAAGTTCATATGCTTCTCTACTGTTATATCGTACATATTTATAACTCTACCAGTAGACTCGGATCTCTCTACTCTACCCCAACGTACTTTATCGTTCATACACAAATCTTTAAAATCATTAGGCAAGACTGCTAATTCCTCTTCAGTCATGTAAGATAAAAAGAAATCTAAGGCAGTACGTAACCAAGGCTCGTATCCTAGATTAATCCAATCGCTGTAAGGCTGTATGTTATATGCGTATCTTAAATGATTTGCTTTATCTTTAGGATCGACTCTAAAACGAATAGTTTCTAAGATCATCAAACTTATGTATGTAGGTACCGGAATAAAATCGTGTTTCTTTTTAGAAGCAGATAGTATCGTATCGTCCGTCTGAATATAGTTTCTGGCATCAAATGTAAAATAATCCGCGTTTTTTGCGAAGAACTCTTTTACATCCGCTATTTTAAAATCTAGCTCATAGAACTTAGTTTTATTTTGTATAGAACTAGTAATGTTACTGTCTACACCTACGGATTGCGCTATCTTAGATATGTCTTCCAGGTAGGATCTACCAGTGGTGGCTCTAAAAGTAATTTCTCGTCTTTTAGGGTTTATAACCGACTCAAGAATGCCTGCTATGAAAGCTTCTCTATGTTTCTTAGATACACCTACTAAGAATGAAGGTAATCTAATATCTCCTTCTAAATGTATATTATCATTTATCCACTCAATAACGAACGGACTTATAAAACGTCTCTCTTCATCTAGGTAAGCTTCGGTGTGCCTATTTAATAATGATAATCTAGTCGTCAGAAAGGGTGTATTACCGAAGTAGTATCCACCTACGCGTCCTTTATTTTTACGTATAGATCCTGAGAAAAAACCTAAACAAGATATAAGATCTAGATGAACCTGATGCTCAAAATCTTCTATACCTTCAAATACATTAGGATTAATTGGGTCATAATCAAATAATCTAGGTACACACATATTTAGAGCATCTTCTGGACGCGTCTTTTCTACGATACTTAAATCTGGATTATAGCATACAAGACTATGGTTATCACTTACGTTTAAGGTGACTCCTCCAGTAAGCTCCACTTCCCATTCTTTACATGCTCGGTGCTTATGGAATTTAGTTATTTCTTTTAGCTCCACAAAACCCTCTGGTGAAATAGCGGGTACTGTCATGCCTTTAGGTACTTCGTAAACTTCTTTATTACCTCTCTGCTCTATAAGCTCTCCATGAGGTATTTCAGATATATTAGTAGTAACTGCTAATTTAGTTTTAACAATATGATCGCCACAGTCTACATGATGTTCACCTGGAGCACTAAGCCATATGTCTCCTATCATACTATCCCCGTCAAAGTCCGCATTGAATCCGTGAATAACCAGAGGATTTAATTCAATAGCTTTACCTGAAGTAACATGCCCCCACTGAGACATGAAGTTGAACTTGTGTAGTGATGGATGTCGATTTAAAAGAACTGGACGCTCATTCATAACTTCATCTAATTTCGCTCTAGCTATAGGAGAACGCTCATTAATAGTCTCCATAGCTTTTATAGGAGTGTATCCGGCACTAACTAACTTACGTGTGATAAAGGGTTTCATTATCTTGTAAGCCATATCCTCAGGGATCCCTACATTATCTAAAGGAAGAGTTGGGTCTACAGTAATTGTAGAACCTCCACTTATATCCTGTGTCTTACTCAACATCTTAGACTGTATAGTACCGAACTTTCCTCCAGACTTAGGAGCGAGAGATCTCAAGATACCTTTTTCACCTGCTCGTTGTTTAAGCTGAAAGGACACCGGATCAGTTGTACCTAGAATAGCTCCTGTATGTTTATAAAGCTCATTAATACGCTCACCCATTAACTCTGGGTCATCAAAACCTATATCTTTTAGCTTATTAATACCATCGCTCTCTAGTTTAAGAGACTGGTATAGCTCATTAAGAGGCGGATTCTGCACAGTACCGTCTGGAAGAATGGTCATCTGCCGAAACTTAGGAGGTAGAATAGGAAACGATTTAAGTGTATATAATTCAGATGGCTTCTTACCTAACGTTTTAATATTAGTTAAAAATCTAAGTTTAGTATTATTACTATTTAAACTAGCCCAGTCTTTATCTTTACCAAACTGTTTACCTTCTTCTCTCAACTCTTTAATACGTGTATTTAAGTTAATACTATCCAGCATTGTAGCTATAGCCTTTCCACCAAATAAAGAGCCTTTTTCATCTATTTCTCCTTTACCATTTACTTTAGTTTTACCTTTCAGGATATCAGCGAACTTACGAGATGTTAACCCTAGAGTTTTAGTGATTGCTGTTTCAAAAATAGGATTAGGAATCTCTTCTGCTAAAGAAATATGAGTCCACTTATCTCCCGCTGATCCGCCTGTTAAGATAGGATCATAAAATCCTCCTGGTTCAGGTTTCATATCTCTAGAACGAATAAACTTAGCCTCGGTTATCTCTCCATTACTTCTCTTTAAAATATCCTCGTTTGTTGAGGGAGTTACAGCTAAAGAAGATTTAGTTTGGTTTACATTTAATCCTAAAGCTTGTAAAGAAGATAAAAAGTTATCTCTAATAGCTGGGGCTTTAGGTTGAGGTAAAGGCAATCCAGAATTAAGAGCTCTCCAGAATTCGTCATTACGCGTTCCTTTTATATTAGCCATATCAGCTAGATTTTTTCTAGCTCCTCCAGCTAATAAACTATAAAAAGATAAACCATCGATAGCTCGTGTTCCGTTTGTTGATGTTTTCTTAGGACGGTCATAAGTGACATCGTAATAACCAGTTTCTCCGGCTTTAATTTTAGTGCGAACACTTTGCTTAAGTTTATTAAAATACAGTTGCCCAACATGTACTTTCTCTAACTTTTTACCTGTCTCAGGATCTATTACAGTCTCTTCATCATGTATACCTGAGCGCCTCTGCTCTTCTTGAGCCATGTCTACATACCCTTCTTTTGAAAACTGAGGTAGGGTATATATATTATTCTCAGCTTTAGCTATCTTCCCTAAAGCACTCTCTACTAATTGAGAAGAGTTCATGCGACTAGGTATACCGTGAGGGTTAAATAATACTTCTAGAGGAGTTCCATCCTCTCCCATAGGCATCTGAGCGTCCGGAAGAATTTTAGTAATAATACCTTTACCTCCGTATCTAGTAGCTATTTTATCTCCTTCTATCGTAACTTCTTCGGTCTTAACAAAAACTTTTACATTCTTATTATCTATATGTACACGAGAAACTTTACCTATTGCCTCTTTATCAAATATAGGACTTATATCTCTCGGAGCCAGTAGCTGAGCTACCTTTTTATTTAATAATGCAATAGAAGCTTGAGAAGGACTTAGCTCCCTTTTCTCATAAGCTAATATTAAAAGATCTCCGTTCTCTACCGACGTACCTTTCTTTATTACGCCGTTTTCATCATAGTTCTCTAACTTAACAGTCATCGCAGCATTCGGGAATACAGATATATACTCCTTCTTACCTACTACAACTTCTTTACCTTTTTCTACAACGAACTCCATTAAATGTAGAGACGTCATTTTCTTTGCCGCAGTTTCGCTAACAACAAATCCATCCTCAAAATTATATCCTTTATAAGCAAGAAACCCTGTCTTTAGATTAGTACCTATAGCTAACTTACCTTCTTTCGAAAAAACAGACTCAGCTAATATCTGACCTTTCCTCACTACATCCCCTACTTTCACTTTAGAACTATTATCCATAAAGGACTCAGCATTTAAGGGGAAATCTTTAGGGATCTCATGTATATAATCTTTTCCGTCTGCGCCTTTTATTACTATCGTCTCCTTACGCACAGCTTGTACAGTACCAGAAATAACTGCAATAATGTTACCCTGCATATCCATAGACGGTATATCCTTTAAAGGTTTACCTTCCATAGATTTAGAAAACTCCGTTTCAACTAAAGGCGCTTCTCTGTATTTAAGAGGAACAGCTTGCCCTAGTTGCTTATTACCTACATTAGCACGTACCCCATATGTTGAACTTAGCATAGGTATCATATTAGTAACTGTACTAAATAAACCCTCTTCTTTAATAAAATACTTAGCTGTTGATGCTTGTATCTGTTTAGGAATACCTTTAACAATCCCACTAATAAAACCTGATGTAGTTGGCGCCCCTATACCTATGATTAGCTTCTGAAACTCCAAAGCTGAAATAGTTGTATTCTTACCTTGAGGAGTTTTAACTTTAATATGCGGCTCATTATTCTTAATAGTAAGAGCTGTAGCACGCTGAAGTCCTACACCTACCTTATCTGCTGATTCAGGTGTAGCTAAAGGATCAGCTACTCCGAATAAGGTGTTCTGCAAAGACCGCATACTGTCACTGACAGCTCTAGACTGGCTGATACCTCCAGGACCAAACACAGTTAATGCTTCGGATCCTGATATCCAATCCATAGGATTGTTCTGATCTTTGAAGTCCTTCAAAGACCCCCCTGAGAAGATATCACTAATTGGCTTATCGAATTTAGTAGCAGACAATATACCTTTAAGATCTTTTTTACCACCACGTCTTCGTACTCTAGTCTTGAATTTGAGTGCTGAAGCTTTTATAGATTCAATTATATTGTCATCAGGTTCTAGATATTCTCTAAAATAAGAGGCATTGACATCATCTACTTTTAATACTCCTGTTACCGTTTTACGTAACTTTTTAACCACGTCTACCCAAAATTGTGACGTAATAGTCTCGTGTCCTTTACCTAATGTAATCTCGTTAGATCCTCCAGTAAAAGAAACACCTTCAAATTTTTCTCGTATAGCTTCAGAATCCTCAACAAATGACGCATAGGACTTTCCTGTTAACTTCTTAGCTATCTTTTTAAGCTCTGTATTTACTGTCTCTATATGATTTATCCTGAAAAGCTTAGGACCCATAGCCTCGCGTATATCATTATCAGATATATTAAAAGCTCTCATCACAGCATATAAACTGTACTTAGAGTCTCTAACTTTAAAAATAATCTTACCAGACTCTGGTTCTACTTGCACACCTACTTTTTGATCAAACTGAGAACTGCCCATAGCCATATTAAAAGCTGCGCTGTATCCTCCTGAAGGATCCTGAGAAACATACACCCCTGGTTTACGTCTATACTGGTTCTTTAAGATAATCTCGTTACCATTCCAAATATATGTATTCCTATTAGTTTTAATAGGAAGCTTAAAAAGTCTCTTAGTTACCTTTGTCTCTTTATTGTTAATAGTGTCTTTTAATATAAAATGACCACGTACTGCCGTACCGTGAGTCTGACCTCCTAATTTAGCTTTTAGCTCTGCTGAGAGAGTCCTATCAGGATCATTAAGGGACACCTCAGTAAGCGTAAGAAGCTTACCAGTACCTACTGGAATATCTTTAATAGAAGAAGTCAGTTCTTTTTCTATTAGTTGTTTAAAGTTGTCTAGTCTATCAGCCATTTTAGTTAACCTGTTTGAGTATTTTATCAAAACTGTGTTAAATTACTAATACTAAATAATTGCTACAGAAGAGGCATAAAAGTAGTTAGAACACTGAGAAGGCTTCCTTCTCTCGTAGCTCACTAATGTACAGCTTTTACAAGCGGTAAGATGACCTTGATCCTAATAGGATCAGGAGATACATAAACTAACTTAAAAAAATTAACTAAAACCTATAACAAGGAAGAGGTTTCCTCTTCAGTGTTTGTACCCACAGGTACATCTTAAATAAGGATCACCAAGCGAAGATCAGCCCTGATCGAGAGCTCGTTGTGCGCCACGGCTATGCCTCTGTCACTCCACGAAGCTCCTCGATCAGGTTGATCCTCGCTGGTATACCTATATAACGTTGGTTTTTCCCATAAATATCCTACCTATAAATCAGAAGAGGTTTCCTCTTCCGCGTTTGTGTTAAAGAACACACCTTAAAAAGAAGGATTACCCACCGCTACTTTCACCCTATGAGCTACCTGCTCTCGCGCCGCGTCAAAGACTAGGCACTTCCGCAGGAGGCTCATCAGGTGAAATCCGCTTCGGGTGTACCTATATAACATTGGTTCCATACCTATATAAAGCCTATAACTAAGAAGAGGTTTCCTCTTCAGCGCGTCTAACAAGCTGCATGTCTTAAATAAGCATGTTGCGCCCAGGCAATCCGGTCGTGACACGGGATAACCCGCTAGTCGGTGCGCCGTCACGGAGTTATCACCGTTTCTCGACCGGTTGCCCCGGCGAAATGCCTACATAACATTGGTTTCACACAAATATACAACCTATAACTCAGAAGAGGTTTCTTCTTCACTGTATGTGCTACTAGCACAACTTAAACAGGTAGACTATCCGATCTCTACCTTACCAGGGACGTCGCTACGCGCCTCACCCAGGACGGTTAGATCGGTCGCTACTCATACATAACGTTGGTTTTACTAAATATATACAACCTATAACTCAGTAGAGGCTTCCTCTTCCTAGTGTGTGCTAGTCACGCATCTTAAATTAGGTGTGGACGCTGTCATCCCATTCTGGGCTCGATCCGACTATGATCACTAATGATCAACGGCTACTCTTCCGCCAGAAGAGATGACTGCCCTCCAACCTACATAACGTTGGTTATAACATATAAAAAAACCTATAACTTAGAAGAGGGTTCCTCTTCAATGGTTGGTGCTAAGTACGCATCTTAAATAAGCAAGCGTGCAGGTCCGCGCCCTTCCAGGGAGCTAAGCTCTTTTGATCCTACGGAGCAATCGCACCGCACCACTGGAAGGCGGGACCATGCAGCTTAGCTTTATAACATTGGTTTACTCTTCATATACCCAATCAAAAATGTCAGGGTTCTGCTTAACCATAGCATAGAAACATTGGGATAATGCAAATATAGCACTGTGAGGAATTTGTAAACTTAAAAAATCTTCTACACAGTGCAACGCCTCATGTAATATAACTATTTTTTTATGTTCGTATGAAATATCTTTATTAACTCTTATCATTAAAAGCTGTGAATCATACTCTCCCCAAGTAGTATCACCTATCTCATTTTTTTCAGAGGAGCATTCATTAATAGGTATAGTTACACCTAGTATCTCTATTGATTTAGGAAGTTTTTTTACTCCAGACATAGCGCGTGCTCTCTTACCATTCCGTGTTCCTTTGTGAAGAAGCATAGACGTTGCATCGCAGCTCCTCCTTGTGCTAAACATTCAGCAGCAAACTCGTTATCTGATTCAGGGCTTCCGCTTAAGAAAAAGTATAAGTCTCTATTTAACACGCCAGATGCGTGCGTATGGAAATGTCCTAAAGATAAGTACTTCCAGTCCGGTATATTCATTCTCCACCCTTGAGCCTTCTTGAATATTCCCGCTAACGGTATAGGGGAGCCTCCGCCTATCTGGTCACCATGTATACACATGATCCCGTGTCCGGCTACTGTCTGCATCACATACCAGTGAGTAGTCAGGTCCCATTCTGTGTTACCTAATCCAACGTTGTCGCATAGTAATCTAGTCATCTCATATGATACTAGATCCCAATTAGAGCTACGAGCAGCGCCCGAGTTCTTTCTGCCAGATCTACCATGATTTCCGTGTACCCCCGCTACCTTGACTTTCTTTACTACTGAAGCTAACTCTGTTATAACATGCGCCATTAACTCTGGAGCCGTCTTTAAAGCTTGCTGGTACAAAGTGCTATCTATCTCAAAAGGCTGACCTGGGAATATATCCTCGCCTTCTACCATGTCACCTTGCAGGATGATATGTAGTACAGCAGGTTTATCGGCTATAAGTATCTTCTTGACTTCTTCCGTCATCTTTTGGATACGCTTCACCGCTATCTCGGAATTGTACGTTGAGGTGACTTTACCTATCTGCCAGTCGGATAAACAGAGCCATGCCTCTTCTTTTGTTGCTTTATATTTAGGCGCCTTAAGCTTCTTAGCTGGCTTGAACTTGCTAGCATGTTCTCTAACTGCTTTTAATAGTAAACAGTCAGTGGTCTGCTGCTTCTCTATCTTTCTACAGAGTTTGCGTATCTCTGTACGTAATCTCTTTATGGTGTTCGACTCTATATCTATACCATCTGCCCAGTCTTCTATGTTGAAATCACGCATTAAAAGTTAGCCTTGGTATATTCATCGTTCATATTAGACTTTATCCATCTACGTAGTGTCTCTACACCTACTTTAACACCCTTCTTTTCAGAGAGCATCTTATGTAAATCAGTCATGGAAAAGAAGCTGCGCCCTTGCGATCTAATTAAAAGAGCTTCTCGTAAGGCTTCCTGTGCTTCTAAATTCTGGTCTAGATGTCCTCGTTTGTAGGGCTTATCTTTAGTTTTTGCCCAAGTGGAAACGGAGAACGGAGTTGTCTGTTTTTTAGTCATGCTAAGTATCCTATCATAATGTAGGGTTTGTGGCAATAAAAGTATCGTTTTTTGGTCGTACTAGATTACGCTTAAAGTTTCGCTTCTTTGAGGCATAATAGTATATGAATGAAAATGTTAACACGCCAACAATTTATGAAGATAAGACCAATGATTTCTTGCTGATAGGCTTAGAACAATTAACCGTAGATAGCCCACTAGGTGAAAGTACTAAAATGGTAGGTTTAGGTCTACTTAGGAATAGCAAAGGCATATTAAATAAACACTATATCGATATTAATGATATCAAAATACCAAACCAGGCAACCATCAGGGCTGCTCTGGAACTTAATAGAAAACAAATGAAAGATTTAGTCCTAAGAGCTCAACAAGTTATTCAGCTTTATGAGAAGTATGAAATGGACTTAGTTGACAAAGATGGAATAAACCCCTCCTTAATCACACTCGATAATAACGGATGTGCTGACTTAAACGAGAATTAAAATGTACACAAAACTTTACATACCAAAAAATCCTACCCTAGATGTAGCTTCATCAGCTTGGCTGATCAGCACAACTCAAGGGATTAATGAAGAGAATATTATTTATGTACCAGCCACTTGGTCTGGTGTAGATATGCTAGATAGCGATGTAAGCATAGGTTTAAATGCTACTCTAGCAGAAAACGGTTTACATATTAGATATGGAAATAAGTCTGGGCAGATGAGAAGCTGTTTCTCTGTCTGTTTAGAAATGTTGCCAGCTGAATCATATGGAACGTTTACTTCATTAAGTAACTATATTAGTTCTTTATTAACTACTAAAGGTCCTTGGGGCAAAGCTAAAAACTTAGGCTTTAACCCTAATATGATTGATATGAATTATATGTATGATTCTTTACGTACATGGTTCTCTAAAGGAGAAAATGAAGAATCTGAACTACTTTTAATGTGGTTTGAGGTCATGGACGCTTATAGAAATAAACAACTATCCCATGTAAAAGCTTCTGAAATTGCTGACGAAATAGATATGAAAGAAGTCGCAGGACTTCTAATAGCATGTGTAGAAAGTACAGATGAGATACCTGCCCAAGCGATATCCCGTCAAATGTTCTTTAAGAATGCTGACTTCGTTATCTATAAGGAAGGTTCGCATGTAGGCATTATACGATCCAGAGAAGTTTTAGAGCCTGATTTAAATGAGTTAAAACATTTAATTGATGAAGAAGATTGGTACTTTTACCCTTCTGGAACTATGGCTTCTAGAGGAACACGTAGCCGCCCAATAGATACGCCAAGTAAATATACTCTGGAAGATCTAGAAAGTATGCTAGAAAAAGTTATTACTACTAAGCTAGTTGAGCTTTAAATAGCTGATATTAACCCTCATCTTTCTACATTCTTATATTCAGTATATAATATATTTAGTATTAATATAAATGACACACTACGCCCTAGGCCTTCTACAAGCTATCCCCGCTAATTCAGAAATGACAATTACCGGGGTAATAGTTACTTTAATAGCTTCTATCATAGGCTTTCTTATAAA
>TARA_R110000824_G_scaffold14456_2_pt1 | contig 17269 bp, 23 predicted proteins | sample TARA_R110000824 | Tara Oceans TARA_R110000824 (sample SAMEA4397747) | marine metagenome | biome: Polar Biome; feature: [MES] marine water layer (ENVO:01000295) within the mesopelagic zone...; material: water (ENVO:00002006), including particulate matter (ENVO:01000060) such as......
GAAATCTTCTTTTGTTACAAAAGAACTCATTTGATCTTCCACTTTAACTAAATCCTCTTTTTTAGCAAGCTTTTTACGAGATAATTGTACGCGCTTAAATATCTCCCAGGCACCTGCAAATGTGGCTATTATCAAGGCAACATAGACACCCGCCCTACCAACATCCTGAATAATTATTTCCTGCCAACTCACTTATTTAAATATCCTTTTCAATAGGTCAAACCTTAGAAGGTCACTTCCATCCACATTAAATCTAACCTCTTTTCTTCCTGGGTTAAATTCAAGTTTAAAATTATCTAACAAACCATTACATGATGAATTGGTAATCATTTGGCTGCTATTATGTAATTGTTCAAATGACTTTTTAGCAACTTTTTTTATAAGGTTCTCTCCAAACTTCTCTATATCCTTCTTTTGATAATTTCCATTTAGTTTTTTTTCTATTAACCGTTCTGCTTCATATACCGCAAAATGTAATAATCTTGCTTCAAAAGCCCAAATAAATAGCTTTCTAAGATGGTAAGAAATATATTTTAAAAACTTACTCATTTTTTAACTCCTTTAATCGGTGGACTAAATATTAATAATTCACCGTTTTTTCTCCATCTCGTATCAAAGTGACAGTGAGGACAATCCACCTCTAGGCCCCCAAGCTCTGGGAAAAGATCATCTCTAACCTTAATTACATCATCTCTCACTTCTTTGTTACGCTCCTCATTTCCAAACCATGCATCAAATGCACCACCACGACTATGCTGGCTGGAAGGTGTATAGTATGGGCTCCTAGGGATTCTTAGCCCGCTCCACACGCGTTCCCCTTTATACAACCAGTTGTTAATGACAAATGAACCGTAGCGGTCCCTAATCTTTTGAGCTAGACCAAAGATCTGTGGATCAAAGAAGTTTATACACCTATCTCCATACTTCTGAAACGTTTCCGGGTCGACAAATTCTTCTAATCTAAAATTTTTACTTAATCTCATTTCATGCTACTCCTCATCATCCTCAGGACATCTTCCTGTTTCAAAGATCCATTGGTCTTCTGCTAAATTTTCTTTAACGATATACATCACTGAGAATGGAGCAAGGGGAGCCGGTACACCAACCGTATTTTTAAAAAGTGCCCATTCTTCACGAAAATGTGTAATCTTGAGATCAAATTCTTCTTTAGTACAACAATCAACTGCTTTATACATAATTTTCCTCCTTATACACCAGTAAACACAATATAATTGACACCAAAGTTTACAGGTCTAGTTTCTGATCCACCTGTCCTTAATATTGGTTTATTTCCAGAATAACCTTCAGCATTTTTAAAAGTTCGCTGAGGGACATCACTATAAATATCCGCACCAGATCCAATTTCGGGAATATAAGGTGCGTTTGCCGGGTCAACTGGATTACTACCACTTCTTGAATATACTAATTCATGATTGTGGGATTCCAGCTCATCATCCTGAGGTGTACCCACTTGAGCACCTGTAGTACCGTCACCACGATCAGTTCTGGAGGCTGCACCAGGATCTATCGTTGCTGTAGTGTCAATGCCCCTTAAAAGTCTTCCTCTTGTATCACCTACGGGGAATGTTGTCGCTTCCGTATAAACCACTGTTCCTTGTGGCTGCTCTGCCCATCCGGCTATAGACATGTCAAATGTGTCCGTCGTCACATTAGAAACCTGTCCACCTCTATTTATAACAACTCCACTAGGGGCATCGGTAAACTTTAAAGATGCATAATCTAAATTAGATAACCCATGCACAGCTTTTGTGATTGTACAAACATTTCCCACTATATTAAATGAGGTGGCTGTTACTGGCGTTCCATCTCCCGGACCATAGGTATGTCCCCATGCATAAAAAAGGTCTGGGTATGTCGCAATTGCGTTATTACCCCCATTCATTGGAAGCCATAAATTGGGGGTGTAGGTACCAAAATTAGGCATTACAAAACCTGGGAACAGTCCATTTGTAATACTAACGTTAATGCTGTTAGCTGTTATATCGTTACACGCTATATTTCTTACGTTTAAATCGTATGCCCCATTTGTAAAAACGTTTACTAATGTCTGAATGTTGGAATCCCATCCGGTATTCTTAAACTTTGACCCGGCCCATGTTACAAAATCGGTTAATGCTGGTAATGCCATTTTTTATCTTCTCCTTTGTTGTGGTAATAGACCACGTTGTGCTTTTAGTTCTTCCGTAAATTGAGGGGTTATTGCTCCGCTTGTAGTAACCGCTGCTTTAGTTAGGCCCATAACTGGAAGAGACCCAGCCCTCTTACTTACACGTTGTAGCTTTTGTCTCAAAGGAAGTGTTTTGACCTTTGCAGTTTGTATAACGCTTTCTATTGGGATTCCCCTTCTAAACGCAGGTAAATATTCATTAAATACTTGTTCATAAGCAAAGATATCATTTGCAGCATCTAAGGTTCTTAATTGGGTATCTAAATCTCTTTTTACTTTACTTAGGCCAGGCCCTTCAATATCTTTTATATTGTTTCTTATATTTTCTCTTTGTGTTGAGCTTAGGCTTGAGTATCCTTTAGAAAGATCAGCTCCCGCACCTGGGTCTTTAGATTTCTTGAAAACATTCTTTTGTTTTTTTCCCTGTAACCTTCTAAGGTTTTCTGTTGCACTTGCATACTTTTCATATTTTGAATTTATGCTTGGCTTTTTCAAGAAGTCACTCAAAGTATCTCTAAGCTCAAAAGAAACCTCATCCCTCATATCTTTTAAATTCCCAAATTCATCATATTTTATTTTTCTATCTATCTCTTTTCTTTCTTTAAGTAAATCTTCCACCGTAAATGATTTTTTCTCTTCCAATCTATTTTTGAACGCCTTAACCGCTGGTGGTGTATCTATTCCGTCATATCCCTTGTATATAACTCTTTTATCAAATTCGGAAAGTATTTTAGAGCGATTAACGGGTTGTTTAGTAACCCCTTTCTGCTGCTCTTTCACTAGGACCTTTGTTAAATTATTTATAGTGCCCTGCATCTTGACCCCAACCTGATCTCTAAATGCCCCCTCTTTCAATTTTTTGGGGTTTATCTTAGCAATAATATCTTCATTGGATTTTAATCGTTTAATAACTGGCTCGAATGGAGTACCTGCAACGTCTTCAACTGATAGTGTTTCTGGTGATTTAATGGCCTTATTTAACTTTGAACGAGGGATCTTTGAAATAGCTTTTGCACCTTTCAAAACACCTTTCAATCCTTTCCCTATTAATGATAGATCAGCAAAAGCCTCTATCGGGCCTTCTTTAAATTTTTGGGTTGGGTCGGTATATGAACGTAACATTCCCTTTCCCCCTTCTAATATAGCCTTTGGTATAATTGAGGGATCTTGTATTACCTTTTTACCACCTTGTAAAGCCATCTGACCTACCATATCTAAGGTAGGGGTAGGGGTTGGTACTGGCGATTTACTGCCAACATACCCCTCTAATGCTCCTCTTCCTAAACCCTTTAATAATTGTCCTACATCCGAAAGCTCTCTTTTCCCTGCTTGAGCCACATCCTTAACATAAGGAATAACCCCACCTGATTCTTGCACTGCTCCTGATACACGGTCTATAAATCCTGGTTGTTCTATTTGAGGAAGTTTAGCATATGCTTTTTCTATTATATCCATAGGGGGCATTTTGTCCCCTTCAATTTCCATAACTCTCCCATCTGGTGTTTCTATCTGATATATAGGCATTATTCTTTATATCCTTTAAATGTAAACCCTTTTCCCAATGAATTAGTACCAGAGGTCTCCAGAGCTTTTGTAATTTTGTTTGTTTCATCCTTAGTTATATTGGGCAGGGCTTCAGGGGTTATTTTTATGGTTTCTTTAAATTCAACCTCATCTTCATCTTCTCCAATAACGTTTAAAGGATCTAACCCTTGTCTATTAGATTGATCTCGATATTGACCTCTAATTTTATTAAACTCACTAACCTCAGAATTAAAAACCTCCTTTGCAGTTCCTAAAAAGTCATTTCTTTGCTTTTTAGTTAAAGCCTCCCCGGTTATTGCTCTGTTATATGCATTTCGAAGTCTATCTGGAACGCCGGCTGCATTTCTAGCAGTTGCTTGTTCTCCTTCCCTAACTACACTGCCAGGGTCTAATACTTTCATATAGGCAAATACCGCAGAAACATCTCCCGCAGCTGTTTTTCTTTTAATACTAGCCTCTACTTTTCCTATGGCTGTTTTAACTTTGGTGAAATCTCTTCTATACCTATCATATTCTTTCCTTAATACATTTTCTTGTTTTGGTATACGTTTTAAGGAATCCCTATCAGCTTTTTTTGCATCTCTTTCAAAATCCCTCTCACCTTTTCTTGCAGCACCTGCCTGTTTAAGATAGTCTAAAGATTGTTTTGTTTGATCAGATCGGAGCTGAGGGAGTTGGGCTCGTTTTGTATCTGAAGCTTTCTGTTCTTGTGCTCCCATATTATAAAGAATGCTGGCTGCTTCGGGACTTGATGAAGCTAGTGGCAAACTTAATAATTGTTTTCCTACGGGTGATAATGCTAAGCGCCCTGCTTCTGCCGCTGCTTCACCGAGTCCTTTACTTTTATATGCATCCGCTACAGATCCAAAACTAGGCTCTTCGGGAACCGTATACTCTTGCATTAATTGTTCATAAACCCTTTGCTGTAAAGCAAGCTCTTCTGGGCTCCTTTGTTGCGCTAATTCTCTTGTATCTACTGGTGCGTTATTAGGATACATTACCCTTCCATTCATGCTAATGACCTCCCTAATCCTGCTAATGACCTTTGACCTAATAAACGTCCTTGCGCGTCTCTTCTTCTCTCTTCATCAGAGGCTTGTAATTGAATAAGCTGATCTAACATGCCTTGAGTATTCATTCCGGATTGTCTTGACCGCTCTAATGCAGCCTGAGGCCCTCTTACACCGCCTTGGGCTAATGCCGTTGAGGTTGCTTGATCCGCTAATTGCTGTGCTTGTGTCCCTTGTCTATTTACAAGATCTTGCATCTGGGTAATGCTTTCTGATGGGCGAGAATATAAATCCATATACTCCGAAAATGTTGCGTCAGATACTCCTCTTCCGGCCTCTCTTTGCGCATCTTCTCTACTTAATCCTTGTGTGTAACGTCTTGTTCCTTCTCCAAACTCTTGATCATAGCGACGACGACCCTCACCAGCCTGTTCTCTTTGAAAATCTAAATTGCGCCCAAACAAATCTCTTTCTTGAGAAAGTTGTTCACGTGAAATCCTTTCTTGCGACTTACGTGACTTTCTCTTTTCTCCGCCACCAAATAAAGATCCAAAAATATTAAGAGACCCTAACTGATCCTGGGGATACCTAACTACACTTTTAAACTTATTCAAAAGACAATACAAAAGATAAGCTGTTAGCCCGTACTTAATTAATATATCCATTAATAAACTATCAAACATTTTTTTCCTCCATAAAATTAATATTTTTCATTAGTAAAATCTCCTTGGTTGTTGACCTCTGTAACTCTGCATCATTACATTTGCTAAAGATGGGCTCATTGTGCCAGGAGAACTAGACATCTGTGAAAACTGAGGCCTCGGTATATTTGATTGCCTTAGCCTTATAGGTGCACCCACAGGAGGGTTTAGCATATGTTGAGCGCCAGACTTTAAAATCATAGACCCACCCGTTTTAGCCGCTTGTCCTAAGAATGCAGGTAGTGCGGATGCTGCCCCTGCTCCTGCTGCCCCTGCTCCTGCTGCCCCTGCTCCAGCAGCCCCCAACTTTGCCAATAATGGCGCTAAAAATGCAAACATTACCCTACCTCCTGATTTGATATTTCTTCATAAATTAATCTGTATCCTCTAAAACTTAAAAAACCTGTCGTATTCAATTTAAAGCTCATCCATCTCCCATATTTATTTATGTTGATCACACGATAATCCACATCATCAGAGTTAGTATTTTCGCCTGTATCGAAATAATTGGAATCAAAATATCTAGAATCATAATAACCACCTTGTAAATTAATTTCTCCTATAATCTGATCGTCTTCATCACCTTCTACTTCTATAGTTGCTGTAACTGGTACAGTTAAAGTGACATCATTAAAAAATAGATGTAGCTCTTTAAACCTTTTAATACCTTCACTTGCTAATAAATCGGAGGTTTCCACGATAGCTTCATGAGCAGTCCCAAACATGTCATTCCCTTCATACATCGCACCGATCTTTCCTTGGTTAAGGATCCCAATATATAGATTGGAATTTAGATCACCCATACAAGATATTTCATTTCCTGAACCTAACTCATACCGTGACCATTTATTACCCCTTACATCAAAAACAAAAATATTAGAGTCAATACATAGGTGATATTTATAGTCAAAGAAACCGCAACTAATCTGGGTTTGGTTCCTTAGCACCTCACTTAACTGGCTTTGGATAAAGGAGGACCAGTTTTGTGTTTTTAAGTTGTCTAGTGTAGTCGCAACAGGCAATGCAAAGTTCCCATTAAATACACGAATATCTCCTATTGAACTGATAAACATAACCCCACCGGCAAAGGAGTAATTATTTCCATTTAGGTCTGTGTATTGGTTATCTGGTATCCTAATCATAGAATAGCCACTTAAGGCGCCTACATTAGACCTAGTTTGTGTTGATGTGGGCAAAGCTGCTGAAAGATCTATTGTATATATCTGTTCTTGTGATGCAGCTACAACAAGATTATAGTCTTGAGACATACCAACTAAGGGGGTATTGTCATTACTTGTACCACTTACATTGATTGTTCCTCTTAAGTTCGTAAAATATTCTTTTTGTGTCTCTGTTGTATATAATAGGGTTGGATTATTAGTATTAACAGCGCCTACTAGTCTGTTGCTATGTGTTTGTAAAAACTTAGGTTTAGGCATTTCGTCATTTACGGGAATAAGGCTAACCCCTAATGCAGAATCTAAAGAATTATCTGTATAAAATAATGTGATGTTATCGGCAATGGTAGTTAATAGCTTTGGTGTATTACCATTAGCTACAGTCCTATAGACACGACGCTCCGTTACATCGGTTGGGCCTAAAGGAACTTCTAGTTTTACCTGTTGGTTACCAGGTAGCACTCTGTTGCTAATAGTGCCAGAATAGGATTCGACGCCCCCTATAACATGAGTCATCGCATAATAGTAATTTCCATTTAGGTTTCCTGATACTGGCAGTACCTCTGCCCTTGGAGCACCCATCTCCCATATATAAACACCATCATATATAATGGGGTAATCTACGCCATTAGATACAAATAAACGGTCATTTAAAATAGTGAATGTACATTTAGCACTTGCGTTTAGACCTGAATAAATTTGCACTGGCGCTGTTAGTATATCTTTGTAAACGGAGCCACCCACTACAGCCATATTTTCTGTGACTGATTGATTCGATAGGCTCTCATAAACAAAATCATAAATACCGTTCACATTCTCGGTAGTCCCATTAGTAAATGCGGTATTTATACCCGAAAACTTATCAGCACCTGATAGTGAGTTATAGTTCATGTTTTTGGCCTCATAAAAGTAGTTTTCAGCAACTAACTTTCTAGCTCTGTCATTTCTTAACCCACCAAATTCTGTAACTAAAAATTCTGCCATTACATTAATAAAGGCTCTCCATAAGCCGAAGTTTGAAACAAGAAGGGATTACTCATAGTAGACCCAATATTTTGATTGGCCTGTCCTTCTTTTATACCCCATTTTGCTTGCTCTAAAAATGCCTTATAATCTGCTCTGTATAGTAACGCTCGATCCATATCTACACGACACAACAATTTGTAGGAGGTTTCATTAATTACAGCGGGCATATGTACGTCATTTATTTCCATTTCTTTGGTTAGATAATCTGGATCAATAGTACTAGAATCAAACATCGGTATTTCCCAGTGTTTTTTATTGTAGTAAATCCAGAAGTTCCCTTCGCATATAACGGACCCTAACGTATGTATTTTAGCAACGGTATTTTCTAGCCCTCTTCGACACCCTTTAAATGTAGTATCGTCCGTACTTTCATAAGAGATAACTTCCCCACCTAAATGTATACGTCCGCCATACCGAAGAAATCCTGCTGTACTGACCACATCTATATCGGTATCTGTAGCCGTTATATTTCCATCTAATGTAGTTTGCTTATATGTGCTACGCGGTACGGGTCTTATCTCTATTTCATCTTCCCATAATGAGGCCCTTGTAGGGATATTAGCACCAAGTGTATTAGCAAAAAAAGTGTTTTTCATATAAGTTTGGCTTTGAATTTCTAATAAGTACCAACGTTGAGAAACAATCGCTGCAATGGTTCGATACTGTTGTGATCTAATTCGATCTGAAGGTGCAACTATCTTTGATTGCCCTGAAACTAATGCATACGTTTTTATACCTTCAAGGCCTAATGTCGTTTGTGCATAGTCCCACAATGAAGACTCTAACGCATTTACAATGGCTTGTTTGGTAAAAAGGGGATTTACAGCCTTTCCTTGTCTATCCGAATTAGAAAGAACGTTATCTTCAATCCTAGAAATACATTCGTATAGCTTCATGCTCCGTAAACCTCATATCTGACATACACGTCATCAGCAGTCCCGTTATTCATTATAAGTTCAATAAATCCATCGCCTTCCCACGTAATTTTCTTGATATTAATCCCACTGACTGTACCTGGTGACATGACAAGCGTGCAATTTAATATAATAGGGGAGTCAATAAGCAATGAAACTGGAGAGCCAACTTCATCCCACCGAATCACTTCTTGACCTCCAGCAGGTACCGTGATTATTCCCCGTTGTCTTTCGGGTGGTGATAGTGAGGTTATGATCGATTCTGTGAAGGTGACGACCCCATTTTCTATTGTTTGACTCGTTGTGGTTATTAATTGACTCATGTTATGATCCCTCCATAGAGAATAGGGTAGGTGCTGTCGCATCTAAGTTGGTAACCGTTATCCCATAAATCAGTCCGTGGAACTGACCAAAATCAAATTCTCCATCAACTTTTATAATAATTTCTGGGCTAAGCACTGTACCTGCTCTTCTCAAATTAACAGAAATAGAGATTTCTTCTGGCCCATTATTTCTAATAAAGCCAGTTGCGATACCGTCACTCTCATTATATTTCATCGTGTCTAGTGGTACGGGATAAACCTCTGCGCCAGCAAGCAATGCATATTGCGTATAAATTGGCGTTTTTCCAGCAGCTACACGCCGTTCACACACATCATTTCTTATCTTGTTCCAATATACTCCAGTATTAACGTTCATTAGTCTCTCCTTCCATTTTTAAATACATACAATATCTATAAGTGTATTTCCACTTAAATACGCCACTTCTAGTTTCGTTATTGGTGGCATCGCACTTAAATCTACTTTTTGACCAGGGTATACTACCTGCGGTAAAGAATAAGTGCCATCAACGGTATGTGCTGTTTTCATTGCGAAGGGGTTTGTAGTATCCGCATTATATACATACCCAGATACACAATACTCCTTATCAAACACTGTATATAAATCTAATTCAAAAGTTTGCCCGGCTGTTAAAACTGCATTATATGAGGACATAACCGTAGTTACTGATCTAGAGGCCCTATCGTCAACTTTAGACCTTGATGTTTCTTGCCAGTAATTTATACTCATGTTGCAAAAATCCTAAAAGGGCGTACATCTGCGCTAGCTGCGGGCTCATTGGTTATATCCATTGCAGATATCATAGATAGGGGATATAGGTCTAATTTTTGACCAGGTCTTATTAAAACAGGCATTGAATAAGCCAATGAAAGATTTTTAGAGAACTTAAAGGAAACTAATATAGAATTGGTGGTATCATCATTTATGATATACCCTCTTGAGACTCTATTATATTCAGTATCGGTAAACTGATGTTTAAAAACAATCTCCACTCCAGTGGCCCCATTGGTGTCAATACTAACCGAATAATACTGACTAACTCCCGATCTTTCTTCTTCTATATTAGTTGCTGCTGCTTCGTAATGACCTTTATATAACATTTTTATCTCCTTATGGTATCGTTTTTCTAAGTGTTCCAAATAAACAAATATCGACTAGTTCTGTTCCTGCTGTAGTTTTATCTGAAACTAGATACCCCATAGCCTCTACCCGGCTATCTCTTGCCTCAAATAGTCCATCACCTTCCAAGCGATGCCACACATATTGGTTGGCAGTGCCCGTCCCTATAACCTGAGCTTTAACAGTCCCTTTTATTTGCACCCAAGCATACTGATTCTGTAAAATATCTGATAAACCGACACCTACTGTTTGGTTGTAAAATAAAGCTGTATCAAATTGAACGTCAAAGTTTTTTCCTATCCATAGAGCCCAGCCCTTTTGAGATGTAACAACAACGATTTGCTTTGTATAAATATAGGTATTACCTGTTGCACTATCACAATATACTTCACCTAGCTTGTATTGCTGATAGCCGGTAGGAACTAATAAATCCTGATAGGCGATACTTAATTTATCTGATATCTTCATTTCTTATGCTGCCTCAGGAGCTACGGTTGTCGCCAATAAAAGGACACTAATAATCGATGTCGTAGTAGCGGGCTGAGACTCTAAAGTATTAGAAATTGTGGATGCCTCAAATGCAGACAAGTGATCACTTTTAGCAAATAAATCTCCAACCTTTGCACTTATCGGAGTGCCAGCAGGTAGGATGACACCAGTTGTATTTTCCACATTTCCTTTGCCTTCACCTTTTACTAAATAAAAACCATATTTATTGTTAGTAAATGCACGTTGAGGGCACACAATTACTTGATTGTCTGCTGTAACAGATATAGCTTCTGCTTTCCATCCTGCAGCTACTGTATAAAAATTATAGGCTGCACTTGTAACGCCACACTGTAAATAGATATATTGGGAGGCATAAATAGAGTCTGGGTTTTCTACGTCTGCTACTGCACCTAATTGGTATGCAGGAGAATCATGTTCTTCTTCTAGAAATGAACTCTTATATGAAAACCTTAAACTTGATGTAAACATTTGTTTCTCCTTTATGATCCAGTGGTGAGGCAGATTTTATGCCCCACCACACGAATACACTTTACGTTTCTATGCTACGTCTGCTGGCTGACCATCTAAATCAACCCATACAGTTGCGCCCGCACCAGCTGTTGCTAATGCAGATCCTACGCATGTTGCAGTCCTGATTCCGGATCCAACATCCTTGACGGTTGTAGTGTTTTTAATCCACTCAATATACTGTCCCGAAGTTACACCAGACCCATCAGCAGTCAAAATGGCTTGCCCTTTAATGATGAAAAAACAGTAATAACCGCTTGTAACAGCAACGGTAGAAACTATCGGCATTGCGCCCTTTTCCCCACCAGCAGCTGGCAATGGAATAACCGAGCTATCTTTTTCAATCTGATAGATTTGGTCAGCAGCTAAAGTTGCGCCTGCACGACCATAAATGACGTTAGCAGTTCTGATACCGTCTCCATACTCAAACTGGAGTTCAGTGCCTAAAGGATAAGCACGATCAGCAGTAGGTACAAAGAACTCCTCTGAATTTATTGAACTAATGTTTGTTGTTATTGTTTTTAGCATTATTTACCTCCTATGCAATGATATTTTTCATAACACCGTTAGAATTTCGCTTTGTACATACAAAGTTTCCAGCAACGTTATTAACAGCGATTTTGATTGGCTGATTTGGAAGAACTTGTTCCGTGTCCATTGGCGATTTTTTTCCAAATCCAAATCGTCTGTAGAACTTCAAAGTGTCCGTAGAAAGGAAATAGATGAAGTTATCGTCAGTTGCAGCATCTTTTGATCCTGGGCAGAACTCATCAATATACCAACGAATACCGTCAACCTTAATAAAGTCACCAACAAAACCCGCTTCTAATGTTTGGGTATTGTAATAGTTTTGTTGCCCTTGCTGAGACCGTTGGAAATCCTGTCGACATGCATAGTTAGAAACCATGATATCTAGTTTGTCACTACGACGACGAGATTTTGAGTTGATTAAGTTAATGAATCTAGAGATATTTGCATAGTTTGCAACGTTAGTTGTTGTATCAATCTCAGTTAACCATCTTTCATATCCTGCACTGGTGTTAGTGATCCCACCATATGCAGTACCAGAAGCAGCGCCTACCGATCCTAGTCCGTCAAACGCTTGTCCGCCTGAATCACTACCTGATCCGTAAATCGCACTTGCAAAGAAATTTACAGTTTGTTCAACTGCATCATCAGATTTAACCTTTACGATATCTAAAACACTGTTGGGTCCGTCTCCGGCCATAGTCATTTCAGCTAATGTAAATACAGCTGCATTGTTAAAGAACTTCCAGTTAAAAACGGCCTGAGATGCGTTATCTTGCACGTTAAGTGAATATACCGCAGTTGCATCTCCTGCTGTCATTTGGGCGTTCGTGCCCTCTCCGAGCATCAACGGTACTTGAATATTTAATCCATTCTGCGCTTCAACTAATCCTCTTTTTTCGTTAAAGTAGTGATACGATAGAAAGTTCGCGTCCTGAAACTGGTAAGTCATTTGGTCTAAAATATACGCTGTAGCAATCGCTACTGGCGTATTATATGCTGGTGTTGCCATTTTTTTACTCCTTTTTTAATTGGAGTTAAAAATCAAAATTATCCATACCGCTGTGCGGTAGACTCTTCCATTTGCTGTGCAATCTCATATATACTTCTAGGCCCGTTTGAAGACCCTTTTCTTGACCCTGCGGATGATAATGATCCGTTTTGGGATTTTTTCAGCTTTTCTTTTGCCTGTTTCATACCAAGCTTCATGTAATGCTCTTGATACTTCTTTTCAACTTCAGGCATGTGACGCCATTCTTTATATAAGCTATCTACACTTAAATTATTATCAATGGCATGATTGAGAAATAAAGACTTGTCAGACTCTACAAAATCAATTCCTACTTCTTTTGCAAAACCTTCTATTTTATTAAGCTGTTCGGTAGCCGTTTTTTTGTGTTCTGCATCCTGTGCTGATTTCTTATATTGGTTTAGCTCGGCCCTTACTGCCTCCACTTCAGAACGTGTCTGAGTGATGTAGTTAGTAGCTTCAGGAGGAAGTTCAATACCTAGCTGATCCTGTAAAATAGTCTTGTTTTTATTCTCAATTGTCTCTCGAATTGCAGGCCCATAAACCTCATGGTCAAGATACTGTTTAAATTCATTTGCTTCAGCAGAAACAGAATCAAATTGATTTTGTAACTCTTTGTTTGCTCTTAATTGATCTTGATACTTGGGTTCAAACTGGCTTGTGTATGAAATAGCTTTATTAACATCGATTTTTCCATCTTCACCTTTCCACATGTGCGCACGTGGATCATCATCGATGCTATACGGTTTTTCTTCTGCCTCAACGTTTTCTTGTGGCTCTTCTTTACCTGACTCTACTTCGTTACTATCAACCTCAGCAGTAACTTGCCCATCATTTTGAGTGCTATCTAATTCAACTCGGCCGTCTTCTTGGCTGTCGGTAGACGCTTGCTCAGGTTGGGTGCTTTCTACATCCATCTGAAACTCCTTATAAACAATTTAACCTTCAGAAGCCTCTGAAATCGCTTCAATTAAAGATTCTTTTTTAAGAGCTTGGGCACCCTTGATGCCCTTCTCTACCGCTAGTTCAACTAGTTCGGGTTTCTTTAGTGTATGGATATCTGACTCTGGTTCTTCTTCTACTGATTTTGTACGTGGTTTTGCATGTGGGGCTGGCTTCTCTTCAACTACTGGGGTACCATTAGATGATGGTCTCATTTGTTCCATTATCTCTTCAGGGGTAAGTACTTTAGGTATAGATGCCTCTACAACAACTTCTTTTATCTTTTCTAATTCAAATAATTCCTCGATCTGGCTTTCTTCGATATGAAGATTCCCAATACTGGAAACATTAACTACATATTTAGGTGAACACTTTAGACCTAGCGGAATGTAAGACTTTAAAGTACATAAAAGATCTACTTCTTTTTTAAACCGTACGGTATACTTGCCGATTTCATATTTCATACCCCTATACTAAACCAACTTAGTTAGCTTTCTCTATAAAATAGTTTAAAATAAAGTAAAAACAATTTTAAATCATTTTAAATCCTTTGATATACATAGCTATTATAGGACTCTATAATGTACGCATGGCGAATGATCAAAAAAAGTTCCTACAATACCTAAACGAATTAAAGACAAAGGCCATAGATTCCGACTACCTTTCCGAATATAAAAAATATAACAACTATTACCGATGGGGATCTGAAAAAAAGAATAAGCATGCAATAAACCAAATAAAACCAATAATTGATACCAAAACGACACTAGTACTAGACCAGCAAGTTCAGACAGTAGTAGAAGAAAGATCTCTAAACAATGCTTCTTTTGATACTATAAATAGCGTTAAAAATGAGGCTTCTATATTAAACGACTGTTTAAAGTCAGCGTTTATTAATAACTCTTATGAAAACCTACTAGCTAAAGACATTGTAAAAGGTGCAGCAATTAACGGGTGCTCAGTAGTAAAGGTCTATTGGGATAGCTCCCTTATGGAAAGTGCAGGAGATGTCGGTATAGAGATAATAGAACCCAATAAGATATTTTTTGATCCTGATGCTACAACAATAGATAGCTGTAATTACATCTTTGTTAAACGGCAAGAATCTATATTTGAGTTAAAGAAAAAGTACTCTTATAACCAAGAGATAATGGAAAGACTTGAAAAGATCTCTCCTTCTAGCTCAGAAGCAACGGAACAATCTGAAACACCCGGTATGCCAATGGCAGTAGAAACCGCTGCACAAACATCGCTTATCTATAATTACGGTGACGGTAAAAGCTCTTATAAGAAAAACACCTCTACGTACACTATTTGGGAGTGCTACCTAAAAGATGACACCATACTACAACATACACCCGACCAAACACCCAATAGCACTAAAGAAGCTTTACAAGAAGAGTCGTTTAAATACCCTAATGGTCGTGTAATCATCTATCTAGACGAGACTATACTAGAAGATAAGGCAATTGATTACCCGTTCGGGTTTCCCTTTCAAATATTTAGCCCTCAATATTCACCTAACCAAATATATGGATGCTCACAAATAAAAGAACTGTGTTCTCTACAAGATAAATTAAACTTCGTGGAGTCAAAAACAGATCAAATGATTACAGCTTACGGCAAAAAAATATTTATACCTACTGAACTAAATATGTTTAATGAGAATGTAAGCAAAATTAAAAGAGGGGGCGAACAAATTCTATATCAAACCCCTCCAAACACAACAAGCAAAGGCATTACCGTTGATACTCTTGATCCTGTTGACCTGTCTTCTATAGGAGCATTTGAACAAGAAAAAATATATATAGAAAATCAGATGATGAATCTAGCGCGTGTCAATAAAATGATGATAAGTGGAGAGCGTCCTGTAGGCGTTGATAGTGGAAAAATGGTAAGAGAGCTAAACGAATCCCCTATGGTTAGTATAAGAGAGCAACAAAAGGCATACAGGGACTTTCTAGTAGGATTATCTAATAAGGTAATTGCTATTATACAGTTTTACTATACTGATGATCGAATTTTTAAAACCACTACTGGTGAGTATGTAGAGTTCTCTAATACCTTAGACCCCGAAACAGGCGAAATGGTAAGACAAATGACGAAACAACAATACATGGAAAATGAAGGGATAATGAATACAATATTCCAAATTACATCAGATGCTAGCCTAACTGATTTTAGAGTAACTATATCTACAGGTAATGCGATTGCAAGATCCGCCTCACAAACGGCAGAGCTAACCTATCAACTGGCTACAGACCCTAACTTTATTTCTTTACCTATATCAATGAAAAAGCTACTTATGGAATCTTTAGATTATCCAAACTGGAAAGCTTTAATCGAAGAAGAAGAAAAAGAACAACAACAAAAATTTGATTCAGAAACTAAAGCTGACATCTTACTGCAAAGACTAAATGAAGCAGATGTTAAACCTAAAGAACTTATACAAATGATAACCGCACTACCTGAAACAGAATGGAAAGCTCAAGCAGAAAGTATATATACCATACTAGGTGCTTTTGAGCTAATTGATCTAGAGCCATCACCCCCAGTAATTCCACCCGAATTACCCATAGATGGCACCCCTCCTGGTATAGCACCCTCTATCGCTATGCCAGGAGACCCCCTCAACTCTGAATTTATAGAAGAACAAGAAACTATTGTTACTTAATGCCTAGTTTTCCATACTCTCTATCGCAGATCTTTTTAAAGCTATCCTTTTTTTGCTTTGTTCTTTTTTCTTTGTGGATCTTCTTTTTATATTTTTGTTCTTCTAAAGCTTCTTTGTCAGTCATTTTAACTAGATTATTATTTTTGCAGTAATCTGCTTTTTCTCTTTGCGATGAAAACATCATGTCATCTACCGATAAGTCATCATTAATAACGGTGTTAATATCGTGCATAGCGGGACAATTCAAAATAACACGGCTCATTTTTTGACCACAATCACAAACAACCGTATCTTTTAGCTTTTCATACTCATAGACACTGCTAGTAACAGGTTTTAACTTGTCACATAAATAGCATTTAAAATCATACAATGGCATTTTACGCTCCTATCGCTTTTTTTATGCGAACATCAACATCAATATTGTTTTTTCTTTTCTTTCTTATAAGGTACTTTTTTAGCTCGCATCTTAAGTCAATAGATTGTGTTGCATTTTTTAATAAGCTACTAACATTTTGAGGGGTACAACATAAAAAGTCGCCTGCTTGCTCTAAAGTAGTGCCTGTGACTTCCATCAAAAGTTTTAAATCTACTGACTCGCCAAACTCTAATTCTTCAACTTGTACTTTTAAAGCGTTTAATTCTGAACGAATAGAACCCCATCTATTTGAATCGTTAGTTCTGTGGTTTGTAAGATCCCTTAGCTCTTGGTGGAATCTCTCTGGTACAGTCGTTTTTTGTATGTCAGAAAGCTGTCCTTTTAAGTCGTTTACAATAAGAGTGAATCGACGCTTTTCCTCTATCATCTCCTGAGACCATTCTTCCATCTTCTCTTGAAACATTTCCTTTTTTTCTTCTGTCATATTTTTTCTCCTTATTATTTTATTTTTAAATCTAATTCAATATCCAACTCTATTTTTTTTCTTTTTGACGCCTCGATGACTTTCACACCACCCAAGTATGCATTTTTTTTATTTCGTTTTATCCTTTCTATTGCTCTACCTATTTTCTTCATCCTATCTACAGCTCTTCTGTATTTTAAATAGGTACTGTATGTT
>TARA_R110000824_G_scaffold102094_1_pt1 | contig 17225 bp, 7 predicted proteins | sample TARA_R110000824 | Tara Oceans TARA_R110000824 (sample SAMEA4397747) | marine metagenome | biome: Polar Biome; feature: [MES] marine water layer (ENVO:01000295) within the mesopelagic zone...; material: water (ENVO:00002006), including particulate matter (ENVO:01000060) such as......
AATACTGTTTTAGCTATAGCTAATAAAAACAATTATGGGTATATAGCGCCTCAAGATTTTAATCTGTATGCTCAACAAGCGCAAATGGATTTATTTGAGGACTATTTTTATCAGTATAACAGCTGGATAGTAAAACAAAATCAAAGAGTTTCAGGAACAGGATATGCAGATATTGTAAAAAGCCTAATAGAAGTTATAGATAGTTTTTCTGTAACTAAAGGGTTAATTCAACAAGGTAATAATTTCTATTTTTTACCTAATGATTATTATTTTATAAGTAAAATAAATTATTATCCTAATGTAATTGATAACGGAGTTACTACAGCAGTAGGTGTCGCTAATCAATTAACTGATGTTGCAGCTTTTTTTCAAAATAGCAACATAGTAAAGCCTGGACAAATAGTTACTAATACAACTTCAACAAGTATATATGCAGGTTTTAGCGCTTATGTAATTTCTGTAGACAGTCAATCACAATTAACTTTAAGTTCTACTATATTTGATATTGGAGGTGTGGCTGGAGATTCTTACGCTATAGCTACAACAGCTGGTATAGTGGAAGCAGAAAGAGTAAATCAAAATAAGATATTTTATTTAAATAATTCACCTTTAACTTCACCATCAACTGGATACCCTGCTTACGTGTTAGGAGGGGCAACAAGTAGTATTATAGGTAAAGCAACAACAGGTAAATTAGGGAACAGTATATCTGTATATCCAGACACAATAATAACGCCTGGATCAATGCTAGCGGAATACGTAAGGTATCCATTACCGCCAAACTGGACGTATGCAACTTTAGTTAACGGGACACCATTATTTAATTCTGCTGCTGCTGATTATCAAGATTTTGAATTACCATTATCTGACGAACCAGGAATAGTAGCAAAAATATGTCAATACATAGGAATTGAAATTAGAGAATCTGAAGTCTACCAATTTGGACAGCAAGAAATAGCAGAAGATAACCAAACACAAGCATAAGATATGGCTTTTATAAACGATTACGCATATTACGCAAATTCAGGAGCAATTCCTGAAGATAAAAATTGGGGTTCATACCAGTATGTTTCTTTGGATGATATTGTAAATAATTTTATGTTGATGTATCAAGGGAATAATTCTCTTATAAACAACATAGATAGATACCAAGTATTATTTCACGCAAAACGTGGTGTTCAAGAATTGAACTACGATGCGATGAAGGAAATAAAAATATTACAAATGGATTTAGGTGATGAGCTTAAGTTTATTTTACCGTCTGATTACGTTAATTGGGTTAGAATATCTGAATATAGAAACGGAACATTATATCCGTTGACAGAAAACATTCAAGCGGGTTGGGCAACTACATACTTACAAGATGAAACTGGAAAAATAATTTACGATCAAAATGGAAATGTATTAAAGCCACAGGATTCTGTTCTTGATGTAGATTTTAGAAGCAATAAACAAAGTATTTATTTAAACTCTAATAGTCCATACGACAATCAATCCGGATGGAATGTGGATGGGTGTTGGTATTTTGATTTTGCGATAGGAGCAAGATTTGGATTAAACACCGAAACAGCTAATCAAAACCAGACTTTTGTTATAGATAAACAAAGAGGTGTGATTAATTTTAGCTCTTCACAATCTAGCATGTCTATAGTATTAGAGTATGTTTCAGATGGAATGGAAAAAGGTGTAGATGCTGATATTAGTGTTAACAAATTATTTGAAGAATTTATATACGCTTATATAAGATATTCTATTTTAAACAGTAAACTGAATGTTCAAGAATATATAGTTAATAGAGCTAGAAAAGATAAATCTTCTTTATTAAGAAATGCTAAAATTAGATTAAGTAATATTCACCCCGGAAGACTCTTAATGAATATGAGAGGACAGAATAAATGGATAAAGTAAAATGCCAATAGTAAACACAAATTTTATTGCTGGTAGAATGAACCAAAGTGTGGATGAGCGCTTAGTTCCGCCAGGCGAATATATTGAGGCTATTAACTGTAGGCTTGGTGCTACGGAAACAAGTGAAATAGGTGCAGTAGAAAATTCTAAAGGAAACGATCAGCTTACTACACTATATTATAATGGCGCTATATTAACAGGAGCTAAATGTATAGGAGCATATGAAGATGGCGCTAAAGAAACCTTATACTGGTTTGTTACATCTCCTACAGCTGACATGATTGTTTCTTTCAATACCACAACTACGTTATTAAATTATCACGTTATAGATGCTGGGACGGTATTAAATTTTGATTCTTCTTATTTAATTACAGGAGTTAATAAGTTAGGAGATTTATTATTTTGGACAGACAACTTAAATCCACCTAGAAAAATAAATATTACAAAGACTTATTTAAACGTAACAGCTGAAGACGTTAATGTTATAGTTCAACCTCCTGTAGCTGCACCATCAATTTCTCTTATTACTCAAGCTACTGAAGCAAATTACATGGAAACTCGTATGATTTCTTTTGCTTATAGGTATCAATATAAAGATGATGAATATTCTGCAATCTCTCAATTTAGCGATATAGCGTTTGTTCCTGGAGTTTTTAGTTTAGATATAGCCACTAATTTAAATAGTGGAATGAAAAACATTTATAACGCTGTAAATATATCTTTTAATACAGGAGGATCTAATGTTACAGGAATAGATTTAATATTTAAGTTTGCTGATTCTAATCTTTTAAATATTATAGAGAAATTTAAAAAAGAAGATTATGGGTGGCCAGATAATTCAATTCAAACTCAATCTTTTTCTAATAGCAAGATTTATACTATTTTACCTGAAAGCGAATTACTAAGATTATACGACAATGTGCCTTTAGTGGCAAAAGCTCAGACTGTAATGGCTAACAGATTGATATATGGAAATTATCATGATGGAAGAAATTTAATTGATGCTAATGGTTCTAATTCTCAAATGACGTTTGAAACCGAAAAAGTTTCTGCGGGAATTGATGTAGAAGATTTAACAACCACCTATACAAGTGGTGTTAATTATACAATAGACACTAATAAAACAGTAGCTAATAGCACTGTTAGTATAGACCTTGCTACTGTATCAGGCAAATTAAATAGTGGCGCATTTTTAGATTTTACTTTTACTTTTTCTTGGGATAGTTATACTGGAAACAGCGGAACAACAACAGGACAACAAACATCTACTCAAATTTCTACAATATTTACGTTGCCACAAAAATACAACACCGTATATGAAATGGCTAGTAGCGATGCTTTTAAAGCAAGTATTGGGAGTTCTATCGAATATTTTCAAACAGTAGCCAATGCTTGTACAGAAGGGACTAGTTTTACAGACACTTTTAATTGCGCTATAGAAAACCCTGTTGACAGTGATGCTGATATTACGTGGGGTAAAACAGCAAGTGGAATAACAGGTTTAGATCAAGGGGTTTTAATTACTACAGCTCCAGGAAGTGATATAGTTAGTTTTCAGATACCTGCTATGAAGTTTTTAGACACATTAGCAACTGGAGGAACTGTAGCGCCTTTATATGGTTATTACAAGTTTACTCAAGCTTTTGCTATATTTTTAGGAAATGGAAATACCAAAAGCTTACATAGTAATAGAAACTATGAAGTTGGGGTGGTGTATATGGATGAATATTTAAGAAGTACAACCGCTTTAGTTTCTCCTGATAACACTGTTTTTATCCCTGCATCAGATTCGGAAAATAAAAACCAAATTAAGACCACTATCCCTATTACTCAACGACCTCCAAGCTGGGCGACTAGATATAAATTTGTAGTTAAAAGAGCGGAAGGCCCTTATGAGACTATTTTTAGTAATTTTTATTACTCTGACACCACCACTAATACTGTGTATTTTAAGTTAGAAGGGCAAAACCAAAGTAAAGTAAAAACAGGAGATATACTGAGAGTTAAAACTGATAATAATGGTGCTTTAAGTAATTATCAAACAGCAGAGGCTTTAGCGGTATCGGCTCAAGGACAAAATTTTTTAACTCCTAAAGCTAATATACAAACTATAATAGGAGGCATTACAGCTGAACCTTATATATCAGAGCTTCCAGGGCTTTATATGGAAATGAAGCCAACGACTTTTAGTGTTGATACAGCAGCAGAGTCAACAGGATGGCAATCTAATTATGAATCAGATAGTTCAAGAAGAAACTATCCTTCTATTCAAATACCTTGCTTTAGAGATTCGACAAGCGAAAACACAAATTTAGAAATACCTGAAGGTAGTTTAGTTACTTTTAATATTAATTTCAGTAGAACGGCTAGAGGAAATAATTCAGGCGCAAGATTTTATTCTTATGACAAAACTTTTCAAGCATCTCAAAATTATGCAAATTTATATGAATTTGTTATAGGAGAAAATATTGATTTTCAAGGAGGAACAGATTCAAGTAGTGGAGATGAAAATGCTAATGACAATACATTTTACAACACAACACCTTTACCTCCATTAAATCAAGCTTATCCAATACCGCAAGAAGGAAATAATAGATATCAATTTAGAACCACTTCTGGTGATGCGCCATCGACAGGAACTGGGCAAACTAATTTTTTATATTTAGCTATAAAAGCAGGAACTCAAGGAGTTGGAGGGCATAAATCAAGGATTAACGGAAGGATTAATGTTCAACTTTCTAATACTTTAGTATCATTTGAGACTATTCCTGTTGATGTAGATAATGATATATATTATGAAGATGATAAAGCTTATGATATAACAGGAGGATTTCATATGTCAGGCACAGCTGTAGGAGATCAAAACCAAACAGCTACATTGCCAGCAATAATGACTCTTGGGTTTTTTGATTGTTTTGCTTTTGGAAATGGTATTGAAAGTTTTAAAGTACAAGATTCTTTAGTAGGTCAATCATTTACTCTAGGACAAAGAGTAACATCTGTTTCATCACAAGATTTTAAAGAAGCGGATAGATATGCTGGACTGACTTATAGTGGGATATATAATGAAGAAACAAATATAAATAGACTAAATGAATTTAATTTAGGGTTAGTAAATTTTAAAGATTTAGAAGTAAGCTATGGCCCTATACAAATTTTAAGCGGAAGAGAAACTGACATTTTAGTTTTACAAGAAGATAAAATATCTTATGTATTGGCGGGTAAAAATTTACTTTCTAGTGCAGCTGCTGGAGGTGCTATTACTAATACGGCTGAAGTTTTAGGAACTCAGATAGCAAGATTAGAAGAGTATGGAATTAGTCACAACCCTGAAAGTTTTATTACTCATGGGTTTGATAAGTACTTTACGGATGCTAAAAGAAATTCAGTATTAAAATTATCAGGAAGCGGAACGCAAGAACAATTAACAGTGGTTTCAGAAATTGGAATGAGATCTTATTTTAGAGATTTATTTATTGACAACTTCGACACTCAAAAGTTAGGTGGATTTGATCCTTACATGAATGAATATGTTTTATCCAATAACGATTTTTCTTTACCTGTAGTTGCTACAGAAATAAATTGTAACTCTACTATAGCAAGGCAAGGAACTACAAGCGTTTCAAGTTATACTGTTAATTTTGGTACAGCTCAAGGAAATGTAAAATTTACTTATGTTGTAACAGGATCGGTTAATTTAAAAGTAGTATGGAATGGCGCGATAGTTATAAACCAAGTTATTACAGGGAGTAGTTTTTTAAGCTTTAACAAGTCTTTAGCAGTCCCTTCTACAGCAGTTTTAACTGTTACTCCATCTGAATTATCTTCTTACAATATTCTTTCTGCATGTCCACAAACAGAAGAATTAAAAATAATACAAATGACACTAGGCACGCCAGCAGACAATGGCAAGTTTATTCATAATCAATATTATTGGACTTCTGGATCTATAATAAGCGCAACTTCAAGTGAGTTAATTGAGTTTCAAGATGCTACGACTCCAGTAGAGAGTTGGATTTCTACTACAGGACAAAGTTCGGTGGGGTTATTTCCTGTAAGTGGAGCTGAGGTCATATTACAATCAAACAAAAAAGATTTTGATGATTTTGTATTTGACAATACTGTAGATAAATTTAAATATTTAGTTTCAAACACAGCTTATGTGGAAGCAGATTGGGCAACTATAACGGCTGCTGCTACTAATGCTACTCCTATAACTAATCCTTCTACAGGATTATATGAAGCGCCATTTACATACAGCAACCCAACAAATCTTACTTATTTATATTTAATATGGGATTATAGAACTCCTACTTCTATAGATTTAAGACATGGTACGATAACAGCTGCATGTTGTACGGGAACAACCTCATTATATTATATAGATACAGAGGACTTTTTAACAGCAATAACGGTTTATGATGATGCTAATTTATTTATCCCTTCTATACCTCAATTTTATCAATCATCTAATGTTGTAAGAGAGCAAGTGGCTGGGGTGGGAGTTAAACCTAATTTTTTATTACCGCCAACAACTTGTGATCCATGTGGAACAGCTATACCTTTATGTTTTAGTACAGTAAGCGCTGATGATGTATGTTGTACTGGATGTACTTATACAACATTTAACGGTTCAATTATGAAATCAACTAGAACTGAAGCTTGTGGATTATCACAATCAACACCTTATTATCATAACGGAACTGGTTCCACTCCAGTTGTAAATAATTTTGTTTATTCAGATGATCAAGGGACAACTATAGTGTCGGCAGGATATTATTCGTTAAGCGCTACTTCAGTAATTTATGTAAACTCTAGTGGAATGGTACAAAATTTATTAACTTGTTAAAAATATGGCAACTGACAACACATTTTATATAGACACCACTTTGTTCTCTACAGCAACAAAGATTTGTACTGACCCTGCATTAACTGTGTTAGGGGTAGCTGGGTATTATCAAGCTCCAGTAGAAGGTGTTGCTACATATAGATACTGGGATGGAGTTTCCGTATTGGCTGCTGCAGTAAATTGTGAATGCAAAATTATTCAATTATTAGATTATAACACAACACCAAACACATTGTGTTGTATAAGTGAAACACCTGATACTTATTATATTGATGAAGGAACTACTTTTGATACAACAACAGGATTATATACTGATGCATCTGGACAAACTGCTGCGCCTGATAATACGTATCAAGTAAATGGAACTACATCATATAGAATACAAAGTGGAGGTGTATTAGGATCTGTTAATGCTTGCCCTACTTGTCCAGTAACTTGTGGTGGCACAATAGCAGGAAGCGGAGGTCAAGGTTTTTATAATTTAGAAGTGAATATGGGGAATACGGCGGGTGATGTTGGAGCTATTGTAATTTATTTTAACCCTAGAAATGTTCCAGATGGTATAATTGCTCTATTTGATAATCAATTATACAACAAATTATCTTCCATTACCTTTGGGTATTTAGCAGGTTCAGATCCTTTTCAAGGAACATCTACAGGTGTGGCTACTAATAAATTAATAGACTCTTCAGCTACATTTACTTCTACGGTAAATATTGGAGATAAAGTGGTTTGTGTTCCTGATAGTACTGATGCGTTTGTAACAGTTATTGATAGCAATACTCAGCTTACGTTAAGTGCTGATATAATGGATACTTCTGAAATATATAGAATAGGTCAAGCGACTTATATTGGAAATCTTCCTAGTGATTGTAGTACTCAAGGAACTACTTTTGTTTTAAACACCTCAAATTATACAGGAGGAACATTCCCTACCCCTTCTGCCCCTACAGTAACAGTATTGCCTGGAGCATCACAAATAAATTATACGAATGGTTCTCCGAGCTATTCAACTATGGTTATTCCAAAAACGACAGCAACACCTCAGCTTTTGGAGCTTAATTTTATAGGGCCTTGTAATAGTACAGTTTTTGATATTAATGTTTCATGCCCTGTTTCACTACCTTCTTTTACTTCTAATACCGTAGAATCAACATCAAGCGGTGCTTGTTCGGCAACTCAAGATCAAACATATTATTTTGCTCAAAGTTACTTAAATTCTAATGCCACCCCTATTTTACACAATTGGGTTTTTGAAGATAACAGCGGGTTAACAACATTATCAGCCGGATTTTACAAAGTTGGAACAGATGTAATAGAAGTCGCTAATGGTGTTGTTATATCTAAAACAGCATGTCCAGCAGGAAACACTCAATTTGACAGTGGTTCAATACAAACATCATCTGCATTAGCTTGTGCTGGAAGTAGTACAAATAATTATTATCATGACGGATCAGGAACTCTTCCTGTTGTTAATGACACAGCATGGTCAGATAATGGAGTTACAGTTTTACCTGTTGGATTTTATAAAATAAATAGTAATAATACTTATTATCAAATAACAAACTCAAGTGGATTGGTAGGAGTTGTTGGTGCTTTTTTAAGTGGCACATCATTTTCAGTTAGTACATCACAAGGAACGTCTACAGCAGCATGCGGAACACCTCAATCGTTAAATTTATATCACAATGGAGCAGCAGCACTACCTGTAGTTAATGATATAGTTTATCTAGACGAATGTATGTCTTCTATTATAGGAAACGGGTATCGTTTAATATCTACATCAGGAAACGGAATTTATATGGAAATTACCTCAAATAATGGAACTGTAGCGGTTATAGGTAATTGCCCAGCAGGAAATACTCAATTCCCAAGCGCAGGAGTTCAGTCTACCTCTGCATTAGCTTGTGCTTCTACTGTAAGCCAAACATATTATCATGACGGATCAGGAACTTTACCATCAGTTGGAGACACAGCGTGGTCAGATAATGGGGTTACAGTTTTACCTAATGGAGCTTATAAATTAAATGCTACTTCTTTTTATCAAATAACAAGTGGTAACGGAACTGTGGCAGGGCCTTCAAGCTTTGTTTTTGGAACAAGCTGGACGGGTAGTGTTTCTGCGGCTGATGCAACTGCGGCATGTGCATTATCAACTGTAGCAACTACATATACTCACGATAACGTATCTGGAGACCCGATAGTTAACGACACTTGTTATACTGACGCTTGTAAAGTCAATGTATTAGCAGATGGGGTTTATAAAACTACTAACAGCACAGCTATAACTATTTCTGGAGGAGCTGGAAATGTAGCAACGGTAACAACTTGTGTAACTTATTATTCTTTTGCAGTGCACCAAGTAGCTAACCCTACATTAGCTTGTAGTTATAGTGGTACGTTAGACGAAACTATTTATACTACAGTAGGAACAGGGCCTGGCGCAGGTGTCATAATTTATAGTGACCAGTCGGGTACAGCTGTATCCTCAGGAGTTTATGTTTATCAAGTGGCTGGAACCAATACATACTTTGCTACGTTAAATAATGGTGCTGTAGATAGTAACGGAGTACAGAGTTGTCCTTAAATAAAAAATTATGGCAAATAAAACATTAACATATAATAACGGTGTAAATTCTCCGGGATGGCCTTCGTTTTATACTTTCTATCCAGACTACATGAAAGGTATGAATGGGTATTTTTATACTTTTAAGGCAGGGAATTTATATAGACACAATACTAATGAAACTAGAAACAATTATTATGGCTTACAATACTCTTCTAGTATTAAAAGTGTTTTTAATCCAGAACCTACTTTAACTATTAAGTTATTTAAAACAATATCTTATGAAAGTGACGGAAATTGGGCTATAACTTTAAGTAGTAATTTAGAGTCAGGGTCTATAAGCGGTACTTATTTTGATCAAAAAGAAGGTGAATGGTTTTCATATATACGAAGTAATTCAGGGGCAGTAAATTGGAAACTAAGAACGGCTCAAGGGATAGGAATAGCACAAAATGTTACGGGCCTACTAAACGAAAGGGTTGTAACTTTTGCAGAGCCTATTGGAAATATAATAAATATAGGCGATGTGGTATATGTATCAACCAATAATGCTGGAGCTTATTCGTCACCAGAAATAGCAGCACCTGTGTTGTCTAGGACTAGTAATAGTATAACTATAAATGTTGCTATTACCAATCCACCTCAAGATCCATTACCAACAAACCCACAAACAGGTAGCGCTATATTAGCCTATAAAGACAGTGTAGCTGAGTCTAACGGAATTAGAGGGTATTATATGGAATTTAATATGATAAACGCAAGCACATCGCCTGTTGAATTATTTTCAGTAGGAAGTAATGTAATGAAAAGTTATCCTTAGAATTTGTTATCTTTGTCTATATTTGATTAAATGCAACAAGTAGAAACTTATATTGGAAAAGAAGTTTTAGAAAGCATCCCTTTAATGAGGGGTATGATGTGGGAAAAGATAGAAGAGTTTGGTGAATTAATGAAAATACATTTAGATGACTGTGTATCTCATTTGCCTGGAGAAAAACAGTCAGAAGAATTAAAAGAAATCTTTCCGCTAAAACAGCATTTAGAATCCGGTATATATACTCGTGAATTATTTATGCCAAAAGGTAGTCTTGTAGTAAGTATGATTCATAAACAAAATCATCCCTCTTTTTTATTAAAAGGAAAAGTTTCTTATTTAACAGACGAAGGTATAGTGGAAACAATTAGCGCTCCTCATACTATATTTACAAAAGAAGGAGCTCAAAGAGTTTTATATATACATGAAGACACTGATTGGGCTTGTGTTTATAAAACTAATGCTATAACTTTTGAAGAGGCAGAAGCAGATGTTTATACGTTTGATTATAAGTCTTTACCAAAAGCGTTAATAAATAAAAAAAAATTATTATGGAAGAATTGTTAGGTTATTTATGGGATTTTATTTTTGGAAATCCACACGGTGTTCAAATGGCCACAGGGCTAGGGATTGCAAGTGTAGCTTTAGGGGCGGGAAGTATGGCAATAGGATTGTCAGGGGCAGCAAAACAAAGAAAAGCGGCAAAAAAAGCAGAAAGAGAAAGTAAACTCCTTATGCAAGAAGCAAAAGTTTTGGCTACCAAAGATTTTTATGAAGGTGTTTCAGTGCCTTTAGACGCTTATGACAAACAGTTCAGAGAAAATACAGCTCAACAAATGCAAGGTGTTCAAGCTCTTCAGGAAGCTGGAGGTCGTTCATTAGCAGCTGGAATAGGTAAAGTAGCAGGTCAAGGAGTGGCTGCAAATAGCCAAACGCAAGACGCAATGGCGCAAGCTTTATACGAAAATGACTTACTTAAAGCTCAATCAGCAACAGCAGTAAACAGTGAGTTAGTTGATGCTACTATTGGAGAAGCTAGTGATATGTCAGGCAGAGCGTCAGACGCTAGACTAGCAGCATCGGGTTCTATGGAACAGGCTATTACTGGATTATCATCTACTTTAGAAAGTGCAAGTGGTTTAGTTCCAGCATGGGGCGCAGCAAGGGAAGCTAGGTTAGCTGATAAATTAGCCAAAAAGCATGGGGGGTTATTTTTAAATGACCAGGGGAAAAACTATAAAACTAATAATTTAGATTCAATTACAGAAAGAATTACAAGACAAGGTGGTAGTGCTAAAGATTTAAAAAGGTACTTAAATATGAGTCTAGAAGATTTTAAGGCGCTTGATCCATCAGAACTATTCCCAATAAAAACAAAATAAATTATGGCTACTAACGATCTTTTAAAACAATATTCCACTCCAAATAAAAGAAAAGAGGCGGGGGTTAATACAGCGCCTGTGTCTAGAAATAAATGGTCGGTATATCAAAAAGGAGGCGGCCTTCCTGAAATAGATTGGTCTAGAATTGCGTCTTCTTTAAGTGTTGGGTTAAACCAGATTAGGGAAGATAAAATAGCTAAGCGAGTGGCTATAGAGGCAGCTACAGATGCTCAAATGGCTGAAATAAATAAGCTAAGAGATTCTCAACCAGCTTCAGCTATGATTATGAGGGGAACTGAACGGTATAAAGAACTGTTGTCAGTTCATATGGGTTTAGTAAGAGCTGGATTAAGAACTCCAACTGAGACTAAAATATTTACACAAAATGTAATGAATGATTTTGGAGGTATGAAATCCATAATGGATACTTACACAACTTGGCAAGATGCTGCTTTAAAAAAAATAGACGATGGTGAAGCCACTACTTTAACAGAGATAGGGTATAATAGCATAGAGGGTTTAGGAGGCACGTTGGAAGGTGTAGAAATGTATTTTAATGAAGCTACAGGGACTATGCAGTTAGTTAAAATGTTAGAAGATGGAAAGGGTACTGGTAATTTTACTATAATGCCTAATGCTGATAAAAACCCTGAAAACTTTTATAATCCAGCTCAAGTGTTGGGTGCTATGAAATTTAATGAAAAAGTAATAGACTATAACGTAGCTACAGGGGCTATAGTAGAGTCTTTAGGTACTTTTGTACAAGCTTATGCGCAAGAAGATGGAAGTGTAAGAAAATATACCAATTTTAGGGATTATTTTGACAAGAATACTTCAATGAAAAACAACGATGGTTCTGTAATGACTTATGATGAATATTTAAGTAGTCAAGCCGCTCCGTTTACTTCTAATTTTAACGACACTATGCAGGTTTTATTTTCAAATGGATATCAAAATGATAATCCAAATGCAGCTAATTATATAGATGTGGTTGTTGCTAATGGAAAGTTTCTTATTAAAAAAGATGGTAAAAATTTAACCCAAGTTCCTGAAGACTTACAGACAGCGGCAGAGAATATAATTAAAAATAAAATTGACGCCGGTATAGATAGAAAAGTAGAAAGTACAACACCTTTTAATGATCTAGCAACAAAGGCTAATTTTAAGGATGAAGAAAAAGAAAAATCATCTAAAGTTGATTTTATAAACAGAGTAATATCTGATCCTGACAATAATTTAGAGAAAGTAGCTGAAGGAACTGATTATAGAGATATAGAGAGTATAGAAATGCTAGATAAAGATGACAATGTAACAACAGATCAAAATTTAGGGGTTAGAATGAGGTTTATGAAATTAAATGAAGCAGGAACAAGTTTATCACCTTCTTATGTGGAGTTAAGAGATTTTGTTAATGGCAAAAGATTTACAATAGATGAAAGAGAATTTATTACTAAAAACGGTGTTAAAACTAAAAATCCTAATTACAAAAAAGAAATCTTAAACGACATGGTTAGTGATGACGAAATTTTAAGAGGTTATTTAGGGAATATGGAAGTTAAAGAAAGTGAAATTGATGAGTATATGAAAGCTTTTAAGGGTGCCGGAAACACAGCAGGTAAATTTATTTCAAAAAATTACAATAGAAAAGGAGTAGAAATAATAGACACAGGTAGTACTACAGTAAAAAGAAAAAACAATAAGGAAGGGACTGTAAGTTTAATTGTTACAGAAGTTTTAGAGAATAAAGAAGAAGATAGTCCATTTAAAGCATTTGAAGCTGCTGCTAATGCTAAAGGCGCTCCTGACAAAGCCAAAAAAGATTTTAAACAGTATAAAGTAAACATGATAAGTGCTTATATAAATAAAGCTTTTAGTAAAAACAAAAGTTTAAGAGGTAAGCCTTTTAATTTAGTGTTAGAGAATGATGGTAGCCTGACTGTCGTATACAATAACCAAAGTATAAGCCTTGGAAAGACTTTGGAAAATTATGGAACATCAGGATCTGTATTGGTGCAAGAAATTCAAGATGAAATAAACTTAAGAAATGTGCCCCAAGGAACATGTATAAATGGTAGAAAAATTATTAAATATGGAGTTACTGAGAAGTGTTAATTTATAAAATATGAAAAAGTACAGAGCTCCAGATGGAACGATACTTACAGAAGAACAAGCTATGGCTGAATTTGGAGATAGTTTTCAAGGAGCTGTAAGTTCTGGACAGCTTGTATTGATATCTGGTGACCAAATAAAAGAGGGGGATGGTGAGGAAGTTCAAGAAGAGGTTTCTACAATAAGTTATGAGGCTCCAGATGGAACGATACTTACAGAAGAACAAGCTATGGAAGAGTTTGGAGATAGTTTTCAAGGAGCTGTAAGTTCTGGACAATTAAAAAAAAAAGGTTCATCCGAATCGCTTGGCACTGGTCAGGTGGAAAATACGGACTCTACTACAGAAATCGTACAAGACGATGGTTCTTTGGCCTCTGGACAACCTCCAGCTAGAGAGTTAAGTTCAATAGAACAAAAGTATCAAGATCTTCCTGCTGAAGCTGTTTATGAGACTGTAAATATGCCAGGTGGTGGTAGTTATCAAAGAAAAGTTGGTGTAGTTTATAATCAGCCTTTGATAGATGAACTAATGTCTGAGCCTGGAATTAAAGCCGCTTTAGATGCAGGTAAAATTACCGCTCTTGATATTAAAACAGCAGCTAGTAACGATCCTTCTTTTGTAAAATATCGTGAAAAAGTTGACGAGTATAGGTTAAAATCTTCAGGAGAAATATCAGAAATGATAATTAATGAAAAACTAGATAAACCTTTTATATATGAAGAGGTAGCAGTAGATGATGACTTTATAGACACTGTTTTTTCTGACGCTCAACTTGATGGGCTTACAGGTTTTAATAAGCAAGATTTTAATGGATTTATTACTGAAAAAGGGTATAAGGAAGATTATTTAAAAAGATTAGAAGATGGTAATTACGACTCTAACTCTTCTTTTCAATCTAAAGCCAATAAAAATCTTATGCTGCAAGTCTTAAAAGAAAAAGACGAATTAAGAATGCTTACTTTATATTTAGAAGAATTACAAGAAAGAGACTTAAGGTTTCAAGAGTTAGAGTGGAGAAAAAATAATAAGGGAGCAAGCGCTTTAGATGTTGAATTTAAACCTGCACAATTTATAAATCCTAATGACTTTAGACAATATATAGAGCAAAATATGCCTAACTATGTAGCTTCACTACAGCAACAAAGAGAAAAGGCTGAAGAAAAGTATAGTAAAATGCAAAAAAACAAACAGAATGGTTTGTGGGAATTTGCTAAAAGTTATGGTAATAGTGTAGATGATAGGTTGAATCAGATTACAGCTTCAACTCTCGATCTTTTTGGAGATTCAGCAGCAACAGGTGTAAGGATGGCTGAGGAATATGAGGCTATGATGAAAGACCCTGCTTTACAGTATGGATATATAAGCGGAAAAGAAGTAAAAGTAGGAAACGTAAATTATTTAGTTAATTCCAATGGAAATGTTTTTGACACTGATGCAAAAGCTCAAGTGACTTCTTTTTTAGATTCTGAAAGTTTAAAAACAATAAGAGATGAAGCTAAGAAAAACGGGGAAGATGGTTCTAGTTTTAGCACACAAGGTATGGCAATTGACACCGCTGGAGTTCTTGGGTCTATTACTGTGGATTTATTCTTAACAAAAGGAGCTTCATCTGCAATGACTGTAGGAGGTAGGCTTTTAACTGTAGGAGGCAGGTATACGGGAGCCTCTAAAATTGTAGCAAAAAGTTTAGATAAACTAAGAAATGTTCCTGTTTCTAGAGGAATGGCATCCTCTATAATAGCACAGACTACCCTAGGTCTTTCTCAAGGCGTAGAAGGCACGTTAAAAGAAGCTAAACTGGCTGGATTAAACGATGAAGACGCTAAAGAATTAGCCACTATAGCAGGTTTAGAAATGGCAACTCTTTATGGGTTAACAGGCTTTATTTCTCCTCAAACAAAAGCAACAGAATTGTTATTTGGAGGAATTAACAAAACTACTCTTATAAAGGAAGCTATAAAAAGATATACGAAAGATGGAACAAAAGGCTTTGTAGCTAGGTTTAAAGAAGCCGCAAGAGAAATGGCTAAAAACCCTGTTAAAACAATTAAAAACACTGGTAAAAACATAATAGACTACAGTGGAGAAGGAGCGAAAGAGTTTATACAAGAAAACGTGCAACAAGCTGGTGAACGATTTGTTGTTAACCCAAGTCTTAATAAATTTGCGGGAGAAAAAATAATGGCAGACACTATATCTGGAGATGAATTTATTAATACCTCTATGTTATCTTTTGCTGCTGCTTTTGTTATGCCTATAGGGGGTGGTGCTGTTAATACTTCTATTAATTCTTTATTTCCTGGAAATGATATAGATAAGTTACAAATGTTAGGGCTTTTGAATGCTAACAAAAATAAAACACTCCAAATGTTAGACTCACAAGTGTCAAGTGGGTTAATGTCATTAAAGCAAAGAAATGATATTGCAACACAAATAGAAGTGTACGCAGGAAGTATAAATTTTATTCCTGAAGATTTAGACGCAGATACTGCAAATAATATAATGGATTCAGTATACGCTATATCTCAATTAAAAATTCAAAACGAATCACTAAACAGCGATGCTTTAAAAGCAGAAAATAATAAAAAAATAGAAGAAGCAAATCAAAAAATTGATGGAATTTTAACTTTTAAAAGATTTGATGCAAAAACACAAAAGAGGTTATTAACAGAAGCAAAAAAAGAATTACAAGATAAAAACCCTAACAAAATATTAACCAATAACGAAATTTTTAATTATGCCGTTCAAAAGCAAAGCGCAGAGGTCTTGGATGCAGAAAAACCTACCGGAACTAGCCAAGAAGTGGACACAAATGTATCCGACAACCAGTCTTCCGGAAAGAGTAGCACCGAAAACAAAAATAAAATTAAAGAGGAATCCGAAAAGGAAATAGAATCTTTAAATCAAAAAATTATAGATATAAGGAAAAATAAAAAACTTACTAGATTAACTAAAGCAGAACTTATAGCAGAAGTAAAAAAAGAAATAGAGAATTTAAAAAATAAAATTAAAAAGGCTGATTCAAATAAAGTTCCTACTAAGAAAAAAAATGATGAAAAGTCAAAAGAAAAGTTAAAAGTAGAAAGTAAAGTTACCCCCCCTAAGACTAATAAAGAAATAAAAGAAGGTTTAGATAAAGAAGGTTATACTCCTAAAAAAGGAATGGTAACATTCAGTGTTCCTATTATTTCTCGTTTCTTTAAAAACTTAAAAATAGATGTAGCTGCTGATAATCCTATAGCTAAAGTAACTAACACTATTAATAGAACTCTAAAGCAACTTTTTACTTCATTGGGAAATCAACCTATATCTTCAGGAAGTAGTAGTGAAAAAGCAAGAAATGAAAAAGCATCTATATTATTTAAAGCTGGTAAAGCGGCTCAAACATTTAATAGGTTGTTTTTGCAGGCTAAAACTGATGGTGATTTAAATCCTACACAACTGCAAAAAATGAGTGATGATATTAGTAATGCTCTTGAAGGTAAGGCTAAAAATTTAAAAGGAAAGGATATAGATTTAAAACAATTTTTAAAAGGATATAAGTATATTGATAATAATACAAATAAAAAAAGAGCATTAAGTCCAAATTTTCAAAA
>TARA_R110000824_G_scaffold63395_1_pt1 | contig 17215 bp, 6 predicted proteins | sample TARA_R110000824 | Tara Oceans TARA_R110000824 (sample SAMEA4397747) | marine metagenome | biome: Polar Biome; feature: [MES] marine water layer (ENVO:01000295) within the mesopelagic zone...; material: water (ENVO:00002006), including particulate matter (ENVO:01000060) such as......
ATAATGGGCCATAAAGGCATCTCTACGGAGAGTTCTCTCTGGTCTCCTCATGAACCATGCAGCTTTGTTAAAAACGCTGTCTATGATGCCATATTTTTTAGCAATATTCTTTAAATTTTTATCATTAATATTAGGGTCTTTTTTTATAGCACCAGTTGCATCGGTTAAAAAATCTTTCCATCTTTTTTGTTTGAAGACGGGATTCATACCAGCTTCATTAATAATAAAATCTTCAATAACACCTAAGCTTCTAACCCATGCATCAACATCTTCCATGCTTTCCCATTTATTATTAACATTAGTACCTAAATATTTTATGCTTCTAGCATTTCTAAAATTTTCATACCCAGTTGATATAAGCGTGTGAACACTTCCGCCATAAAGATTTGCAACAGCACTTTTAGGGTGAGCAAGTAATGTTGCAAGTTGATACTTTGCCTCAAGATTACCCCATCTAGCGATTCTGCCAAAATCAATGCCCCTTAGTTCCTTTGGAAGTTTTTTATCTTTCTCTTCTCCTATGCCAAGTTTGGTTCTAATCTGATTGACTCTGTTCTTAACATTTGTGTCATTCCACCAAGCAAACGGAGTGCCTTTTATTTTCATATCTGGATCATTAAGTATGTGTTCAGGTATTTGTTGAGGATATCCTAAAGAATCTTGAGCATACATAGTAAAATAATTAACCCAATCCTCTGTCAATTTATTATCTTTAGTCTGTTTCCAGAAATCATTCCTAAAATCATGTATCTCTTGCCTAATTTTTAATTGAGAAGCAGCACTATGCTGATTATCTATTATTTTTTTTATATATAAAGGATAGGCTTCAGGGTCTACGTTCCATCCAGGTATATGAGCATCACGTTTATGTTGTGAACCGACCTTAGGGTTATCAAACATTCTATCAACAGCCTGCTCTTTTGTAATTTTTTTATCTGCCATCTCCTGCAATACATTTCTAAAATTATTGTACTGATCATTAAGCTGACCAGTTGGAATAAAATCGCCAGTTACTTGTTTATAATGATAAGCAAGTTTAGTTATTTCCTTTCCTTTTTGAGTCTTATCCATGGAAACATCTTTAATTAAAGCATCCATAGCTTTTTCTAAACCAGCTGCGGCTATTTTAGGGTCTCCATCTACATGTGGATAGTATGTTTCCCAATCAATTTTACCTGTTTTTTCTATTACTAATTTTCTATTAATCCTACTTTTAATATCATCGTATCTTTTACCAGTGAAGGATATAATTTGACTCTTAGATAACTCTCTCAATCCATCTATACCCTCTCTCAAATCCACCCTTTTCCCAGACAATAAAGATTCATCAAACTTCTTTAAAAACTTCTGAACGACTACATAATGTCCAGTATGATTTCTTTTTAATCTTTCCTGAGTGGGTCTATATACTCTATCAAATTCATTTTCTCCAATCTCATCCCTATAACCACTTTGTAAATTCCACATTCTTTCATTCCACTTGGTAATTATTTTATTAATTTTATTTACAACTTCCTGACCAGTCATTTGTTCAGTCTTCTCACCAGATAGAATATTAAAAGTTTTATCTTTCATAATTTCCCAATTATAAAGTTTTATAACTTCATTCTTTTTATCAATATATTCCCTACTTTTTATATTATATTGAGTAGAACCTTTAGGGAAATCTTTTGCTATTCTTTTTACTTCACCCATCTCACGGAATCTTACAGCTATCCTCCATAACTTAAGACCATCTGGAGTACCCTCTGTAAATGGACTAGTATCATCCTGCCATTCTTTCAAGTATTCTTCATATACTTGAGTTGCCTGTTGTTGCATTAAATGCACTGGTCTCTGAATCTTTAGCATCATATTTTCAGGCTCACGAGCAGTACCATGTACCCATCCATACTTATCCTTAAAAGGTCTTCTAGAATCAGCCAGCATTAATGTATGCCTTTGCAAATCAGCATCAACTGCCTTAGGAAACATTAACCAATGCCATCCCGTTAACTTAGCAGCTTTGTCTTTTACTGGTCTCATTATTCTTTGCCACCAGGTTCCTTCCCTGGTCATAGTAAACCATCTATCTAATGTCTCCCAATCTGATTTAGTAGCTATGTTTATATCTTTTAAATTAAGCCATCTCATTACACCATTCAAATCATGAGCCGTTACATCACTATAAAAATCTAAATGATCTTTAATTCTCATAGCAAGATTAGCATCTTCTTGGCTAAGCTTCCCCTCCCTGAGTCCAACAAAAGGAGCAAACTCATCAAAGTATTTTTTAGCTTTAGCATCTACATAAGGTTGTTCTAATGTTTGTCCTACTATTCTATTGCCTTCTCCGTCTATAATTTCATCAGGCTTATCTAATTTTTCTGTGGCTTCTTCTTTCTTTTTTAATTCTTTTGGGTTAAATATATCAATAGTATAATCAAAAAGCTTTTGATACTCATTTAACATGGCTTTAACAGATGAATCTGGAATAGCCTCTGAATTATATCCAACCCTTGCTAAGCTTGTTCTCTTTGCGTCAAGTATTAGATTGTCTACTTCTTCTTGTACCCAAGGTTCTTTAGGCTTTCCCATCCTCTTATAAAAAGATTGTATATCTATTTCTTTACCAGTCCATAATGTTCCTAACATCATAGCATCAAACAATTTAGACTCTTGAGAATTCAAATCTTTCTTTAATACCTTAATTTGAGAATCTATCTGAGATTGATTTAATGAAGCAGTTGGCACATCACCGTACATCTCTTTCTCTAAAGCTTCAAGATAAGCTATGTGTATTGGGTCTAAACTCATGTTTTCACGATTTATTTCTTTCGTCTTATTTGCCAAAACATAACTAAACTTCTTTAATCTATCTACTTCTTTTGCTATTTCCGCAACTTTTTTCCTTGGAAGATTCTTAGCAATAGAATGAATCAATCTCATACTAGCAATATCTGAGAAATCATTTATAACAAAATCCTCAGCCTTCCGAACAATATCATTAAGATATCTTTTTCTTTTTATCATATCATTTGGATCAAAGTCAGACTTATCTCTATAGCTCTTAAATATTTCACGATTAAATAACCCTTTTTTATATTCTTTTCTATTCGGATTAGTTTGAATTTCCATACCATCCTTAGTATGGAGTCTTAATTTAAGAACTACATCAAGGAATCCATCCTCAAAGGGTCTATCGCCTTCTTTTTCTGGTCTTTTATATTTTCCACGGAGGACAGCCATACTTCTTCTACCAATAACCTCTTTTAAAAAATCATACTTTTCTAAATCATTATGATGTTCTATATATATTTCATCTAAATTCTCTAATTTTAATCTTTTTATAACATCATCACTCCAATCCAATCCTTTTAAATCGCTTGCCAGTTTAGTTAAGAATGTATTTCTATGCTTTGGTTTAATACCTTTAGTAGGATGATCTATACTATCTAATTTCTCTTGTATCTCCCACATCTGGAATCTTCTACTCTCAGCCCAGTTTCTACCGTAAATAGCTTGATTAATATCTTTTACAATATCAACTACAGCTTTTCTTTTAGTAAAAGTATCTAACCGTTTTGTAAGATTATATAATGGAGTCCCTTTTTTAATAATCTTACCCTTATCTTTAAAATCTTTTGTGGCAATTACATCGTAGCTAAAAAGAGCATTTAATTGCTTATTTAATAATTTCTCCCCGTATTTTCCAAAATTTAACCCAGCTTCATCCATTGGATCAGAAGCTAAACCTACAGCAGCTCTAGATACTCCTCTAAACGATCTCATGGCTTTATCAGAAGTTTTAGCCCTAACTCTTACTGTATATGTTTGATTCTTAATTCCTGGTAATTTTACATTATATAAGTGAAATATAGAATCTTTCATATCCCTTATGGATGAATAAGCAGACCTGATATAAGACGTCTGAGTTACGGCTATGCCAAGCTTACCCCTGCCTTCCGAAGCTGCATCAGAAGCCTGTTGTCTAATAAATGGCGAATACTGAAGTGCCAAGTTTTCATTTACTTCATCTACTATTTGAGAACCCTTCTTTCCTTTAAAGATTTGATTCCCACCAACTGTCAACTCACTATGATATGTTTCACCTGTCAATGGATTCTTAGCATCTTTAGAATCTTCTATCTTCTTTCCTTTTAAAAGGAACTCATCCTTAGACCATTCATAAGCATCTTTCCATTCCTTTTTAAATCCCTGCCCAGCTCCATCAGCACCACGACCACCAAAGAATACAAATGTTTTATCACCATCTAAATCCGCACCGCCAAGAGCTTCCATAGATTTTCCATGTATTAAAGCATTGTAGCCACGTATACCAGTAAAGCCAGCAAAGTTTAAAGCATGAGCACCAGACATTGAATCCATTGGAACCCTGACTAGAACACTTCTCAAGATTTCTTTATACAATTTTGCTTGTTCTTTATTTCCACTTTTATCTGCTTTAAGATAGGTATCCCAAACTTTTTCTAAAGTAGTCACCTTCTTTCCTAATCCAGATAAATCAATTCTAAGATTTCTAAATCCATCGTCTAAAAAGAATATATCATCTTCTTTTTCAAGTCTTTTTGTATCACCAACTCCAGCCCTCATGTCTTTTTTAGTATCACTATACATTCCAATTTCATATGGTCTTAATCTAGCTGATCCACTATTGCCAACTTTAGGTCTAGTAATATTATTTATAATATAGTTCCTTATTACAGACATTCTATAGTCACGACTAAACTTATGAAGATGTGCAGCTATACTATTTGGTGATAAGGAAATAATTCTGCCGTGAACAGTATCAAAATCAACCATTTCATCCGATATGTCTTTTAATTGTTTATCAGTTAATTCCCCATCTGCCCTCATTTGTTGAATAATATCCCTATTTACACGCATTATCCTAGAGTATGCTTCATTAGCGAACCTTTCATTACCTGGTGCTTTTATTGCCCAGAGGAGTTCATTTACACCTACCCTGTCAAGATTGTTTATTATGTATGGAATCTCTTTTTCATATGCCTTAGGATTCTTTGACATTCTCATCGTAAGATCATTTATTTCTAAATCACCGAGCACTTTTTCCCCACTCATAGTCTCATACATGTCATTCAATATCTCATGCATTTTTTTATTATAATCTTTTTCATTCATTTTTGGATGAAGTTTCTTATTAAAATAAGAATATGGAGTAAAATTTGTATACAATTGTTTTGGGATACTCTGTGGATCAAGGCTTTTTTTATCTGATTTCTCAGAAGGAACAACTTTTATATCTTGTATGGGTAACTTATATGTAGTAGCCTTTACATCTGGGCCCTTATTCCATATAAGTTTACCAATCTTCCTAAAGCCAACTTGCTTAGCTGCTGACTGAGGTATAATTAAGTGTATGTTCTTTTCCTGCATGTAGGCTTCCATCTTAGGAGAGGTAGAGAAGATCATATACTTGCCCAGCAGAGCCCCGTATTGGGGGCTAGGCGACACTATAAAGGACTTATTGACCCCACCATCCTCTGGTAGCCCTGCCTGCCGATTTAGGCCATCTATGACGTCAGAACGTCCATATATTGCACCATCTGTGGTAGGGAAGAGTTTATGGTTCAATATTCCAATCTTACCCTTATTAATTTCATTGCCAACATCTTCAATAATTTTTATATTTAGTTCTTTTCCTCTATCTCCTTCTGTGAGTTCAGCTTTACCTTTCCTAACATTCTCAATAGCCAGAGAAACAGCTTCAGGATCAGCAGAGTAGCCAGATGTGAGCCAAATTTGTGACCTCTTATTAAAATTTTTCGCATTATTTATAAACCTCCACCTTTCGGCTTTTCCTGACTTCTTATCAGAAACTCCAAAGATTTTATGTATTTCTTCAAGTCCTTTAAACCCATTTAATCTTGCATCGTATATAACATTAGATATAAAAGCTCTATCATATAATCTACCAGCCTCTTCCTCAGCTGTCACTGTTTTTATTAACTTCTTACCCCTGAAAATCTTTTTTGGGCCTATACCATTTGCATATGTTTTTATATACATATCCCTATCTTTTTGTATACTAGTTATATCCTTAGTCCTAGCTCCAAATTTCTTCAGGGACTTCTTTATAAGACCCATTGCACTATCGATATCTTTCTTTAAGATAGGAGTGTCTGGGTGATATTTTACAAAATATAATTTATTCTTATCCCCTTTACCACCATAATAATACATATTATTTCTCGCTACCTGCGGTGCCCCATTCTTATCTCGGATAGGGACTAACCTGCCTTTGTTCTTACCTTTACCCTGTTTCATTAGCGGTAAATAAATCGCATCCATATACTTATATAGTTTACCAATTTCTTTATTATATTGCTGTTCCGCTAACTGATTAGCCTTTGCTTCCCTATATTTAGGCTCTAAAGATTTAACTGCTTTAGTTTTCTTCTTATCCTTTATAAGCTTTTCTTTATAATCATTTAATTCAAATTCCCTATTCCCCTTAACAATATGATCTAAAATAGCATATCCACCACGAGCTTCATTTAAGTCGATATTTTTCTTAGCCAAGTAATCCATACTCCATATTTCTTCTATTAACTTTGGCTCCTCACTTAGTTGCTTTCTGTTCCCAGCATCATTAATTGTACCACCTCCCTCATTAGGTTTCATTATCCTGGGTACACCATTACTCATAGTGATCATTGGCACTGCTCTTTGTCTAACCCTCATACTACCAAGATTAGTCCAAAACATATGCTCAGGCTCTTCTATAAGAAAGTCTGGGTGTTTCTTGGATATGTAGTCAATCATTTCTTGGGCTGGGTTAGTCTTAGCTTCTTTATTATCATTGATAAGCTTTAACCAGCGTTCATTCAATTTTACAGCTACCCCAAGTCTCTCAGTTTTAGACTTACCCTGTTTATCTAGATAGGCCTCCATATTAGTATCAACAAAAGATTTAGCGTGAATAGATATTCTACTTGGGATAATTTGTGGATCAACATCTTCGCTACTATTGTCAAGCTCTTTCTTTTCTTCTTTTGTTAATCTCCTCATGGCTTCACCTTCTTCAGTAAAGCTTATAGATTCTTCTGGAATATTTCCTTTTTCCCATTCTTTAGCAAGCTGCTCCATTTTTTCCACTGGTAGACCTAGTTGATTCCTTAATACCTCCCATGCTACTGCTATTTTTCTATCTTTAGATTCCTTTAGTTTTCTTGTAACAAACTTCTGACCAATCTTATCCATATTGTGCCAACCATCGACTAACTCTGGGTCTTCTATCTTTTCTTTTTGCATCTTAGCTAAGTGTTTAAATCCCATGCGTCTATGTACTGGCATTTCATTCTTACCAAAGTAAGCACCTAATAAATATTCATAGATTTGCATTGGAGTAGTATCTCCACGCATAGTGGACGGAAGTCCAGTCATTAGAGAAGCCGAAAGAGTCCTTAGTATCATATCAGCTTGCTTATCACCAGTCTGTACAAAGTTTCCTATAGCCCTAAATGCTGCTCCAGTTGCAGCACCACCAATAAAAGAAGTCATCATCTCATCTACACCACCCTGCCAAGAACTAACAGAACTAGCAACTCCAAGATGGAATGCACCAGAAACCATATCATTTACTACATTACTCTGTAAGAATCCTCTAGCCGTACCAGTCGCAGCAGCTCTTGCTCCTAATGCTTTATTATATATTGGGTTAACAATCTGCTTAGCTGCTCTTGTTGCGTATTTAGCAGCCACCATTGGAACAGATGTTCCCTTTAGAGCCTTTGCCGCATCCGATAGATATTTAATTTTCAACAACTTAAAAGGAGCCTGAGGAACATATCCAACAAATCCTGCTAAGTGTCCTATATTACGAGCGATAGCTTCATAATCATCCTTAGGTGGTTCCCCAGTTCTTAATGTAGTGAATCCTTCAGCAAAGCCTGAACCAGCTTGCTTCATAAGATTACCAACTTTACCTAATGCAGAGTTGTCGTTTTCAGCAAATGGAAGTCTGTAGTATTCAGCGTGTTGTTGTATTGCTTCTACAGTTTGATCATCGAATTTATCTGGCTGCTGTTCGTACAGCCTTCTATAGTCTTTTATCTGTTGAGGAGATAAACTAGGTCTGAATCCTTGTGGAACAGCCACACGCTATCTCCACATATTATCGTTATCTGCCACTCTGTCCTTATCAGACATCTTCCCAATTAAATAAGGTAATGCAAGAAGTGCTACATTAGCTGCAATTCCATATGGATTCGCACCAGTAATTGCCCTACCAGCCCAAGCTAATAAACCTGTCCCAGCTTTTGCCCCTACAGTCTTCGTAACATTGCTCAGAACGGCTCTTGTACCAATTCGTTTTCCAGTCCCACCGCCAGCTTTCAATGCCTGTTTACCCCAGAAGCTTTTTTTATTCTTATTTAATGCATCTCTTACCTTTTTAGATTCCGCACGAGCTGCTGTCTTCGACATACCCTCTTTTATAAACTTATCAGTAAGAGCTTTGTCACTCATTGTTACTACAGATTTATATTTCTTACTATACTCTAAACCAAGTCCCCTCAATGCCTTCTGTGATTGTTCACCAACATGTGCTGGGCCTAAGAATTGTGCTGTTTTAAGTGCGCCATAACCAGCGCCACCAATAGCTAAGCTATTCCAACCACTCATTCCTCTTGTAGGCGGTTCTAACATTCCATTTTCATACATATATTGTCTAAGCTCAGGATTCACATCGAACTGTGACTTTACCCTTTTCTCACTCATTCCAGATTTTCTCATTAAATCTAACTGATTAACAAGATTCATATCATATATCTGCTTACCTGCTTGGTGTTTCTGATTAAACACAACGCTGTCCATTCCTCTTCCTTGAGGCATATCAGCATTTAATTGCTCCCACATTTGACTAGCGTCTTCATATGGAGTTGCATTGGCAATAGCAGCTTTATTAACACTTCCGCCTGGTTTAAACATTCTAGCAATTGGATATGCTGCTCTAGCCACTCGCTTATCAAAATTAATATTAGCATCAGAAGCTTGCTTATTTTTATAAGCTCCCTCGTCAAGCGAAGCTATTATTGGATTATACATTGCCATTACATCTTGTGAATTTATAGGCATATTAATTACCCCTTGGTATTTGTATGTGTTTGTCGCCAGTATTAAACATTCTTCCAAGCCATGAGTCTACTGGGTTTGAATATCCTTCGTAATGCTTATCCTTTTGCTGTTCATAGTATGGATTATTTTTTACATCAGATTGGTATCTTGAGATTTTTTGATATCTTTCTGGGTCTAATCTCCCATCCTCCATTGCAGCTTCCATCATTTTTTCTTTTATCTCAGGATCATTTGGATCAAACATAACACCCATGTTTCTATTGTGCCATTGATCGTCAGGCATATCCTTTATAGACCAAGGAGTTTCAGAATCTAATTCTGATTCAGGCTTTTCCATATAACCTCTATCTTGAGCTCTTTTAGTAAAATCTTTGTCCCACTGCTTCAATCCTCCCCAAGCTTTACTTCCTGCACCAGATATCTTATCCCATATGGTACTCTCTTCTTGACCACCAGAAGTTGGTGTTTGTTGTGGTGCAGCAGAAGGTTGTGCTTGCGGTTGAGGGTTCCCACCAGAAGTAGGCCCAGCACCTTGTGTCTGCATTTGAGCTGAATTAGGATCAGCTTGTACACTAGCTTCATACCAATTAGCATATTGATTCGCAGCACCCTTTTCAGAGTTGGGATCATAATTACTAGACCTCTTCCACTCTTCTAACTCTTCAGCTTGTAATTCATTATAAGGTTTTAAAGCAGCTCCTCCAGCGGCTCCTTTTCCAGTTGGTATACCATTAAGAAGGTCTTGTAAGGACGAAGTTTGTGGTGCGCTATTACCACCACCGAACCCTTTATTATTAAAGGAATCATCAAAGGTAGGAGCACCACTACTGAATCCAGAAGTGGCTTTCTTTGCCTGGTATAAGCCCATTAGACTTGGTATGAGTGCTTGAGGGTTCATATTATCCTCCGAGGCTCCCAAGTTGTCCCATTAAACCACGGATACCTTTTTCGCCCATCATCTGATTGCCTATACCCATCTGAGCCCCATACTGACCCATTCTTATATTTCTTGCGTCTCCAGCATTCTGATGCATTTGTCCAGACACTCCCTTATTTATATTCATTTGAGCATTTAAGGCAGTACCCATACCTTGATTAAACTTATCATATACACCAGTAAGAGAACTTCTCTTCATTCTGTTCTTTATAGCATTAGCCTGACTACCGCCCATACCCATCATCATAGCGTCTTCTACGCCCTTATTACCTTGCTGAGAGGCTAAGTCCATAGATTGTCCAGAATACTGTCCAAAGTTAGTCATTCTGTTTATTAAACCTTGTGATTTTTCATAGGGTTTCTCTAAGTCTGTTTGTCCTGGCATATTATTAGCAAGACCAGTCATACCCTTATTACCCTTCCACATATTATAAGCCCCTGCTAAACCCATTCCGACTTGAAGTAATCCCATACTATATATCTCCTAAAGATAGTTTTTTCACTTGAAATTTACGAAGGTATTTCTTATTTACAAATAGTTTTCTCATCTTATTCTAATACAGACCAGTCTGTAATGATTCCACCTTTAATTGTTACACTATGTATATCTCCATTTGTAACAGTAAATGTTTTTGTTGCAGTTATACCAGCAGACAAAGCAGAACCACCATAATATGTAACAGCTCTTACACTTGTTGAATACACATTTTCCCATCTTTTTGCACTACTCCCAAAATCCTGTGTATTATTTGCTCCAGGGGTAATATTACCATCAGATAGAAATTCCATTCTTTCGCTTGCTATAGTATAGCTATCAGCACTTGAACCAGTTCTTATACTAATCCCACCTGCTCCAGACACCCCATTAGCTATAATGAGTTGATTACTATCCATATAGACTGCAGACTCTTCCAAGTTACCATCTTGTACAAAAACCAAATATGGATTATATGCCTCATTAGCGTTGCCTTCATCAGCAGATATATATATCTTACCATCACTTGCCCCAGCTTTATTGACATGGAGGACTCCACTTCCATATGTAAGATCGCTTTCAGTGTGAAGAGTAGTCCCTGAACCATAAGTAACTACCCCGTCAGCAGTTGACCCACTTATAGTTGTATAAGAACCAGTAGGTTGATATACACCGCTATGATTATGATTACCAATTGCAGCAGTACCACTACCAGTACCTAAATCCACATCTGCAGCATTTCCAAGACTCAGAGCAGTTTTTAATTCAGCGTACGAAGTGACGTCTGTTCCACCATATGCAACCCCAAGTCTTCCGCTTGTAATTGTAGCTGCAGATTGATTATGAGAAGCTGTAGCAAAGTATCCAGTGGCTTGTTGAGCTGCTGTTCCAAGCTCCAATGAAGTTCTACCATTACCAGGATTTAACCCAGTACTACTACCATCCCAATTATAATGATTTACATCTGGAGAAGTATTTGTAATTGTTAATACATCATCAGCGGTAAAATTAACATCAATACCAGTGCTATCTGCTATTTGTAATGTATCACCTGATGTAATTGTATATGTAGTAGTATCACCATCTCTTATAGTCCAAGAACTATAATTATCGTATGCACTATCATGATTATGTCCTAAGGCCGCACCTCCAAGAGCATTTAAAGCATTAGCTGCTGTTGTAGAAGCTGTTCCACCGTTGGCAATTGGCAATACTCCTGTAACATTTGAAGCAAGAGCAACTGATGTTAATCCGCCACCGCCTATATTTATATGATCGTCCGTTCCATCAATAGCAATTGTTATAGAACCACTAGCCTTAATGTTTCTTAACTGGACTGTACCACCATCATTAGCTGTTTTTACAAGACTAACACTAGAGGCTCCACCATTTCCCAATGCACTGTCGAGCTTGCCATTCCAAGTAGACGCTGATGCTATGTTTCCATCTGGAAGACTGCCTGAAACGTCAGTAGTTAATACAACTGCGCCCCTGGTAATAACCTGACCACTTATTGTAATATAATCAGGCGTTCCAGCAAGCGTAACGTTGGTTGAGTTGTCTGTTCCTAAAGGATCGACACCAAGTGCATCTCTAGCATCCCCTGCAGTACTTGATCCAGTACCTCCGTTAGCTACAGATAAATCTGCACCACTCCAATTAGAATTATTAACAGATGTTAAACCACCACCACCAATAGTTATATCATCAGTATTATTTGTAACAGTTACAGAACCACCTGCTTTTATTGTTTTATAATTCAAAGTTCCAGTAGTAATATTTTTGACTATTTGACCAGCCCCCGTACCATTTGGCAACGCTGACAAAACATATCTATCATCAAGATTAACAGATACATTTGATCCACCAGTAACAGTTAAAGCAAGGTTTCCATCGGCCTCAGTAAATGCAGCAGCAGACACATACTTTTCTGTACCAGTAGCAGTATCTACATATCCCTTAGTAGCTAAGTGATTTGTATTAGAAGGAGATACTCCAGTCTGTACAGCAGTAAATGCGACAGAGCCATCTGGCTTGACATAAGGCTCAGTAGAACTAAAATTTATAGACTCATCTTGCGTGTCACTCTTTAGATCAGAAAACAACATTTCACGCTTAGCCCACCCATCTGCAAATTTACCCTCTATAAAGTATTTAGTCTTATCAACATCTTTGAATAGCCTTATATCCCCATCGCCACCAGACGCACCATCTCTACTCTCAACTGCAGAAGCTTGATTGACAGAATTAATGACATCGTTCATATCATCGTATACTTGTGTCCATGCTCTTTGGTTAGTATCAGTAGCAGGGGCTCTTTTCTTCTTAATGGCTGGCATTATCTCGGACTTTTCTTAGTTCTGAACAATACTCCGACAGCTCCACATTCGTCACCTGCTGTATTAGCATCCAATCTTAGCCTTAAATTTGTTGATGTCTTGTCACTAGAGAGTATATCCATTCTATAGGTTCCTCTTTTTTTTGTGGCACTTACTTGACTACCAACTGCTGGCAAAGCACTGTTAAATGCACTTGAAGCTGGTACAGAGTAATTTGCCTTCAGTTGATCACCAGATATTAATATTTGCTTCAATTTCTTTTCTTGGGTATCATTACCCATCGTTAAATCTTTAGATACCCATGTCCATAATCTCTTCGTTGCCCCGCCTAAAAAATTAGTAACATAGGTTGAATTAGCAGATTGCTGACCACTTCCAGCGCTATCACCGCCTATATTCTTATAACCAATATTTAAGGATGTATCATTTAAAACATAAAATCCCTTAGGTTCGTGATCGCCTTGTTCGCTTACATTTGTCCCAATGGTATCATTATTCCCAAAAGATAGCATGTCCCATCTTTTTCTTGGGATATTCCAAGACCAAGCATAATATTTATTAGCACCACTTACTTTAAATGTAAAGTACACACTTCTTCTAGTAGCGTCATACATAGCCCTTGTATGATAAGTTGTATCTCTATTTTGCCAAGAATATGTAGAATCACCTCTAACAATAGCTTCACCTATAGGCTCAGCAGATTGTCCATTATGTTGATATATATTTTTATTATCAGCGAAGAACATGCCGAAGTCTGTTGAGACAACGGCATCATCATTCAGGCAGCCAACACCCTCAAAGACATCTTCGATAAATAATTCATTACCACCTCTTATTCGATAAGTATTCAACTCATCAAAGGCATATATCCTTCCAGAAAAAGACGTTAACGCAGTAGGCATCGTAGGTAGTTTTATAAAATCAACTAACCAATCAAATACGTCGAACTTACCCACCTTAGAAACAAAAATATAAGATGTAGCATCATCTACATAACCATCATGCCAGCACTTGCCTATATAATGTTGATTATTTAATTGCGCTGATAGTGCATACCTAGGAAGTGTACTCTCTAATGTTTCAGCTAAGCCAGACTCAGCTTCGTAGGATGCACCCTTTATTCCACCGTCATCAAAAGTAAATACCCTAGAAACACCATTTATTGCCCACGCCTTAGAAAAGGGGATTACCTTGATAAGCCTGTACACAGAAGTCGGAGTTTTTGCAGCTGAAGAAGGGTTCTCAGCTCTATATACCTTCACAGCAGAACATCTGTCTGGGACTTGAGTATAATCATTAACTGTTATTGTAACTGAATTGTCTCTAGTATCCGTATGATCTGAATCCATAGAGGTTTCCAATGAAAGTGGCGACTCCTGGTATCCATCATAAATAATCGTGGTTTTATAAAAATAAGTGAACCCATCTTCCAAATCCCCAGTCTCAGATGAGCCTGAGTTGGTAGTTGTAAATCCTAATAAACTATGATCTCTATAAAATGTTGCGTCTGTGCCTTGAGAAAAAGCTTGAGCTATCTTATCAAACCCTCCAGTACCAGTCTGCCTTGCCAATACAATATTAGTAGTCTCAGCTACATAATTACCAGTAGCCACAGATGCAGTACTCGGAACGTATCCAAAATTGATACTTACACCAGTCCTTGGTGATTGTCCAGGAGGCGTAACAGTATATTCTGTAGATACAGATGGGCCATCAGCAGACTCAAAAACAAAATTGTGCTTATTATATGGGCTACTTGTTTCTAAGGCAGTCCACGATGTAAGAAATACACCTGTAAATCGCTGCAACACGTCTCCTATTGTTAAATAAATTTCAGTACCATCATTATCAGTACCAACACTATCTACATTTACAGCAGAAAAAATATTATTATTTTCCCATGCATCATTAGGATGATAAACGTTATGTATTGGCATAAAGTCAACAGCTGTCGCACTATGATCGTGCTTTACCCGATGCATACACAGCGTTCTAACGGCAGATATACTGTCTACCTGGTCTAAGAGAGTTGAACCACTCATAGCACTAACATCTCTAGTTAACCATCTGTTAAGCCATTGAGTATTTCCATTAGAGGAATGATTAGGATATCTTGCAAACCAATATACAGCGTCATTATCAGTAGGATGTTTTAATAAACTTATCGGGAAAGTCTCAGCTATATAGGTACTACTAACAATAACTTCAGATGCTACAAAAGTTCCATAACCACTCGCATCTTCAAATCTTACCCATGTACCAGGTGTAGCAGTACTCCCCCCAGTCATTCTAGGCATTTTATTCACAGGAACTGCGTTATTAGAAGAGGCACTATATGCAAAATTCCAAATAAATTGAGCAGTAGACCCTCCGCTAGTAACCGATCTACTAAACCAATGAGCAGCTAACCATATTTTTCCTGAACCTCCAGATGTAAATTGTACATCAGAATACCAACTGTTAGCTGGCCCAGGATAAGTGGCTGGCAAAGTGTAAGTAACATCTTTTTCGTCAAGATTATCAACACTTACTTCATAAACATAACCATCACTCTGCTTGTCTAATACGTATAGTCTTCCATTAGCTGGATCAGAGGCAATGGATATTAAATTAGTAAAAGTACCCCTAGTAGATGATGCGACCCTTTTACCTGCGTTAGTAGCATCTGCGGAACCATCTATTTTCCATATCCTGGTTCCTCCTACTTCTATTCCATAGAAATAACTGTCACTTGTGCTACCAAGGACTATCTTATCCATATATGGTAAGTCTGATGGATACTTTACTTCAGCGTCACCAGCGACCAGTGTTTTAGCACTCTTCTTTAGACCCTTGTGATTTGTATATCCAACCCATTGCGGGTTGTTTAGCTTACCCAATCCAATGTGAACCTCCTTATTATGAGATTCCATAGCAACGTCTTTTAAAGAAACATCATTAAATTCTTTTCCATCTGATGGAAATACTGCAGAAATGTCAACATGATCTACTCTAGTATCGGTATTAGCTTTTTCTAGATTAGATATAAAATGTAATCTATCATTAGCTTCTTCAAAGTATACAACATCTTCTCTAACTGTATCATCATCTGATAATGTTCTTATTACCCTTGCCTTATCTATATCTGGAGTTGCATCAGCAGTAGTATCTGAATTTCTTATAGTAACAGCTGCATTGATAGGAGCACCCTGTAAGGCTCCATCCTTATTAACACAGTCAAGATTGATAGAGAAAGTAGCAGATTGCTCAGGGGTATCTGTTGCGTCAGGTGTAGTGATTGTTCCATTTTGGAACTTGTTAATTTCAAGCAACTGCTTTGCCATTTTTTATCCTTCGATAAGCTGTCCCCACAATGATGTCTTACCTTCAATAATGCTTATCACATGAACTGTAAATAAGCCCTTATCATAGTAATCAACCACCGCAAAGGCGTGAGCCCAGTTATGTTGTCTATTACCAAGCCAAGCATTCTTATCAGCTGCCATATCTTTTAAGCAACCTAGAGACCATGCTGACTTTACACCATCTAGATGAGTAACGCTACTTTGCTGTAAGTCATGATGATGACCATACATTACGTTAGCTCCTAATCTTAATAGATGATTCCTTGTGTGCGTCATTCCAGAGAAGTGGTGTCCATGATAGTAGTTCATTCTACCTATCTTTAAATACTTCCCTGCTGGATAGAAATCATAACCTCGTTCATCCATCTTTAATGCAGTCTTACATTTAAATTGCGTTAAGTATGGATTCTCAGTCACAAATCTATCAAGCCATTCATCATGATTCCCCTGTGTAAAGTATTTCTCTTTACAGTTTACCTTATCCAGGGCTTCATCTATCGTGTCAAGACCAGCATTTACTTTTATAATCTCTTCTTCTACAAAAGGTATCTGGTATTCTAATGGTGGACGTTTCTTCTTTTTCCACTGCCAGGAACTTACACTTGCAAATTCACCGACATCACCTAAATCTACATAGAAATCAGGTTTTATTATTTTTATTGCTTTGATAACGCAGTTTATTGCCTTCTTATCGTGCAAAGGGAAGTGCTTATCTGGGGTTATAATCCCCCTCTTAGTTACCTTCCCATCTAGTTTGGTAGTCCTTCGCATATATTATCCATCCATTCTTCTTCTAAGCAAAAGTGAAGGTTCTCCACTTTGCGTAAATGTTTGTCAGTCGTACTTCGACTGAATCTTAAAAGCTGGATACCACAAGTCTCACATTCCCAGAACAAGGGGCCATCGTAGGCCCCAAGCACTTCAACGTCTTTCATGCTACTACTGTAGCAATGTGGACATTTTTTAGGCTTATCTGGAAAAGCTTTATGACCAATTACTTTGTCAAAATCAGAGACAGTTA
>TARA_R110000824_G_scaffold134186_3_pt1 | contig 17210 bp, 27 predicted proteins | sample TARA_R110000824 | Tara Oceans TARA_R110000824 (sample SAMEA4397747) | marine metagenome | biome: Polar Biome; feature: [MES] marine water layer (ENVO:01000295) within the mesopelagic zone...; material: water (ENVO:00002006), including particulate matter (ENVO:01000060) such...
TGCAGGAGATAAACCTGTTTCGCCTGTAGCCTGGACTGAGGAGGCTATGAAGTCCGTAGCCGCAGCCCCTGAGTTGGAAATACCACCTCCGACTGACGACGATGATTTACCTTTCTAATGGAAGGGCCAAAAAAGGTTGTTTCAGAAAAAGCCAACAAAGGTGAGACTATCTACGAAATGGATTACATGCCCGTCTATGCAGACGATTTAAGATGGGCTATGGAGTGTGCTATAAAAGCGGCAGGGCCTTTAGAGGCCGAGCCTACAGAGGCGTACTTTCAGCGAGTGAAGCGTTATGCCTCACTTATTTTATTAACCCGAAAAGAACTTAGCAATGACATCAATGGGAACGTTTATTAAGGTACACTTCGGAAGCCATGCCCTCCTAAACGATGCTTTAGGACTAGGTAAAAATTCCGTCTCTCGGTGGTACAATGACGATCCGAGAAGATTTTTTATGTATATTCAGCAACTCAAGAAATTTTCCAACGTGTCCTTAGAGGACTTAGTAGAAATGATTGAGCAACGAGTGGAGGACGTAGACGCTCTCAAATCGTGATAAGTGCTAAAGAAATAGTAGAGATAACTGCCCTTCGTAAAAAGCGGAGGGCGTTATACTCCTGGTTTAATGAAGCCTCAAAACTACCAACTACTCCTAATAGGGCAGAGGGAAGTAAGAGAGACCGTAAACTCCAAAAGATAAACTTTAGACTATTTGAGTTAACTAATAATAAAATATACCTCCTATAGATGCACAAATACAAAATACCCTTAACAGAGGTTGATATTAAACTCATCAACCGAGCCTTAATTCAATACAAGAAGAATGTAAGATGGTTTAAGTTATGTAACGTTACACAGGACGCACTAGCTGACGGATCGGGTATGTACCTAAAGAGAGATGAAACGTAATTTTAAGGGGGTATGGATTCCCTCAGAGTTATACCTAGACACATCTATAACGTGGACTCAGAAGATAATCTTAATAGAGGTTGATTCGTTTTCTAAGAACGGTTTGGAGTGTTTTGTAAGTAACGAACACCTCGCTAAACTTATTGGAATTTCAGAGTCTGGTATAGAGAAGTCTATAAGAATTTTGTGTGAGTCGGGCATGCTTAAAAGGGTGGTTATAAAAAAGGCAGGAGGTAGCCATAGAACGCTTAAAGTCACCCTCACTCAACTGAGAGTGACACCCACACTCAAGTCCGAAACCCACCCTCACTCAACTGAGGGTGACACCCTCACTCAACTGAGGACTACTATAACCAATACTACTTTAACCAATACTACTATAACAAAGGGTAAACCTTCGTCCAAAGAGGAAGTGGTAGATTACTTCATTTCTATTGGTTGTATTTTGGAGGAGGCAGAGAAATTCGTAGATTGGTACGACTCGGTAGGTTGGAAGGTGAAGGGCGGTAATTTAATTAAAGACTGGAAGGCTGCGGCTAGAAGGTGGAAAACAAGAACAAAACAAAATAACAATGGAAAACAAAAAGGCTTTAGTGCGGGCAACTTCACACCTAACACCCTCAACGATTACGTTACTAACGGATAGTGCTTTAATGCCCACGGCTAGACAAGCGTGGACTGATGGTACTAATATCCAAATCTCTATGAAGCACCACCCCGCAGAAATTAGGGCGTGGATTATGGCCGAGGTTGGAAGGTTGATTAAAGACGTAGATGCAAATAAAACTATTTCGTCAGATGAGGAGATTTTATTTTGCTGCCGATCCATAACCGACGAACACCCTACCCTCACACTAGAGGAGTTGCGGGTATGTTTCAATATGATTCGCCAGGGTAAGTTTGGTAAACTATTCGAGAGGTTGAAGACGGCTGAGATTTTAGAGTTTATTCGTCAGTACGAAGGCGAGGTAAGGACAGATGTAATGGAGAGGCTACACCAGGAGTCTAAAAACAAAGAGTTTGAATACACCCCGAATAAAAAGGCGGTTAAACTGGTAGAGTTTTTGTCTGATGTCTTGGACGCTGAAGCACCCGAAAGGAAATTTGACAGGAGTGGCTCAAGATTGAGAGATACGTTTAATGATAGATTCCCTAACACCCCCAAATAATGACTCACGAAGAAGCATATAACAATATAGCGAAAAGCATTGCCTATCTAGGCCCTACGATGACGGACGAATTTGGGGTAATGAGGTTCTATGGCTGCACCAAAAGAGACGAGCATGGAGGGGTTACCTTTCAGAAGTTCAGAATAGTTTCACCAAAAAAACAGAAGTAAGATGAATTATTTACCAAAAAGACAAGCCTGGGTTGATCGGTGTAAAACAGAAGCCATAACACTAGAATATACAGAGTTGAACCGTAAACTTAAAGTAGAGATTTTTCTATCCGATAAGACCGATGAAAGTAACAAAGCCTTCAGAGAGGCCGACGAAAAATTTAGATGGCACCCCGATAATGAAAAGAAATACCCTTTGAAAAACTACCGTAGAAGCAAAGGAGGGGGCTACGATCACTTTCACCCTTTTAGTGAAGGTCATAGATGAGTTGGTCTGGACTCCTTATCTTCTTAATAGTGGAAGGTGCTTTAATTTACCCTTTGTATTTGATAATAAAACGCTCAGAGGTGGCGGATAAAAAAGACTGCGAGGGTTGTGCTAAAGATAAAAAGTAACTATCTTGCTGCATGATAAGTGGAATTATCAACATTGTGTTTTGTGTTTGTTTGGAGAAGAGGGTTGCGGCCCTCTTTTCTTATGCCTATATTGTGCGTCAATGGCAAAGTTAAGTCGTAAAAAAGAGGTTAAAAAATTAGATGCGGCCCTAAGTAAGTGGGTAAGGTATTCTAACATGGATCAAAACGGACTTACGGAGTGTTTTACGTGCGGGTGTAAGAAGCCCCCTAAAGAACTCCATTGTGGCCACTTTATGTCTAGGGCCAGATACTCGACAAGATGGCTCTATGACGAGGAAAACAACCTCTACAACGTCAAACCCCAATGCCCCGCCTGTAATTTATTCAAAAATGGAAACCAGTACGCTTACGGAAGGCGTTTGGATTCGTTGTATGGGAAGGGAAACGCAGACGAAATTGTAAGAATGAGTAACCAAACCAAAAAATTCTCAACTATAGAACTTATAGAAATGCGGGAAAATTTTACAAAACTTTTTAATGAGTTGTCTAAGTAAATTCTTTGAAAAAAACTACGAAGAGTTACTGTCTGTAGCAACTCGGTATGTCGGCGATTTAGGTGGCGACCTCTTAAACGACCTTTGTGTTTTATACCTAGAGGATCAAGAAGACAAGATGGAAGCGATGTGCGAGAGGGGTGAGTTGATGCCTTATATATGTCGTACTCTGGCTATTTGTGGGTTTAGTAAGACTACCAGGTTTTACTATAAATACAAGAAGCACCAAGAAAAAATAGCCGACAACTATCCTCAGACTCTGATAACAAATGAAGAGCAAGTTGTTGAAAACCCGATAGATATAGAAGAGGGTTTACAGAAAATAGATGTTATATTGCAAGAACTACCGTGGTTTGATGCTGAAGTTTTCAGAGTTTACCACCTACATAATCACTCATTAAAGACACTAGCAGATGCCACTCAAATCTCAAAAAGCACCCTCTACAAAAGTATCAAAGAAACCAAAGAGTACCTCGCAGAAAACGCCGAAAGGATTGGGGGACTCTATAGAGAACTTCACAAAGAAGACGGGGATCAAGAAAATTGTTGACGCAGTAGTAGGAGAAGACTGCGGGTGTGATAAGCGTAAGGACTTTCTTAATAGGATATTCCCATACTTTGCCCCTATGTCAGACAAAGACAAAACTACATGGGAGAAGATAATAAAGCCCTCATTTGATAAAGGCCAACTAAACTTAGGTGAGCAAGGGTTAGCCATAGACATATACGAAAGGGTTTACGGGCAGCGTAAAAAGAAGTCTCGCTGCGGTTCATGTGTTAAATTATGGCTTGCTGATTTAGAGAAGGCATACGAGGCTTCGTGTGATGAGTGAAAAATTACTATGCCCCGCCGTTCTGGACGGGTATTCTCGTCGAAAGGATAGGACGGTCTCACTTAGGTTTATAACCCAGGAGAAGACTTCACAAGAAGTTATGGAGATTGATTCTATGCTAGACCAATTTGGCATACTATACTTCCGAGGGGAGGAGAAGATGAATAAGGACGAAATAGAGTCTTTAGATAAAGTCGACCTAGACCTATACGACGAACCCAAGTCACAAAGCCAGAGGCTACGTAATGTTTTATATATATTATGGAAGCAAGATGGAGAGGTAGGCGATTTTAAGAAATACTATAAACAGAAAACCGAAGAGGTAATACAACACTTCAAAAATAAAATACAAGATGAGTCATAATTCCACACAAGCCTTTATAGAGTCTAACGCATACGCTCCTAAGTTAGACAATAAGATATTTGCAGCACTAGCAGAACGTCCGTATAGCCTTAAAGCCATAGTCGCACACCTAAAGCAAAAACACCAAACGGTTTCGGCAAGGCTCTCACTAATACACGACCAGGGTTATGTCTTCCTAAACACAAATGGAAGATACGAACTCACTCCCCAAGATAGGATAGAGGTAGTAGCAACCCAAAGGGCAGACGCAAAGTATAGAAAGTGGGAGAAGAAAGGAGAAGAACACGGGTGGTTTATGAAACGGTTAGAGGCAGTCTTTAATAAAGTGGCTGCGGAGCAAAACCCTGTTAATAACAACTCGAAACAATTATCTATACTAGATGACATACAAGAAAGGAACATCGGGTAACCCAGACGGGAGGCCCAAAGGAGCAGTCACAAAGATCAACGCCGAAGCAAAGGGCCTATTTGTAAATATTATGAATGGAGAGGTAGAAAACATCAAAGAGTCTCTATCTAACCTTAGAGAAGAAAGCGACGATAAGTACCTCAAAGTGCTTGCTCAGTTTTTCCCTTACTTCATGCCTAAACAAACGGATATAGAGGTAACACTCAATAGACCAACTACACACCCTACATGGTTTGATGAGGTTATAGAGAGGGAGGATCAAAAAGACACGTTCTTTGAGGCTAATAAAAAACCCGTGCTATGATTCCAGGTTTCTGTTTTGGAGTAATAGCCCTACTTAGTGTAGCCGATGTTATTCATAAGGTACAACTGTATGAGGTAGTTGATGTCAACAACTGCATTTGTGCGGTGTGTGCTATAGTTGGGGTTTTATCTACAATATTTTAAGTCATGAATTTCAGAGAAGAGGCCACCAAAGTACACACGGATCTTATGACCGTGATTGTGGAAAATGATTGTATAATAGCAGACGGTTATAATTACGCTATAGTTGGCATATCCTATGGAGCAAACCCACGAGCAATATATAGCACGTACCAATTTATAAACCTACTAATAGCCGAGGGTATGACCGAGGAGGACGCTATAGAACACTTCGAGTTTAATGTGATAGGGGGTGTGCCTACTGGGGACAACTCGCCTATTTTTATTAATGACCGCTGAAACTAGCAAAGACATACTACGATGTAAGGGCATGCAGAAAACGCATACAAATACACCAAGGGGGGACGAGGAGTGGAAAAACATTCTCAATTCTATTGGCCCTCATAGCGTGGTGTGCATCAAATATAGATTCGGGCTTTATGATTACGGTGGTACGCAAATCCTACCCGTCGTTACGTGGCAGTGTGTTAAGAGACTTTGTAGAAATTCTCTCTAACGAAGGGTGGTATCACGAGAAGTATCACAATAAGACAGAAAGCAGTTATAACTTATGGGGTACAACCTGGTCTTTTATTTCTGTAGACAACCCCCAGAAAATTCGAGGCCGTAAACAACAAATCTGTTTTTGTAACGAAATTAATGAGTTGAGTTTAGAGGACTTCCGCCAGTTAATTTTGAGAACTTCTATGATTTTTGTGGGCGACTTCAACCCCTCGGACGAATACCACTGGTTGTACGATGAGGTTATACCTAGAGACGATTGCAACTTCTATAAGTCCACGTATAAAGATAACCCCTTTTTAGGTGCTGACACGATTAACGAGATTGAACGGCTCAAAGGTACAGATGACAACTTTTGGAGGATATACGGATTAGGCGAAAGAGGGATAAGTAGAGAGACTATCTTTCAGACTAGCATATACACGGAGTTACCAAGCAACGCCAAACTCGTGGCATACGGAATGGATTTCGGCTACTCCAATGATCCAACCGCTTTAGCCGCAGTTTATAAGAGAGATAACGAGATATACATAGAGGAGATAATATACCACGGAGGACTAACCAACCCCGACATAGCCGATAAGTTAGGTGAGTATGGCATAGGTAGGCATGACGAAATAATATGCGACTCAGCCGAACCCAAATCTCTAGAGGAGTTACGTAGAATGGGCTTCAATACCAAGCCATCTAAAAAAGGGCCAGACAGTATACGCATAGGAATTGACGCTATGAGGAGGCATAAGATATTTGTTAAGGACGATAGCCTAAACGCCCAAAAGGAATTTAGGAACTACAAATGGAAGACAGACTCTAATGGTCGTATGCTTTCAACTCCTATCGATATGCACAACCATTTGATTGATGCGGTTCGTTACGTATGTTTGAATAAGATTTTGAAGAGAACTGGAAATTACTTTATACGATGAAAATTAAGATAGTAGTACCCGAAGACTTTTCTGACGTTACCGTCCGTCAGTATAAAGCCATGCTAGAAGCGTGGGACAATGTAACCGACACTAGGGAGGCCGCCTTAGATGCGGTGTGTGCCTTATGTGATTTAGACCGCAAGGTTGTAAACGGGGCTGACTGGGGAGACATAGAGAGGATAATAGGCATGCTTACGTGGCTCATAGAAGAACCCGATCCTGCCAATTTAGACCTACCCCTACAAAAGCGATTTAAGTTTGAGGGTGTAGAGTATGGTTTTATACCCGACTGGACGAAATTAACGGTAGGGGAGTTTGCCGACCTAGAGTCTTATTGCTCCCAGGGTGCGTATAAAAACCTTGAGAAGATTTTGGCCGTAGTCTACCGTCCTATAGTCGAAACCAAAGGCGACACCTACGACATTGATAAATATAGCCCACACCCTAGCAAAGCCGAGAAGATGCTTGGACTCACGATGGATATTGCAGTAGGTGCGATGCTTTTTTTTTATCATATAGGGAAGATATTAGCCGAAGATACGCAGCGGTTTTCACAAGTGAAGGTGGGGGTGGCGACCAAGTACACTCTAAATGGGGGTGGTACGGCGTTCTCTATGGATTAGCAGATGGAGACCTATTGAAAATGGAAGTAGTTACACGTATATATATAGAAGAGGCGTTGACATTCATGGCCTATGAGCGAGATAAACACCTTTCAGAAAAGATTAAACTAGATGCAAACCGTAGTTGACATAAATAAAGCCTTCGAGGACTTAGTGGCAAACCACTTACAACTCAAGCAGTTCTATACGTTCTCTTTAGAGGAGATTGATATAGACAAAATTACCGTGGATTTGTTCCCGCTTTTGTATGCACAATGTACTTCCGCAACTATAGAGGGAGGAGCAACCACTTTCGACTATGAAGTCATAGTGGCAGACCTAGTGATAGAGAAGCAAGGGCCAGAGATAACACAGATATACGGTGAAACGCTTTTGATACTTCAAGATGTCATCTCACAGTTTCACCTTAACGTGAGTGCTATGGCTACCGAGGTGAACTCTAGTTGGAGTTTTGACATGCCTATAGTGGCAGATCCGTTCTCAGCTAGATTTAACAACATGCTTACGGGTTGGAGTTGTAGTTTTTCTATTAGAGTGCCTAACGTAGTAAACCTATGTAATGCCTTATACGAGTAGTAACATAAGCCTAAAAGTCATCTGGGGAGAAGATGTTGTTATACTTCACTTTCCCGAAACGATGAAAGCCCTAACTCGCTTTGCTAATTCAGCGAAGTCTTTGGCTCGTGAAATTTTAACCAAGCAAGGGAAGAATACGACAGGTACACTCTCGGACTCACTCTCGTATGTGATTGAGATGGACGAAAAAAAAGAATTTCTAACTATGGAGTTTGATGCCCCTAACGCTCCCTACTGGAAGTTTGTAAACTGGGGTGTTCAAGGCTTCATTAAAGGCGACAAAAACAAAGCACCCGATAGCCCCTTTAGTTTTGGATCGGGCAAGCAGCAAGAAAAAGGCACACTTAGAGGAGGCATTAACCGTTGGGTAACACAAAAGAACCTAGAGGGAGTAAGAGATAAAAAGGGAAGGTTTATACCACGCAAGTCTATGATTTTCCTAATAAGTAAAAGCATATACAACCACGGCATAGCCCCATCTATGTTTTACTCAAATGCGGTAGATAGGACATGGAGAAGGCTTGAGCGTAATATACAAAACGCTATACTTTCAGACTATGAGTTATTCTTAGAGACGAACATGCCTTTGGAATTAGAAATTAAACTAGACTTATAATGGCATACACATTAGAACAAAGCGTAACGGGTGTGGTTGGCTCGGCTGACGAGATAATATTCGTAGTTAAAGACACTACCAACACCGCTGAACCGAAGTATAGATACGCCTGCCAGGTGACTATAAACTCGACGGTTATAGGTGTCTTCAAGCAGTTACCGAATAACGCTGATTGTGCGGTATTCAATATTAGCCAAATCGTTGCACCCTATTTAGAGCAAGAAGAGAACGCATGGAGACTAGGATTGTTTGATACCACCAACACCCTTCAGACGGTTAGGAATTATTCACTAAACGCTCAAGCCATAGAGACGGTAACCCTAGACTTCGGGTATGAGTTTGCTGCAACGGTTAATGACTCACCCGTCCTAACATTAGGCCAAGCCTCTGGCTCGTTCAGAGGTGTCAACGGATCACTGACAGATCCTATTTCTGCGTATGGCGTTACATCAATAGGTGTCTTTCAGTTGAACGGCTCAACTAAAAGGTTTTTGTCAGATGTAACCTCCAATAGCGATGGGATTTACACCCAGTGGGTAGCCTATGGAAGTGCTATAACACAATTCGGTTCGCTTGCTTTTCTTAATGGTGACGACGTAGGCAGTACGGGCAGTGGTTACGCACACGTTTCGTATTACGCCTCCGACGGTTCAGCCCTCAATACGGCAGTCTTTAAGAACACCCCTGCATATGGAGGTAAAGAACCCGCTTTGGGGTTAACCGATGGGCAGTCTTTACTTTACTTAGGGTGCTTCCCTTTCAACCTTGAGGGACAAACCATTGCGAGTACATTAAAACCTTCCGATGCGGGCAATGCGGGGTGGGCATACTATGACCTACAATTTGCCTCAAGTCTCACCTTGTCTGGCAACCAGACTTCGGCTATTTATAGGTTTCGGCTATTGCCATGCAACAGATACCAAAACGCAGGGAAGATATATACCCTCGCATGGTGGAACTCTGTAGGCGGTATAGACCAACTCGTATTTGACGGGTTAAGCAAGGTGTCTCAGAATATTGAGAGAAGCAAATTTAGACAAAGAGGAGGCAACGCCTTTAATGCTAACGGAGGTTCTTCACCATACAGTTTAGAGCCTTACGAGGGTGGGGTAACGAGTGCGGGAAACAATACGACGACATCTATAACGCTAAACACCCAAGCGTTAAACCCTAACGATGTAACGCCACTTATGAAGTCCATGCTTAACAGTGAAAGGGTTTATATATATGGCTCAGATTTGGGCAGCTCGATTAACTCAGGTAAGGAGAATTATGTACGGGCCTTTGTTACAGATTCATCTATAACCTATAAGGAGGGTATAAACGATAAGACTTCCAGTTATAGTGTTACCGTAGAAATAAGCAGAAGACGAGCCAACCCATGATTGAGATAGTAGCCACAAAACAAGGTGGGAGCATAAGAACTTCCCTAGATGCACCAGACACACCCGTAGAGTTTAACTTCTCTATTTCTGATGCTAGGGACATAACGGTACGAAGAAGCCCTCACTCTCTTCGCTTCTCTATGCCTGCGTCTAAAACCAACAACAAGTTTTTCAGCCACTACCATGAGGTAAATTTTGGTGATGGAACTTTCAACGCTCAAAAGAAAACCCAGGTTGAGGTTTATGATTCGGGTATAGTGGTTCTTAGGGGGGCGTTACAACTCCACTCAGTACACGAGACTAACGGAACTTATGAGGTTTCAATACTAGGAGAGGCTGCCGACTTTTTTGATGCGGTGCGAGACCTTGAATTTGAAGACTTATTTATAAATTCTGACGGCACTATAAACACAGATCTCGACCACGCATTAAACGGCACAAATATCGTAGACTCATGGACGATTTCAAACGATATTACTTCGGGTTCAGTAGGGGCAGGGGTGGTGGTATATCCGTTGTCGGATTGGGGGCCTAGTATAATGATTGACGAAGAGATTTACAATGGCTTTGTCTTCTCTCAATATAGTGCTAGTCAAAACTTTCACGGTATGGGCCACTCGTACACGGAGATAGTGCAATTCTCTAAGCCTGCTATCCTCGTAAGTTGGTTATTTGAAAAGATCCTACAAAAAGCAGGATATACATATAATTCTACTTTCTTTGGCTCTATTGAGTTTAGGAATTTATTTATGTTTCTTGCTACCGACAAAGAGAGGGTTGTAGGCCGAGCGACGTATGGAATGAAGGTAGGTAGAACAGTAGACGAAATTTTCCCTACTACCACTGCAACAACTTGGTCGGAGTCGGGTTTTTGGCCGATGGTGCTGCAAAACGAAACTACTAATGGTTTTTTTGATCCTGATAACGTTTGGGCAGATAATATTTACACCGCCCCTTTTGACGGAGTGTTTGCCATAAAACTAAAGGCCGTTCTTACTACCTCTGGGACTACCACCACTCCCCCCGCAGGGGCGTACCCTTACATGTATTCTTGGGGTTTTACGGCATTAGTTAACGACGCTTCGGGTACGGTATACAATTCACAACTTCAACAATGCCCATACGGTCAAGAAGCAGAGGTTACAACCACTTTCACCTTTTCATTAAGTGCGGGCCAGACCTTAACTTTTTATACGGGCGGGTATGCTCCCCTTCAAGATGTTACCCTAAAGGCTCAAGGCTCTAACGATGTGAGTTATGCAAAGTTAATGCCTTACGAGTCTTCGAGTGTATTTGTGGATATGAGCCAGAACTTCCCAAAAATGAAAATAGGGGACTGGCTCAAAGAGATAATTAACCGCTTCAACTTAGTTATTTATACCAACCCAGATAACCCTACAGTTCTAAACATAGAGCCGTATAATGACTTTATAGATGCGTCCTCTGTTAAAAAGGATTGGACGAAAAAGGTAGACGTTGACACGATTCAAATAGAGCCTACAACTACCTTTCAAAAGAAAAAGGTTTTATTTTCTGATGGCGAAGGTTTAGACTGGCGTAACGATGCGTGGCAAAAACACTGGGGTTGGGTAAAGGGTAGGTATAAATATGATAACGATAACGACTTCGTTACGGAGGAGCAGAAAATAGGCGGTTTATTTCAGCCGCTACGTTTAGATACTATACCTTCTGGTATACATAACCAACCGACCATTATACCTAACGTTTTAGTGCCTCGCCTATACGATGTAGGTTGGGACGGACAAGGGGTAAAAGACATAGTTGATGCTAAACCTATTTTAGCCCACTATCTAGGCCCTCAATTTATAGGCAACGGCGGGACGTTTATTCTCGGCCCACAGACAACGACCAAATACCCTTACTTCTCAGAATACACCGAGACACCCGTAACGTCATCAACGAACTGTATACACTGGGGTTACGATTGGCCCGATAATATAGACCACCCATTAATTAATGATGGAACTACTGCGGGTGCAACTTTAGAATATTGCTATAGACACTACTGGGCGAGGTTTATGCACGAACTATACTCGACAGATTCGAGGGTTATGACTTGTCAAGCCTACTTAACTCCTTATGACATAAACGCCCTCGTTTGGAACGATGAGATTTTCCTAGAGAACGCTTATTGGAGAGTGTTAAAGATTTCAAACTACTCAACGGGCGGCAATACCCCTTCCAACCTTCAATTAATAAAGGTTATAGGCGGCTCAAACTTTAACTCAACAGAAGAGTGTAGTTCACAACCTATTACGTTTAACACAAATGGAACTGTAAACTTTGCCGACATACACACTGGGGCGGCGGTGTCACCGACTGAACCATGCTGCACCGAAGCAGGTTATGTATGGGACTCTACGAACAATTTATGCTTCTATTTAGGAACGGGGGGAGATGTCGGAGGCAACCCAGACACGGACTCAACAGTAGGGCTAGGTGGCGACACAAATCTAGGCGACACCATTATAGGGCCAGTCCTTTCGTCCAAAGCAAAAGCCTTTAATTCGGGGGGAGTTTTAGGATCAACACAGAAGTTTGATATGCAACTTCAGACTACCGATGCGGTGGTTACCTCCGCTAAACTAGCAAGCGGCCAGACAGATATGTCTTTATTGAAAAACTGTATTTACCTAATAACGGTAGATGCCATCACTGTAGAGACGGGAGGCTCTTTGGGTACGGTAGGGAAAAGTCAAACTATGCGTTACCAGGGTGCATTAAAAAATATAGGGGCTAACGCTGAAAAAGTGGGGGCAACAACCCTTATAAATTCCAATGGAGATACAGGAGCAAATAGAACCCTAGTTATAAGCCAAACCCAAAGCAGTGCAAACGCACCTGCAACTTTTAGTATAGATTGCACAGGCGAGGCAGACAAAGCGGTGACCTGGTTTATAGAGGTAACTATGGTTCAGACGAGTGTTTTAAGCACTCTTTTGAGAGACTCAGCCCTTTGGGACTTAGCACCAGACACGGACTTATATTTGAACCTTTCGTATGACGACCTAATGAGATTCAACTAATGAAATACTGGATCAAAGCCGTAGGCTACGGCATACCCGCCTCAATACGTTTAACACAGACTTATATGTATAAGGGAAACCCGATGCTTAAAGTTTGGTATGGACGCTATAGCACTCAAACCACCTTCGGGCAGAAGGTAAACCTCATCTTGAAAAATGGCTAGAGAAACGAAACTTATAATAACTACCGAGAACATGGCCGCCGTTGAAGGTCTTAAAGAGACGGGCGACGCAGTTGAGGATTTGGCAGGAAAAACCCGAAAGGTAGGCAACGAAACAAAAAAAGATTGGGGTGGGGTAACTGATATGTTCTCTTCGCTCTTACCGAGGGGTATGCAAAGGACGGTGCGTGGGTTTAAGTCAACAACTAGAGCCACAAAACGTCTGTCACGGTCTTTCAAGTTATTAAAGTCAGCCTGGGTTGCCTTTGGTATAGGTGCGGTTATTATAGCCATTGAACTTTTAGTAGCAAACTGGGAAAAAGTAACCGACGCATTAAACGGTATAACACCTGCACAAAAAAAAGCGGCTGAAGACCAAAAAAAACTCACCAAAGAGATTGCTTCAACTAAGACAGAACTTGAAGGGTATGTTAAGATTGTTAAGAGTGCAACTACTGATGAGGTTACACGAATACACGCCCTAAACAAACTAGCCAAAGCAATGGGCGAGGTGCGTGATTTGGACTTAACAGATGCCAACGCACAAAAAGAGGTAACCGAAGCATACGACAGGCACTTAGAAAAGCAAAAACTTTTAATAAACCACAAGCAAACGCAAGAACTCTTAGCCGAGAAGATACTACTAAGAGAACAGGGAGCGTTTGATCTGAATGACAAGCAACTTGTGATATACCGTAAACTCATAATATCTGATGGGCAGCGGCTAGCTGATAGAAGAAAGATGACTATGGAGGTGCAAAATGAGAACGCTATCCTTATGCAAATTGATGTTTTGCATGCAAGGCAAAAAAGGCGAGCCGATGCTATAGCAAAAATAGAGTCGGAGGTAAACGCAATACTGTCAAAGCAGGCAAAAGAACGTAAAAAAATAGAAAAGTCTGAAAAAGATAGGTTAGAGGCTGAGAGAAATGCCGAAAAACTAAGAGCCGACGCAAAAAGAAAAAGAGAGGACGACGCAAAATTTATAGCCGACCTAGAAAAGAGGCTCTCAGAGGAGATAATGCTTGCGGCCATAGAGGACGAGCAGGAACGAGCCGAAAAAGAGTTATCAATACGCCAAGAAGAGGAGAGAATAAAGGTAGCCGACGCAGGAGCAACGGCAGAGCAACTAGAACTTTTGGCGACGACTCACGAGATGGCTTTAGCCGACCTTCGGAAAGGCTTTAGAGACGATACGGCAGAAGATACACTAGCTGATGAGATTGCATTAGAAGACGAACTCTTCAGATTGAAGATGACCGACGAAGAAAGGGCTATACAAGCGGTGCAGGACACTTACGAAAAGAGGTTAGAGTTAGCGGGCGAAAATGCTGAATTAGTGGCCGAGGCTACAAAACTAGCAGAGGACGAAATAACGCAAATTACAAATGACGCGGCAGACGAGCGAGAGGCAGTAAGGCAAAAAGAGTCTGACGATGCGATAGCCCTAACCTGGAAAGGTCAAAAGGCAGTTCTCGGAGCGACTTCGCAGATGTTCGGGCAAATGTCCTCTATGTCTAAAGAAAACTCGGAGCAACAGAAGGTTTTTGCTATCACCGACATACTTCTCTCGCAAGCGGTTTCGGTTGCCCAAGCCATCAAGAACGCAACTAAGAGTAGTGCCACCGTTTGGGACATGGCGGCAAATATTGCTATTGCTATCACTTCGGTACTTAGTGCTTTTGCGGGCGTTAAGTCTATACTTGCACAAGCGGGTGCGAGCGACGGAGATATAGGAGGAGGAGGTATGGCTGCAACGTCGCCTCTAGTGCCTCAGAACTTAGGGAGGCAAGGTACAGAAGCCCCTTCCCAGGTTTATGTAGTTCAGTCTCAACTTGAGGGTATGAATATGCAGGCCCAAGAAATGGACAGACAAGTAGTATTGTAAACGAGTGTATATAGATTAGTATAAAGCAACTTAAAGATGGCTAACAGAAAATTTTATAGCGACAACCCAAAAGATGAGTTCTTTGTCTCTGATGAGGCTCAAGACCTTTTTGACGATTTTCTAAGTATAAATAGAAAACTTGAAAGCCCAATAGATGCGTACTATGATTTCATAGACGACTTAGTTGAAAGGGATTTGATAGATGTAAGACTTAGAGATAGGATTGAAGGAATTACAGGTGATATGATTTCAGTTGAAAATTGGTTTAAGTATAACCTTAAATAAAACAACTTAAAGATGACAATAGTAATTAAAGGACTTACATACAATGAGGTTTACCAATTGGTAAATGATGCAGGGTATACCGAAGAAGACGACGACATTTATATTGATGACTTTGGGTTAGCTGATGCTCCAAGAGATAATCGACCTATGGTGGAAATAGATATTAGCGGAACATCTTTTGAAACAGAGGAGGGACTAGTAGAATTATTTGAGGAGGTTGAAGGTGACTATTCAGAGGACGAAGTAGAAATAGATTTTTTATAGATTAGTATAAAGATAACTTAAAGATGGCTAACAGAAAACTAGTAGAACTACTTATAGAAGAGGGCGGCGACGCTTTCGGAGTCGAGGCAATTAGCCTTGTGAAATTTCCTGCTATAGAGTCTAACTTCGTTTTCTTCTCTAAAGACAAAGGGCAGAAGATGTTAAGCCTTGCCGTTTTAGACGAGGACAAAAGAACTTTGATCGGGGCGGCTTTGATACCAGACAAGCATATCCCACGTTACGACGAATTTAGCGAAGAGGAGTACGATGTATTCTTCTCTAAGGAAACTGTCAAACTCGCTTCAGAGTTATTTCTAAAAACCAACCGCACTAACTCACATACGTTTGAGCATCAAGATGCAGTTGACGGGGTTAGCGTTGTAGAGTCATGGATAGTTTCCAACCCAGAGATGGACAAGTCGGCACACTTCGGCATGTGCCTCCCAGAAGGTACTTGGGCAGTCCGTGTACACGTAGCCAACGACGAGATGTGGAAAAGCGTAAAAGAGGGTACGATTCGTGGCTTCAGTATAGAAGGTTACTTTTTAGACTCTCTTCAAGAAATGAGTACGAAGGTTCAGAAGACTAGCGTTAAAGATACACTATCTAAGTTATGGGCCTTTATTAAGCGTAAATTCTATGCTGAGATTAAACTAGAAAACGGGAGTATAATTGCTACCGAGGGCGAGGCTTTAGCCGCAGGGATAGAGGTGTTCACTTTAGACGAAGAGGGCATGCCCACTGAACTTAAAAGCGGTAAGTATAAGACTGAAGGCGGTATTGAGTTGGAAGTCTTTGAGGGTGTTCTAATTGAATACGATGGAGAGGTTAAAGAGGTAGAGGAGAAGATTGAAGAGGTAGCCAAAGAGGAGGTAGCCAAAGCAGAGATGTCGGCTATGAAAGTCTCGTATTGGAAGAACATGCTAGACGGAAGGGTAAAAGAAAATTTTGGTTCTTACAAAAAGTTTAGTACATTAAAGGGAAACCGCAGATTAAAAAGATAGGACAATGGTAAAGAAAGATATAGTTATTTGGTATAGAGTTTACCTACCTACGGGTGGCGACACGGACATTATGATGAGGCCGTTAGAATACTCCTCGTTCAGTAATTGGCAGGACGATTTTACTGAGAAGTTAGAAGAGATAAACTTCACGGACTTTGAGATTGTAGACTACGACTACATAGGTGAGTCTGATGCTTATTCTATATACCAAGATAGTAACACGTGGGACGCTTGGAACGATTTATTTGATCTTGCAAAAGAGTACGGCATTAAGCCAGGGGTATTAATTGAACACCTTCAAGGTGTTGGGTATGGCATAGAGCAGGCTAAAGACGTTATGGAAAACTCTTACGAGGGCGAGCATAGCAATATGCGTGACTTCGCTTATTACATTGTAGATGAGGAGTTCTTAGGAGAAGACCAGTACGAGACGTATTTTGACTACGAGAATTTCGGAAGAGAATTGAAGTGGGACTACACCTTAGAGATGCTAGTTGAGGAGATGGATTTTTCTGTGTCTGAAGCCGAAGATTTACTAGACCTTAGAGATGGAGAGTTTGCCGAGTGGTATATTGACGGTATGGGAGATGTAAAAGAATTAGGCATGGAAACTATAAAGGCTTATTTCGACTACCAAAAACTAGAACGTACATTAGACATGGAAGGCTACTATGAGGTAGATGGACATATTTTTAGACCTTACTAATAAAAAGAATATGAGA
>TARA_R110000824_G_scaffold115564_3_pt1 | contig 17207 bp, 19 predicted proteins | sample TARA_R110000824 | Tara Oceans TARA_R110000824 (sample SAMEA4397747) | marine metagenome | biome: Polar Biome; feature: [MES] marine water layer (ENVO:01000295) within the mesopelagic zone...; material: water (ENVO:00002006), including particulate matter (ENVO:01000060) such...
GAAAAAGAGAATAAGGTATACATACCTTACCACTCAAACACTTTTAAAGATAGGGATTCTTTGATACATAAATTATCTTTAGAGTCTTTTGTTGTTACTGAACCATCAAGACTTTCTTTTAGTGAGTACCTAACACGAATTAATAAATATAAATTTGTTTTATCTTTAAGAGGTGCTGGTTGGGATTGTCATCGACATTACGAATGTCTTTTGGTCGGTTCTGTCCCAGTTATGGAAAAAGGACCTATTATGGAATCGTTTAAAAATAGCTTTTTACCTGTCCTAGACATTAATGATATTAACTGTAGTGTATTTGACACTTCCTACGATTTTTTACCAAGTAAGGATTTCTTGACTATGGAGCATCATTTTAATAAAATTAACAATATAAAATAATAATAATATGATAGATATATCCTACGATAAAAACCCTATTCTTTATAAAGACTATGAGGCATGTCAAAACATGCTGTCTACTATAAAAGATTCGGATTACGAATACCCAACAAATGTAACACTATTTCACATATACACAGAATTTAGAACTGATAAGGAAATAGAGTGTTTAAAATCTTTTTTAGCAACACAAAATCTAGAAAAATGTAAACTAATAATTTGGTCAGACTATGACATAAATGATAATGAACTTATCCAACCATATAAACAATATTTAGACTTAAGATTGTGGGACGCAAAAAAAGAAGCTGAAGGTACTGTTTTAGAGGGAATCCCACATTTAGATGCGATTGATGATAAGCATTACCTACAAAGTGACTTGTTAAGAATATTAGTGCTTTACAAATATGGTGGTGTTTGGGTTGATATGGATATTATCTTCTTAAGGGATTTTAGACCTATTTTAGACCAGGAGTATATGTACCAGTGGGGTGGAGATACTGATTTTGCAAACCAAGGAGCTTGTGCTACTGTACTTTCAGGTTTTAAAGAAAGTGAGTTTATGTCTAAGTTATTACAAGGAATTGTAGACTCTAGAATTATACCAGCAACCACAATATGGGGTAAAGATTTATTTGCTACTTTATGGAAAACTTGGCCTAATTTTACTATTTTTCCTTCACCATTCTTTAACACCGAATGGTTAATCAGTAAGAAAGATGTTAAATTAAGTGAAGATGTGGAAAGTGGTTGGTTTATTAATAATGGTGTTGGTGATAAATATCTATTTTTGGAGTCATTCGCTTGGCATTGGCATAATTCTAGTAAAAAGCATTTACCTATACAAGATGGGTCCAAATTTTATGCTTTACAACAACTGACCCATAAAAGATTAAAAGAAAAAGGAATAATATGAGAATAGAAGTTTCAATAGGTGAGGTGGTCGATAAGGTTACCATCCTAGAAATTAAAAAAGAAAAAATTTTAGATAAAATAAAATTAGAGCATATCGAAAAAGAATTATTGGTATTAGAGAATACCCTTACTGAATCGACTATAGTGGTGCCTCCGAAACTAATACAAAAACTTAAGGATGTTAATCTAAAATTATGGGATGCAGAGGACATTATACGTGATAGAGAAAATAGGAATCTATTCGATGAAGAATTTATAAAATGTGCAAGATTAGATGCTCAATTAAATGACGAAAGATTTCTAGTTAAAAACGAAATAAATAATATTTGTGAATCCAACATTAAAGAACAAAAATCATATGAGGGACTTTATTCCGCAAATTGAACCTTGGATAGATGATAATGAACTAAAGCACCTGAAGAGAGTGATTGATTCTACTTATGTTGTGGAGCACGAACTTACTAAGGAGTTTGAGTCTATAATTAAAGACTATACTGGTAGTAAACACGCTATAGCTATGACCAATGGTACTATGGCATTATATTCTTGTCTATTAGCTTTAGGACTTAAACCTGGTGATGAAGTAATTGTACCTAACCTAACTTTTATAGCTAGTTCAAACGCTGTTTTAATGGCAAATGGTGTACCGGTATTATGTGAAGTCACCAAAGATACTTTGTGTTTGGACCCTATCGAATTAGAAAAAAAGATAACTGAAAAAACTAAAATAATAATGCCAGTTCACCTTTATGGGCAAAGTGCCGATATGGACTCAATAATGACAATCGCTAAAAAATACAAACTTAAAGTATTGGAGGATGCCGCACAGGGTGTTGGTGTTTTTTCTAATGGTAAACATGTTGGGACATTTGGTGATTGTGGGATACTCTCTTTTTATGGTAATAAGACAATTACTTGTGGTGAGGGTGGTGTTGTACTAACTGATGATGATGAAGTAGCTAAAAAATGCTATAGATTAAAAAATCATGGTAGAGATAGGAAGGGTATTTTCGAACATGAACACATAGGATTCAATTTTTGTTTTACAGAAATGCAAGCAGCAATTGGTATATCTCAAATGGAAAAGCTTGATAGGATAATAGATAGGAAAAACATTTGTCATGAAAAATACAAATTGGGGTTAGATGGTGTTGGTGACTTATCTTTTTTTGAATTTGCTGAATCTACTAGGCCTGTTCATTGGTTTACATCAATACTAACTAGTTACAAAACGGAACTTTCTGACTACCTTTTAGAGAAGGGGGTACAGACTAGATTTTTCTTTTACCCACTTAATTTACAGCCTTGTTACAAAAACATTATAGACACTAGTGGTGATTTTAATGTGAGTAGTAAAACGTATGAAAAAGGTTTATCGTTACCCTCAAGTTATAATTTAACTGATGAAGAACAAAACTATGTTATTAAAACAATTAAAGAATTTTTTTTAAAACAATGAATATACCATTAGTAAAAAACACAATAGATAATACAGACATAGATAAATTAATATCTTGGTTACAAACTTACCCTAGGTTAACTAAGGGTGATTTAACTTTAGAATTTGAGCGTCTTTGGTCTGAATTTATGGGTGTTAAACATTCTATATTTGTTAATTCTGGTTCTTCAGCTAACTTACTAATGGTTTATGCTTTAATAGAATCTGGAATATTAAAAATAGGGGACTCTATCATCATTCCGTCTTTATCTTGGTCTACTAGTTTAGCTCCCGCTATGCAATTTGGGTTGGAGCCTATTTTATGTGATTGTAATAAAGAAGATTTATCTATAGATTTAGAACATTTAGCTACCATAATATCGGAGAAAAAACCTAAATGTTTAATGGTGGTTCCTATATTAGGTTTGGTTCCACAGATGGATAAGATTATGGATATTTGTGAAAAAAATAATGTTGTTCTTATCGAGGATGCTTGTGAATCTTTAGGTTCTAAGTTTAACGATAAGAAGTTAGGGTCTTTTGGTTTGATGTCAACATTCTCAACTTACTTTGGTCACCACATATCAACTATAGAAGGTGGTATGATTTGTACTGATAATGATGAGTTTGCTAACCTATTAAAATCACTTAGAAGTCACGGATGGGATAGAGATATGGATTCTGACACTAGAAATTCTTTACGTACCCAATATGAGGTAGACGATTTTAACGCATTATACACTTTTTACCATACCGGTTTTAATGTACGTTCTACCGATTTACAAGCTTTTTTAGGTATCGGACAACTAGAAAAACTACCGACAGTTGTCACCAACAGAAATAAAAATTTTAAGTTGTATCATGAACTTTTAGATGATTCGTTTTGGAAACCTAGTATTAGAGATACGGACTATGTTTCGAATTTTGCTTTCCCAATAATTCACAAAAAAAGAAACGAAATAGTTAAACTATTAAAAGACAATAACATAGAAAATAGACCACTACTAGCTGGTTCATTAGGTAAACAGCCTTATTGGTGTAAAAAATATGGTCAGGTAACTCTGCCTAATGTGGACGACATAGATACTTTTGGGCTTTATTTACCTAATAATCACCAAATGAGCATAAAAGAAATAAGTAGAATTTGTAAAGTTATAAATTCCGTACTATAGTGAATACAACAAAATTCATACCACAAGATTTATATGACGAAATATTAAAAAACATACCTATTATATGTGTAGATGGTATAATATTAAAAAATGATGAGACCTTACTACTACTAAGGGATAAAGAACCTGAAAAAAATAAGTGGTGGTTCCCGGGTGGTAGGGTATTAAAAAACGAATCTCTAGAAGAAGCTATATTAAGAAAAGTAAAAGAAGAGACCTCTTTGGAGTGTACTGTCTTGGAGATGTTCGATGTTACTCAGACCTATTTTAATACCGGCCCTAATAATATTCCCGTACATACTATTAATATATGTTTTACTTTAACAATAAAAAGTGGTAATTTGTTAATAGATGACGACCATAAGGGATATGGTTGGTTTAGTTCCCCACCTGAAAATTCGTCTTCCACTATAAAATATATTTTTAAAAAATTAAAATAATGAAAACAGCATTAATTACGGGGATTAACGGACAAGATGGTTCATATCTCGCGGAACTATTACTAGAAAAAGGTTATGAGGTATGGGGTATTCTCAAAAGAAATTCTGTGGCGGAAAACCAAACAGCTAGGATTCCAAGCACTACTTATAAAAAACTAAATTTAGTATATGGTGATATGACAGATATACCTTCTTTAATTAGTGTCATACAAAAATGTAAACCGAGTGAGATATATAATTTAGCATCTCAATCACATGTAAGAATTAGTTTTGATATGCCGATTTACACCACACAAGTTACTGGTGTTGGCACATTAAACCTATTGGAGTCAGTTAGGTTAACGGACCCTACTATAAAAATATATCAGGCTAGTAGTTCTGAAATGTTTGGTAATAATATTGATGATGATGGGTATCAAAGGGAGACAACTCCAATGAACCCAGTTTCCCCTTATGGTTGTGCAAAAGTATTTTCGTATAACATAACTAGAAATTATAGAAATTCATATAAGATGTTTATCGCGAATGGTATTTTATTTAATCACGAATCACCAAGAAGAGGGACTAACTTTGTCACCAGTAAAGTGTGTAAAGAAGCGGTTAAAATTAAATTGGGGTTATCTGACGAATTAAATCTTGGGAACTTAGATGCTAGTAGAGATTGGGGGCACGCTAAAGATTATGTTTACGCAATGTGGTTAATGTTACAGCAAGACAAACCTCACGATTATTGTTGTAGTACAGGAATCTCCCACACAGTTAAAGATTTAGTGAAATATGTTTTTGGTCAATTAGATTTAGATTGGAAAAAATATGTAAAGGTTGACCCTAAGTATATGCGACCTGAAGAACTTAAGCATTTAAAAGGGGATTGTAGTAAAATAAAAACTGATTTAGGTTGGAAACCTGTTTATAGTTTTGAAAGTATGTTGGATGAAATGATTGAGGGTTATTTGGAAAAATATGATTAGTCGTAGTTTGGATGCTTTCGATATTAGTGAAGCTAGTATTAATATTCCCCAATTAATGATAACTGGTGGTAATGGCTTAGTGGGTTCCACTATAGAATGTGATTTACGGATTGGTAGTGAATTTGATTTACGAAACCCTAAAATTTGTAATGATTTATTTTTAGAGGCTAGTCCGGTTAATGTTATTCATTGTGCTGGTAAAGTAGGTGGTTTAGGTGGTAATATGAATAAAAAAGGTGAATTCTTTTATGATAATATAATGATTAACACGAATGTGATAGAGTCTTGTAGAAAATATGGTGTTAAAAAGCTTGTTTCGTTCCTTTCCACTTGTGTGTTCCCATCAGATGTAGAATATCCATTAACAGAAAAAAAGATTCATTTAGGTGAACCACATAACTCAAATTACCCTTATGCTTATGCTAAACGTATGGCGGACATACAATTAAAGGCATACAGAGAACAATATGGTTTAAATTATGTATCCGTAATACCCACTAACATATATGGACCAAAAGATAACTTTAACTTAGAAAATGGACACGTAATCCCGTCTTTAATACATAAATGTTATTTAGCTAAGAAAAATGGTGACGATTTTAAGGTCTGGGGTTCTGGAAAACCTCTAAGAGAATTTATATTCTCTAAGGATGTAGGTAGACTAACTCAATGGGTCTTGGAAAATTATGAAGAAGAGGAACCTATAATATTCTCAAACTCTGAAGAGGTATCCATTAAAAAGGTTGTAGAGTTAATTGTAAAACATATGGAATTTAGAGGAAATGTGGTTTGGCAGTCTGATAAACCTGATGGGCAATTTAGAAAACCTAGTGACAATAGTAAATTATTATCTTATTTACCAAATTTTAAATTCACTAGTTTAGAGGAAGGATTAAAAGAAACTATCGATTGGTTCGTATATAACTATGAAAATTGTAGAAAATAAAAATTTAAATACTAAATAATGGGAAGAAGAAGTAAAAAATTAAGTAAGGATGAACAACAGGAAGTAGAAGAATGGATTTATCAAAATAATACTGAGGAGACTAGAATGACTGACACTATGACTATAAGTGTTAAGTGTAAAACAGAAAATCAAAAATCTTTAGTAAATTCTATAAAAGAAAAAGAAGTAACTATTTGTTCTGGACCAGCTGGAACCGGTAAAACATTTCTTGCGTGTGCGGAAGCTTTGAAATTGATTAAACGTCACGCGAAATATAAAAAAATTGTAATTGTAAAATCAGTAACTACTTTAAAAAATGAAGAGATTGGTTTTTTAAAAGGCAATTTAAGAGAAAAAATGGAGCCGTTTATGTTTTCTTTTGTTCATAACTTTGAAAAGTTGGTTGGACAGGCTATAACTTCTAAATTAAGAGAGTTAAAGACTATTGAGGAGATGCCTATAGCTTATATGAGGGGAATTAATTTAGATAGGTCGATAATAATTGTAGATGAAGCTCAGAACATATCACAAGAAAATATGAGGACTATATTAACTAGGTTAGGTAAGGATTCTAAAATGATATTTTTAGGTGATGAACGACAACAAGATTCTAAAGGTGGAAATGGTTTAACTTTTTTAATGGACCACTTTTCACATATAGAAGAAATAGGTTGTGTACAATTTAATAAAAGTGATGTAGTTAGAAATCCTTTAATAGCAAAAATAGAAAGGGTTTTTGATTCTTTACAAAAATCAAATAAATAAGTATTTTTAAGGTATGAAAATTAGTATAAGTATAAATGGTGTGGTTAGAGATATTCTCTCTAAATTTCAACAAGTGTATGAAAAATATGAAGAAAGAGCTGTTAAATCTGACGTTATTACACCAAATTTAATGGAGTATACACATTTTAAGACTGAAGAAGAATTATATGACTTTTTATATCAAGAAGCTCCTATGGAAATATTCGGTCAAGCTACCGAAACAGTAGTTAATGTAATGGCTCATCTAGTTGAGCTTTACAAAGAGATGCCTTCTGGTTATAGATTAAGTATTGTTAGTGATGACTTAGGAAGAGCTAAATCTGCTACTTTATGGTTTTTAGCGAAATATGGGTTAGTTTGTGACGAAATACTATTTTACGACACTAAAACACTAGAGGATATTTGGGCTAGTACAGATGTGTTTATAACTAGTGATGTTGACATTATAAACACCAAACCAAAAAATAAAAAATTAATAGTTATTGACCAACCATATAATAATTTATATGATTGTGACTTAAGAATAACTAATTTAAAAGAATTAGATTCATTAAATATAGAAAATATATGGCACTTAAAAGAGATGTAGTAACTAATTTAAAATTAAATGTGGGTAACGAAAATCTTTATCTAGATGTTGATGAGATGTTACGTAATGTAGAAGTCTTTTCTCGAGATAAAGAAGGTAATGACACTATAGAATTAAACTTACCTAGATTTGAGTTTTTCAAGCTTATGATGGACACCGTTTGTAATACTATAGATGACATAGATGATAACCTAGGGGTGTTGTCCTTAAATAAACTACCGGTATCATCTAAATTAGCAATTAACACCCTAATAAAATATAAAATAATAAAAAAATTATAACTAACTATGGAACAACAATTAACACAATTACAAAATGCGTCCCAGAAAATTAAAAATAAAGAATCTAAAATTTATTTTTTAACTCAGGACACTGGAGGTATAGCGTCTGCTTCTGTCGCACAAACTTACGAATACGTAAAATACTTAAGAGAATCAGGTTACAAGGCCGAAATCTTGTATGAAAAGAAAGAATATAAAGGTGTGTCTGAATGGTTAGACGAAACATACACATCCCTACCACACTCTAATATAGAGGATGGGGAACTAAAGGTTGGTATTGCGGATATTGTGGTTATACCAGAACTATATGGTCACGTTCTAGAACAAATTGTAAATATGCCTTGTAGTAAACTCATGTTTAGTCAAGCATATGACTTCATACTAGAAACGTTAAACCCTGGATTTGGTTGGGTAAACTACGGGGTAACAAAATGTATTACTACTAGTGAGGGACAAAAAGAACATATTAAAAAATTATTTCCTACTGTAGAGACTACTGTAATTGAACCGTCTATACCTTCTTATTTTAAACCAAGTGAAAAACCTAAAAAGCCTATGATTGCGATTCACACTAGAGACCCAAGGGATACGATGAAAATAATCAAATCTTTTTACTTACAAAACCCACAATTTAAATGGATTACTTTTAGAGATATGAGAGGTTTATCGAGAAAAGATTTTGCTAAAAGTTTAGGTGAGTCATGTGCGTCTATATGGATAGATAGAATTTCTAGTTTCGGTACTTTCCCTATCGAATCTATGATGTGTAACACCCCTTGTATTGGTACATTACCAATAATGAAACCTAGTTGGTTGACCGAATCTAATGGTATTTGGGTTTTTGATGAGTCTAAGGTGGTAGAGATTATAGGTGGTTTTCTTAAAAATTGGTTGGAGGATTCTGTACCTCCGGTATTACACGAAAAAATGATAGAGACATCATCAAACTTTTCTGTTGATAAAGAGCGTAAAGAAGTTATTTCTTATTTCGATTCTTTGTTTACTGAAAAATATAACGAAATCGAGTCCTCAATAAATAAACTTACACCTGTAAGTGAAAATTCTTAAAAAATATTAAAATGAATAGCAAAGACATTACAATTATACTTCCGGTACACGACGTTTCGGACGATTTTAACAACTGGTTTCCTAAATCACTTAAAAGTTTAGAACTGTCAGTAGTAAAACCAGGCAAATTATTAATAGTTTGTGCGGATGACAATTCTATTAAAGAATATATGGATAAAATAGAAAATACAACTGGGATAGATACAGAAATTATTTATAACAATAAGGACACTAGTTATTGTGGTCAAATTAATTTTGGTGTGTCCAATTCCACCACAGACTTATTTTCGATATTAGAATATGATGATGAGTACTCAAATATCTGGTTTAAACAGTTTGATATTTATGCACCACATTATGGTGATGTGGATATCTTTTTACCATTAGTTGTGGATACAGACCAACTGGGTCAATTTTTAGGGTTTACCAATGAAGCTTTATGGGCTATGGGATTCTCCGAGGATATAGGATATCTAGACAATAACACATTATTAAAATACCAAAACTTTCAAGTTAGTGGTATGATTATGAAAAAAGAAAAATTTGAAGAAGTTGGTGGACTAAAATCTTCTGTAAAACTCACTTTTAATTATGAGTTCTTATTGCGTGCCACTTATAATGATACTACAATTATGACTATACCTAAGATTGGTTACAAACATGTTAATCAGAGAGATAAATCATTATTCTGGAATTACAAATTTAACGAATCACTTAAAATTTCTCAGGACGAAGCTAAGTTTTGGGTAGAGACAGCTAAAAAAGAATATTTCTTTACTAAAGACAGAGAAGTTCAATTTGAGGGGTAATGGGTAGAAAACCTCTAACTAAGCAGTATTTTGGTCCTCCACAGGAAGAAGCGGTGAGAGTTTTTCTGACAGCTACCACTTGGGATGAAAAAAATAAAGTTTATAACGATTCTCTTCGTGACCCACTAATAAAGATGATTGAGAGTATTATTAGAAGGTATAGACTCTATAGGCCTGGTATGGAGTTTACTGACATACATACGGATACCTTATCGTTCTTAGTGACAAAAATGGAAAAATTTAAACCCGCGAAAGGTAAAAAAGCCTATTCTTACTTTGGTACTATTTGTAAGAATTATCTTATGGGTCAAATAATGAAGGATAATAGAGATAGGAATAGAAAAATTTCATACGAAGACATATCAGGTAGTATGGAACAAAATGAAAAATATTCGTATACCATGTTTAACGATGACGAGTTACCAATAGAAAACATAATAAAAAAATTATTAAATGATATTAAGGATTTTGTTTCGAATAATCGCTTAAGTATTAATGAAGAGAAGATTGGTTATTGTTTAATCGATGTTTTTGAGAATTACCAGACTATTTTTATTGCCGGTAAAGGAAACAAGTTTAATAAAAATATAATACTATACCAATTACGTGAAATGAGTGGGTTAACCACTAAAGAAATTAGGTCAGCTTTAAAACCCTACAAAAATATATATAAAGAGATATTGGTGGCAGTACTAAATCAGTAATTAGATATTTATAGGTATGCCTAGACCAAAAAGGAAAGAAATAAAATTAACTCATGAGAGTGCTGTAGCTTTAATGCAGGAAATATACAATGAATGTGTCGAACAGAGAAGTACTGCGATACGAATACAAAATAAGATGATTGGGTTTATGCATGAGGCTACAGATATGGCTTTAATAGGTCCAGTACTTAAAGAACAACAAAAAATAATTGATTCATCCATAGAAAAAAAGTTACAGTTATCTAAATTATTAGCCACTATAGCTTCTAAAAACATAGAAGCTTCTAGTTCAGGACATATGATTGATGGGGATATTAGGGAGACCATTAATGAACTTTTAACAAAGTCTCAAGAATCTAAGGGTAATGATGATAGTTTAAATTATAAAATTTAATTATGGGAGACCCAATACAACAACAGAAAGATATTTTCCAAAAAGTTCAGGGTCTTATAGCGTTTTTGGACGCGACTGACGAAAAAAAAACTAGAGAAAATCTAGATGAGTGGAAAAAAACTTTTGCTGCTTTAAGAGATATAACCCAAAACCCCCTACCTTTTTTAGTAGACTTATTAAAAGCTCTAAAAGCGCACAAAGAAGAGAGAATGGAATTTAAAAGGAAGGGGTATAGTATGGCGGCACAAAAAGTAAAAGATAAAAAAGGTAATTGGGTGTCTGGTACTTTTAAAAAAACAAAAAAAGCTTTTGGTACACGATTTGGGTTATCTACCAGTACCGACCCTTGGTTACGACAATTAGACCAAATCATTAGAACTTCGATGTTAGAGGTTCTTCCTAGAGTAGATGATATATTATTTGAGGAGTTGCTTAAAGCTTTTAACTGTGATATGTCTATGTTAGTACCTGTAGTTGGTGATGGTTTACCTGCTGCGTTACAAATAAGTATTGCTGAAGTAGACTTACTAAAACAATTGAGTAATGACCCAGCTAGTTCTGTTGGTAAATACATGTACGAACGAGACGCTTGGACAACTGGATACCCACCGGGTACTACACCATTTTCTACGAATAGATTTCTTAGAGACCTCGTGCAAGTGACACCTGGTGTTGCTCAAACTATTTATGGTTCTAGTGGTAGAGCTTTGTTTGATATTACAGCTTCTGCTGGTATCTACACTATTTCACCATATTATAAAAATGACCCCTTAAATAATATAAATTATCAAAATGCACCAACAGCACTCAGCCCGAACGCTACAAAATTTACTTTTGCAGAATTTTTAAAAGATTACTTTGACAGTATTAAAGTAATAGAAATACAAAATCTGTTAGGTGCTTTAATGGAGGTACTTACTGGTTTTATGAGTGTAAGAAATGAGTCTTTTAGTATACAGGACTCATTAGGTTTAAATAAATTTATGGCGGCGGTAAATAAGATGTTAGACTCTTGTGATGGTGCTGAGATGGTTGGTCCAAATACAGAGTCTGTAAGTTACATGTCGGAACTTTATGATGATGATAGTTTTTTCGAATTTAATATAGAAGAAGAGAGAAATATTACATTAGAAGTAGAGAGAAAATCTCAAAATGTTTTATCGTTTGTTAGTTGTGGTCAATTAGATATTCCTATCGATAATAGTTTAGTTGATGATGGTTGTGACGAAATATTAGCGACTCAGGTGTTGGACGAACAATTAAAAGCTTTTGATTTAGTACTTCAAAGGGTGTCTTCATCTTCCGCGTCTAAATCTGGTAATGATATGACTTTAGGTAATATAAGTATACCGTGGGAAATTGACTTTAAAGAAAACTTAATTAAGAGATTTCCGGAGATATTAACTTATTGTGTTTTAAGTCCAAAAGCTATTTTACCGGTAGTACTTACTAGTAGATTGTTAAATCAAAACGGTGCACTTGCAACCAATATTGAGTTATTTGGTAAATTATTTAAAAGGGTAATGATAAGGATTGTTAAAGAATTCTTAGCGAGAGTGGCTCGACATATCCTAATATTAGTTAAAAATATTTTGCTTCGTTTAATTAGAGATTTAATAAAACGAAAATTAGATGAAATGAGTAAAACGAAACTTAGATTAATTAGACGATTATTAGATTTATTATTACCCCTTATTATTGCGTTGCAAGACGCAAAAAGTTGTAGGGATATATTTAATATTCTTCTAGGGGTTTTATCGGCAAATATACCTGACATACCTTTCGGGGTTCCCCCATTCTTACTCGCAGCTTCAAAACTAAAACCTGGAGCGAGTAATTTAGGTGCTTTTGAGAAATTCATTGGGAAGATGGAAGCTGCTGGTCTTCCGGTGGGTGATTTACCAGATGGTAGTAGGAATCGATTCACACCCACTATGTTTATGTATGGAGAGTCAGTATTAGAAGAAAGGATTGATAATGAAAAAGTAAAAATTAGTATAATGCAAGGAGAAGTTTTACACTGGGCTGGCCCAGGAATGTTAAAACCTGGAACTACAGGTGACGGTGGAGCTGCTGGAGTATAAGATATGAAAGAATTTTTTAAAGAATATAAAGATAAACCAAATAAAGAACTATTAGAAATGATGGGTACTTTAAAGGAGGAATTTGACAAAACTAAATCTCTCTTAATTAATTTAACTCTACACATAGAGGATGTAGAAAAAAAGTTTAACCTGGTAAATAAAGAATTAGATAATCGTAAACCTAATAAATAATGGGAACTCAACCTTTCGACCATAAAAAAAATGCGGGTGTTGGTATAAAAATAAGCCAAATAGTTAAGTTTGCAGTCTGTGTAGACAATAGAGACCCTCAACGTGCTGGACGTATTAGAGCTGTAATTACAAAAGGTCAAGGTTTAACTAAAAGTAAAATTACTGACCCGTTAAAAGCAATTATAAGTTTTGATTCTGAGGCTACCGAAAAAAAGACTTATAGTCCTTGGGGTAAAGATGACCCGTATACCTTTGCTCCTTTCTTACCACTTCATTTAAACATTCAACCAATGACTGGTGAAGCAGTAAAAATAATTGGTTTTGGTCAAAGAGAAGGTAATTTTAATGAAGAATACATTGGCCCTATGATTTCCCAACCTGGTGAAATTCGTACCGACAACTACGCTAGTGGTCAACAAAATACAAGTTTTGGTATACAGAATAAGCATTTACCGGATTTTGCTCCCAATGGTATTCCGTTACCAGAAGGAAAGGGGTGTTTTCCAAATCCTGATGATATTGCCCTGGTTGGTAGGGAAAACTGTGATATAGTACTAGGAATGAGGGAAAAGGCGATTATAGATGAAACCGAAGATAAGGTGGAGAACTGGTACCCACAAATCTTAATTAGGTCTGGTAAATTAATTAAAAACGATAAATTTAGTTCTCGTCCTAGATTTAATCCAAAACAAACTTTTATACAATTAAATACCTTTCCAACAACTTTAACAGCACAAGAGATAGAGGTTGAAAAAACGATTATAGAAGATATTCCTTTATCCTCCTTGATTGAGTATCATCTGGATTCTGCTTCATTGCAACTTGGTCAACTAACCGGATTTATTAGGGTTTTAAAAGTTCCGTTTGGTTCCAACGCTAAGATTTATATGTCGGGTGATTTTACCAAAGAGACTCAATTACCAGTTAATACGGTTGAATCGTGTAGAATTACTTTTACTAATGCTCCGTCGGTAACTGAACTAGGTGGTTTGTTGACCGAATTCATATCTCAGTATGATGGTGGACAATGGAGTGACTTTATAAAACCTACACCTGTTTGGGCTTCCAAATCTTACCATCCTCAGGTTGATTTAAATAACAGGAATAATGTGGGGTCATTTATGGGGAAAACCCACCCTTTATATTTTAGACCTGACAGTGTTACTTTAAGGTACACTGATAAAGCTGTCCCAGTAGGAGCACCACCTGCATGGCCTACGATGCAGACCACGGCTAACCAATTAAAAGAATTAATAACATTAGACGGTGTGTTGACGGATGGGTGGGGACTTGCTTTTACTAATAATGTAGGTGAAAGAAAAGTAAAAGAAGAACAAAGAAAGACTAAGGAGACTAGGATAACATCACAAGATTTACAACAGGGCATTATTGCTGCTGGTTCAGAAAAAATATATTTATTGTCTTATGACTCATCGGAGATTAATGGTAAAATAACATTAAATACAAATTATGGTATAGACCAAGAGAAATTTATAGTAGACATAGAAAATAAAACTAACTCTCTTGTGAGGGGTGAGAAACTTTTAGTGTTATTAACAAAAATAACTAACTTTCTCTCAAGTCATACCCATGCCTTTCCTGGGTTAGCTCCTGTACCTCAAGGTCATGACGGAACAAGGGTAGAAGAAATTAGTCAATTACTTATGGATGCCCCTAATACTATACTAAACCAAAATATTAGGATTAACTAGATATTTATTATAAAAGATATTTTATGTCAACACATAGGTCCTATTTTAGTAAAAATAACACAATAATAGCTAATAGTCATACTAATACAGCAAAAAACCCTGTAACACAACTATTCTATGGTAAAAGTCCGGTACCTACCTGTGTTTTTACCGGGTATTCTGGTGATAGTTGTAACAATCAAAGTGGGTTTACAAGTGCGGTAACTGAAGGATTTAGTAGATTTATTTTTGATTTGGATTTAACTGATTTAAAACAAAAAGTAAATAATTGTTGTATAGAGTTAAGTGCTTCGGGTACTACTCATTGTTTGAAGATGACTAACACTTCTAGTTTTGACGATAAGTTGTTAAATGATAAGGTATTAGTTACGGACACTAGAAGGGCTACCTCTTTTGATTTAATTTTATTTAGAGCTAATAGTGGTCATAGTTGGGATGAGGGGGTTGGTTACGACTATCTTATACCTGATGGTATGTTTGAACCTGAGTTTGACATTACACACTCTACACGCCCTAGTCATTGGTTTTCTGCTACAACCCTTGCTGGGTGGACATATGGGGGTACGTACTTAAACACACTACCTACTAGTTTTACTATTTTAGACACTCAACACTTTGATAACGGAAATGAAAACATAAACTTTTGTTCACAGTTATTGAAGGATGAGATAAATTTCTTAATGACTGGGAGTACTAGTCTCACATCTGGTACAACTTATGGTATCGCTTTTAGTGGGGCTTATGAAAATATAACAGGTATAACAGAATCTTACTCTGTAGGGTTTTTTAGTAGGTACACACAGACCTTTTTTGAACCTTTCTTAGAAACTTTATGGGACGATTATGTGGTAGATAATAGAAATAATTTTAATTTATTTAAATTAAATAGACTTTTCCTATATGTTTCTGACCATAACGGACAACCCCTTTGTTTAGATAACACACCTACGTGTATTATATATGATTGTAATGGTAATGCAGTAACTACTTTAATCCCAACAAAATTAACGTGTGGTGTTTATTATATAGAATTAACAATAACATCATTACCTAGTTCACAAACAACACCTGTACTATACGAAGATATTTGGTCAAATATAAGTATTAATGGGGTATCTCAACCAAATGTTACTAACGAATTTGTCATTTATGATAATGCGTTTTCAATAGGACCAACTGCTGCTCAACCTAAAATATACGGTTATTCGGTTTCTGGGATTAAAGAAGATGAAAAAATCACTAATGGAGAAACAAGAAAAGTTTTTATCTCAACTAGAGTTCCGTACACAACAGACCAACAGGTTTTAGTAGATAATTTACAATATAGGGTGTATGTTACACAAGGAACAACACAAGTAGAGGTTATTCCGTGGAATCAAGTAAATATGGGCAATGAACATAATTATTTCCTTGTGGATACCTCATGGATGATTCCAAATGAATATTACCTAGATATAAAAGCGACTTCTAATCAACAAGTAGATACTTATAGAAAAGCAATAAAATTCCAAATAGTTAATCAATTATGAAAAAAATAAAAATTAAAGAAAATGAACTAGTAGAGTTAATAGAAAAACTAGTAAAAGAAAATATAGGTTTTGTGTCATCAGCTATCGGAAACGGTAATGGTCAAAATTTTGGGTTAATGGGCACTCCAACCGCAAAATATAAAGATTTATTAGAAAAAGATGATATAGAGGAAGATGATATAGATGATAATGAAGATGAGGTTAGTGAACAAGCCGATGACACACTAAACATTAATGTAGATGATGAAACTCAAGATGGTTTAAATCAAGAAGATTATATGGAAAGTGTAAAAGAATCACGATTAATCTCTAGACTTAAAAAAAGATTAACCGAAGAAAAAGGTAAGGGGTGTGCAGAATCAGAAGGAGGTAGTGGTTGTATTAAAAAAGGTAGTTACACAGATAAATCTGGTAAAAAATATTCTTGGCATATATTAAACAATAAAAAAGGTGGTATATGGAAAGGATGTACAAGTAAAAAAGACTGTGAAAGTATCTTAGATGCTTTTCACGCTAACTCTTAACCAACAAAACATATAGATATTAAAAAACCACTTATTAGGTGGTTTTTTTGTTTTTATATATCATTATCAGTTTCATCGTCGTAACCACCTTCATCATAATCATATTCATGAGTTACTGTAGTGTGTGAAGGTTTTGGTTCTTCCGGTTCTACAGGTTCTGGTGGTGGTGTATTACCAAAATTTTCAGATGCTGTAAACCCCAACCCAGCCATTACAATCCATTGTAAAGACTCAAACATATTGGATGCTACTTCAAAATCCCAGAACAAATTAGATAC
>TARA_R110000824_G_scaffold116196_3_pt1 | contig 17205 bp, 23 predicted proteins | sample TARA_R110000824 | Tara Oceans TARA_R110000824 (sample SAMEA4397747) | marine metagenome | biome: Polar Biome; feature: [MES] marine water layer (ENVO:01000295) within the mesopelagic zone...; material: water (ENVO:00002006), including particulate matter (ENVO:01000060) such...
TTAACATTACACAAAAACAAATGGACTAGAAGGTTGCATATACTAGGGCAGTTAATGACCATCTTGTATATTGGAGCAGTTTTAAGCAGTGGCCTTTGGTCTTTAATCTTTTTGGCACCATTTATTGTTTATCCTTTTGCATGGTCAGGTCATTACTTTTTTGAAAAAAATAAACCTGCTGCTTTTTCTAGACCATTTTGGGCAAAGGCATGTGATTGGGTTATGTTAAAAGATATTATAATTGGAAAAGTGGAGTTTTAATGAGTAAAAGAATTTTAATCACCGGCGGTGCCGGTTATATTGGAAGCGAATTGACTGAACATTTATTAAATGATGGACATAAAGTCACATGTTTAGATAGCCTGATGTATGATTGTACATCTTTGCTTAGATATACGGTTAACCCTAATTTCAATTTTGAAAAAGGCGATGTTAGGAATGTTAACTTGCTTAAAAAGCATGTTGAACAATCTGATGTTATCATCCCTCTGGCTGCGCTAGTGGGTTTTCCTTTGTGTGATAAAGACCAACGAGGTGCGAAAGAAATAAATTATGAAGCAAATCAGTGGATTGCCGATAATAAATCAAAAGATCAAATGGTAATTTATCCTTGCACTAACTCAGGGTATGGAACAAATAATGGTGTCTGTACTGAGGAATCGCCGCTTAATCCAGTTTCACTATATGGTATAACGAAAGTACAAGCTGAAAATGCATATAAAGAAGTAGAAAATCATGTTACTTTTAGATTTGCAACTGTTTTCGGCCCTGGCTCTAGAATGAGAACCGATCTTCTTGTAAATAATTTTGTTTTAAAAGCCTTAAGAGATCGAGTTTTGGTTTTATATGAATGTGAATTTATGAGAAATTATTTACATTTGCAAGATGCATGTCGTTCTTTTAAATTTGTTATTGATAACTGGGATAGTTGTAAGAATGAAACATATAATGTTGGTCACGATGAAATAAATATGAACAAGCTTCAGCTTGCCAAGAAGATACAAGAACATATACCATTGCAAATAATCAAGGCAGAAATCAATACTGATCCTGATGTTAGAGATTATGAAGTAAGCAGTCAGAAAATTTATAATAAAGGTTTTAAGTGTGAAAACGATTTGGATGACGGAATTAAACAATTAATAAAAGCGTATTCTATAATTGAATCTCCATGGTTTGCAAACTACTAAAAAGGATTAAAAGTGTATAAAATGGATATATTATTTGTGCATCCGAATGCATCAAAAAAGATTTATCAAGATTTGAGTAAAAATCTGTCTGCTATAGAACCGCCCATTTGGGCTGCTTTATTAGCTAATTATGTTAGAGCGAATGGATATCATGATATAGCTATTTTAGATTGTGAAGCAGAAAATTTATCACCTTCTGAAAGTGCTCACAAAATAGAAGATTTTAATGCTAAATTAACTGTTTATGTAGTGTATGGCCAACAACCGTCGGCATCCACGCAAAATATGCAAGGGGTTCATGATTGTTTAGAAGCATTAAGAACACTAAATCCCGAAAGAGTAACGCTACTCACAGGGCTCTATCCTTCGGCTGTATCTCGGCAAACGATGCAAGATGAAAAAACAAACTTTGTATGCCAAGGTGAAGGCCCAAAAACAATAATGGGATTAATGCAGATCAAGAATTTTAAAGATCCAACTGAACTAAGAAAGGTTCCCGGATTATGGTTTAGAGACAATGGAAGAATTTGTTGTACTACACCTGCTCCACTAATATCACAAGAAAATTTAGAGAGAGAATTACCAGGAATGGCTTGGGATTTATTGCCAATGGATAAATATAGAACCTCTAATTGGCATGCGATGTCAAATAATAATGAGACCGCACCATTCGCCTCTCTTTACACGAGTTTAGGTTGCCCATTTAAGTGTAGTTTTTGTTGCATTAATGCACCTTTTGGAAATAACAATGTAGAAAACTGGGATTACGGCAGAAACAAATTTAGATTTTGGGACCCAGATTTTATGATTAAAGAATTTGATGTAATTCATAATATGGGAATTAGAAATGTCAAAATCGCAGATGAAATGTTTGTATTAAACAAAAATCATTTCATGAAATTGTGCAATAATATAATTGATCGAGATTACGACTTTAATATTTGGGCTTATGCTAGAATTGACACAGTTAAAAAAGAATACTTAGAAACTTTAAAAAAAGCTGGAGTTGAATGGCTTGCTTTAGGAATTGAATCGGGGAACAAGGTAGTTAGAAAAGATGTTGTAAAAGGAAGATTTACTGAAATAAATATAAAAGATCTTGTTCGAGAGGTACAGGACGCGGGTATTAATGTAATTGGAAATTATATCTTTGGATTACCTGAAGATACAGTTGATACCATGCAGGAAACTTTGGATTTGGCTCAGGAGCTAAATTGTGAATTTGCTAACTTTTATTGTTCTATGGCTTATCCAGGCTCAAAGCTTTACCTTGATGCGATTAGAGATAAACAAGTATTACCAGATGATTATGTGGGATATTCCCAACACTCATACAATATGAGACCATTGGATACCAAACACATCCCAGCGTCAGAAGTTGTTAAGTTTAGAGATCAAGCTTTTAATCAATATCATGAGAATCCGATTTATCTTGAATCTATAAAAAATAAATTTGGACAAGAGACGCACGATAGAATGGTTGATATGTGTAAATATAAATTAAAAAGAAAACTTTTAGGTGATTAATGATGCTAACTAAAGAAGAACTGATTGAATTTGAAAATGAAATGGCTGATTGTTTTAATAATGCAATGATAAAGGCCCCTGTTCATTTATATAATGGGAATGAAGAGCAAATTATTGATGTTTTTAAAAAGAACAATATATGTCCCCAAGACTGGGTTTTGTGTTCATGGAGAAGTCATTATCAATGTCTCTTAAAGGGTGTACCCAAAAATGAATTGAAAGAAGCCATCTTGAAAGGAAGATCAATTTCATTAGGGTTTAGTAAATATAGAGTTTTGTGTTCTGGAATTGTAACAGGTCAACTATCTGTATCGCTTGGTATAGCTTTGGACATAAAGAGAAAAGGTGGAAACAATAAAGTATATTGTTTTATGGGGGAAATGACTTCTGAAACTGGAGCAGCCCACGAAGTAATAAAATACGCTAGAAACCATAAGCTTCCTATACATTTTATAATTGAAGATAATGGAAAATCTGTCTGTACTGATACACGCGCCACTTGGGGGACAGACAAACTAACTTATGAAGGTGTTAACGATGAATATATCACTTACTATAAATATAAGTTAGACAAATATCCCCATGCTGGCGCTGGTGTAAGAGTTCAATTTTAGGAGGAACAGTGGGAAAATATTTTGATGAATTATCTAGGGCAATGACCTATCTTGGTGAACAAGAAAATACAATTTTCTTAGGGCAAGCAGTCGAATATGCAGGTACTGCAATGACAAACACTTTAAAACAAGTGCCAAGAGCTAAGCTACTAGAAATGCCCGTAAACGAAGAAATGCAGATGGGAATCACTAATGGTCTAGCAATTGCTGGATCTGTACCTATTAGTATTTACCCTAGATGGAATTTTTTAATATTAGGAGCCAACCAGTTGGTAAACCATTTGGATAAATATTCTATTTATACTCATGGAGAATATGCTCCAAAGGCAATTATTAGGGTTGGGATAGGTTCAGAAAGACCACTAAACCCTCAGATACAACATACCGGAGACTTTACGGAAGGATTTAAAAGCCTTCTTTCTACAGTTGAAGTTATAAGACTAGATGAACCAGAAGATGTATTTCCGGCTTATCACAAAGCTTATAATAGGACTGACGGTAAAAGCACAATTCTTGTAGAATGGGGAGATTATTATGGAGAAAAATAAAATATTAGTGGTTTATAACACTTGTGGCTTCGGAAGGTCAGAAAATGTAGAATGGTACATTGATTGTATAAATAGTATTTTAAATCAAGACTTTGATGGCTTCCATGTAGTATTATCAAGTTGTGGCAACTCAATTGGTGTTATAAAAAGATTGTTTCAAGAATTTAAGGGAAAAATCTCTTTTAATCTTAGTAACGCCAAAATGACTGTAAATCAAAGTTTTAATCATACAGTACAAAAAACTGTAGAAGAGTTGGGTGAGTTTGAAAGTTATTTATATGTTGATTCTGGAATTAATTTTAGAGACCAAGATGACACCTTAACAAAAGCTTGGGAATTATATAAGTCAGGCCCATACGGGATGGTAACTATACAGGCAAGCAACGACACTGGCTTTGGCCCTTGGTTTGATATTAATGGACACTTTAAGGGTGAAAATTTTGAAATTCCAATTGGTAGAGCATGTAATTTGCATACTCAATTATTTTCAAAAGAAATATTTAATGCTTATGATAAAAAAATTATTCCTGATATTTTCATTGCCTATTGTACCGAATCTATCTTTTCCTTTGTAGCTGCTGGAACTGCCCAAAAATGGGTAATCATGAAAGATGTGGTATTAGAGCACTTAAAGAGTGTTGATGGTGCTACTGCTGGCTTCCACCACATTGGCCCCAAGGGGGATAGCACTAACAATTTGTTTGGCGAATTAGATATTCATGAAATTGTAGAACAACCTGAAGCATGGGATTCTGGATTTGGATATGAAGAAATGCAAGGGGTATTTTTCCACGACAAAGATAAATATGAAAACGGATTTGTTAAAGATCCAGAAAGATTAAAAGAATTTATTAGAAAAAATATGTTTTTGCAAAAAGAACATTTTGATTATGATAATATAAATTATAAGTTTGTGGAATAAAAATGTCTTTAATGGTTGTATACAATGTTTGTGGCTTATCTGGTAAGGAAAACTCTTCAACTTACATAGAGCATCTTAATTCAATTTTGAAACAAAACCTTGATGATAAAAAAGTAATATTCTCTGGGTGCTTAATATCTAAACAAACTTTTGAAAATGTTTATAAAGTTTTTAAAAATGAGATAAGCTATTATTTGACAAATGAACAGCTAGCAGTCAATCAAAGTTTTAATCATGCAGTTCTGTGTGGCATAAAAGAATTTGGAGAATTTGATGGATATGTTTATGTCGCATCTGATGTTAAATTTACTGACGATTTAGATTCCCTAACCAAACTACATAATAGAATTTTAAACAAAGAAAATGGCATAGTATCACCAGAAATTGACCGAGATAACGGTTATTATTGGTGGTTTGACTTTGAAGAAAGTGAAAATATATGGGATGTCTTCGGCAGGGAAAAAGATTTTGTAGTTCCTCTTGGATCTACTGCTAATTTACATTGTGCAGTTTTTTCAAACAAAATAGTAAAAGAATTTGGCCGTCCTCTGCCTGATGTGTTTGTTTCGTATTGTTCTGAATCTTCATTTTCTTTTTTAGTCGCCTCTGTTAAACAGCAATTTATTATTGCAAATGATGTTTTATGTAATCATGGCGTTAATGATGGCCCTCATCATCAATTAGATGGGCAAACACAAGTTTATGGTGGTGGATGGGACTTGGTTTTTCCGGGTTGTCGAAGTATAAAAGAAATAGTTGAAAGTGATGAAGCAAAACAGTGTGGGTTTGGACATGAAGAGTGGGTACCTAGATTTCTGCATAAAATGAATGTCCCAAATGACAAAGTATATTTGATGCACGACGAAAAACAATTTGACGAAGACAACTTTAGTATCGATGAAAGACTGAAGAATTTTATAAAAAATAATTTATTTTTAGATAAAAGCATTTTAGATTATGATACGGTTGTCTGTAAATTTATTAAAGGAAATTAAATGAAAAAAGCATTAATAACCGGCATTGCTGGGTCAGGCGGCAGTTATCTGGCAGAATATTTAGTTGAAAATACGGACCTAGAAGTCCATGGCATATCGCGATGGCATAGCACAACCTCAAATTCAAATTTAAAAGCAATATCTCATAAACTAAAAATGCATGAGTGTGATCTAACAGACCTAAGTGCTACCATTAGAGTTATACAAAAAGCCAAACCAGATTATATATTTCATTTAGCAGCACATGCGAATGTTCATGTTTGTTTCACAAATCCAATTGCTGTATTGCAAAATAATATATCTAATACTATAAATTTGTTTGAAGCAATTAGAATAGTTGGTATTGATCCAATTATTCAGTTTTGTGGAACCTCAGAAGTATATGGCTTGGTAGATGTTAAGAAAACTCCGATTACAGAGGAACATCCTCTTGAACCAGTGAATATATATGCAGTCTCAAAATTAACACAAGAAAAAATTGCTAGTTCATATTTTCATTCATATGGAATGAAGGTTGTTATAACAAGAATGTTTGCTTATATTAATCCTCGGAGAGGAGATATTTTTTCTAGTGCTTTCGCTAGAAAGATAGTGGAGATAGAGCAAGGAAAAAGAAAAATATTAACACACGGTAATCTAAAATCAGTAAGAACATTAATTGATGTGAGAGATGCCATGGAATCATATTGGATTGCATGCCAGCATTGTGATTATGGGGTGCCCTATAATATAGGCGGGGAAGCAGTCTTGACAGTTGAAGAATTTTTAGAAATTTTAAAAAATAAATCTTCCGTTCATATACAATCAGAAGTTGATCAAAACCTTTTAAGACCTATTGATGTCACGATGCAAATACCAGATGTATCTAAGTTTATTGAGAAAACTGGTTGGAAACCGAAATATTCAATTGAAGAAAGTATAGAGTTCTTGTTGGATCATTATAGAAGAACAGTTTGAATTTAGGAGTAAGAGTAACATATGAATAAAATAAAATTAAACCTTGGCTGCTTCGACAGAAAAATACATGGCTTTGTTAATATTGACATTCGCGAAGATGTTAATCCAGATGTAGTGGATGATGTCTTTAAATTAAATACATTTAAAAAAGAAAGTGTAGATTTAATTTATGCATGTCATGTATTAGAGCATGCTGATTATAAAGAATCGGAGACGGCCTTAAGAAGGTGGTTCGAGGTTCTAAAGCGCGGCGGGGTTTTAAGGTTAGCAGTACCAGATATGGAAGCACACTTTGCTCACTATTATTATCATAAAGACTTAAGACTTTTACATTCTACTTTTTGGGGAAGCCAAAAACATCCATATGATTACCATAAAAATGGTTGGGATTTTAAAAAATTAAAAGAAGACTTGACAAATGTTGGATTTCGTGTTATATTAAAATATGATTGGAGAAAAACCGAACATTTTTATGTCGATGATTACTCGCAGACTTATTATCCTCATATGGATAAGGAACATGGAAAATTAATGAGTTTAAATGTAGAGGCCACAAAATGAAATATGATTTAAGTATTTTTATTCCTGCATTTCGTACCCCTTTGTGGCCAAAGGTCTATGAGAGCGCAAAAAAAGCATGTAAAAATTATAACTGGGAAATGGTATTTATTGGTCCATTCGAGCCACCCGAAGAATTAAAAAAAGAAGAAAATGTTTTATTTATTAAAGATTATGGCTGTGTTACTAGATGTGCTCAATTGGGAATGCTAGAAATAAGAAGTGATCTGTTCTTTTTAACTGTTGATGACTGTATATTTGCTGAAGATGCAATAGATTTAGCTATGAAAAAATATGAAGAGGAATGTGGTTATAAAGATGTTGTTTCCATGATTTACGGCGAAGGCGGCAATAAAATGGATACTTCCTACTGGACAGTTCAAAAATGGAACGATTTTACTTGTTTGCCCGGTGTTGATAATTCATGGAGACTAGCAAACCAATGCATAATGAATAAAAACTACTTTATTGAATTGGGTGGCTTAGACTGTATAAACTTTGAATATATTGATAAACCTATACATGATTTTATGTTTCGACTTCAGAAAGACGGTGGTAAAATAGTTTTCGCACCAGAACACACTTGTATTGCAACTTGGTACCCAGAGGAGACAGGAGATCATGCTCCCATACATAATGCTATGAATCAGCGTGATATCCCAACATTTAATAGAATGTACTCTGATCCAAATTATTATTTAAATAGATTAAAGATTGAATATGATAATTGGAAAAAATCACCACCAATTTGGAAGCGAAGATTTTCAAAAGGAATACCAAAGACATATGAGGAATTATGTGCCCTTGAGGGATATGAAATATAATGAGTGAGATTAAATATAAATTATCAATTATTCTTCCCGGAATAAGAACTCATAATTGGAAAAGTTTCTATGACAGTGTTTGTAAATCCTTTTCTGATTCATTTGAAGTGATAATTATATCCCCGTATGACTTACCAGAAAGCTTAAAACAATATGATAATATTAAAATTATAAAAGATTTTGGGAGCCCTGCTAGGTGCCAACAAATTGGGCTTGTAAATTGTGAAGGCGAGTTTGTTACATGGGGAGCAGATGATGGCTTCTTTTATGATGATAGTCTTGATGAAGCAGTTAATTTTTGGACACAGAATGCAACAAGCGACAAGGATATTGTCACATGTAAATATTTTGAAGGCGAGAGGAACCAAGAAGGAAAACTCCATTCTACAGGAGAAACAGAACTATCTAAAGATTTTTATTATAGAATAAATAATGCAGCAGGGCTTAGATCTTGTTTTATTCCTGATGATTATTGGATTTTAAATGTTGGTATAGCTAAAACATCATATGTCAAACAACTGGGCGGCTGGGATACAAATTTTGAAGCAACAGCGGTTTCTCATACTGATTTTGCAGTAAGAACCCAAAGAGACGGTTCTAATTATTTTATGCTTGAAAAGCCAATTTTTGCATGCACACACATGCCCGGAACAACAGGAGACCATGCTCCTATACACTATGCTCACATAACAAATGATGAGCCACTTTTTAGAAAAATTTATAACAGCAGCAACTGCATGGAAAGAACAGAAATAGAGTTAAATAATTGGAAAAATTCACCAGATGTCTGGAAAAGGAGATTTAATAATGTATGATTTGTCAGTTTGTTTGGCAGCAATTAGAAAAGATAATTGGAATCGCTTATATAACAGCATAGTTGATTCTATTGGTGACTATACCTTTGAACTTATATTTTGTGGCCCTCATGAAGAATTACCCGAGGAGTTACAAGGTAAAGAAAATGTAAGATGCATAAAGGACCTTGGCTCTCCAACTAGGGCACAACAAATATCTATGCAAGACGCCCAAGGCAGATATATAACATGGACCGCAGATGATGGTTGGTTCTTGCCTGATGGTTTATCAAATTGTATAAAACAACTTGATGATAATCCAAAAGAAAAAAAATGCATTGTAACTCAGTATAATGAAGGAGGAAGCGACGGCCTTGGAGATCCAAATGCCGGTATGTACTGTATGAATTTTCATGAACCAGTACGATCTCCGTTTTATCCTAATAATTATTTGATTTTCAATTCTGTTGTTTTACCTACCCAATACTTTAAAGATTTGGGAGGTTTTGATTGTAGATTCGAAGTATGCCCAATGGCATTTGTTGATTTTGGTGCTCGTGCGCAGCTTGATGGAATGGAAGCGACCTTAACTGGTGTTATATTTGAATGCACACAGTTTCCCGGTACAACAGGAGATCATGCTCCTATTCATCATGCACAATTAGAACATGACCAACCATTATACGCAAAGATTTGGAGAAGCTCTTCTTGTTTAGAAAGATTAAAAATTGATTATAATAATTGGGAAGATACACCAAGTGTTTGGACTAGAAGATTTGAGGAGAAAAACTAATGAATATCAAATACCCACTGGCAAAAGAAACAATTAATGATGAAGATGTAAATGCACTGTGCGACTGGCTTAAAGGCTTTCCTCGATTAACCAAAGGTCAGCTTACATGGGAAGTTGAAAAAGATTGGGCCGAATATATTGGCACCAAACATGCAGTTTTTAATAATTCGGGATCTTCAGCAAACCTATTGATGGTTTATGCTGCTATTATGGCAGGGAGAATTGAAAATAAAAAGATTGTAGTTCCATCTGTCGGTTGGGTCACTACAATAGCACCAGCAATACAATTTGGGCTAGATCCTATTATGTGCGGGGCCGATTCAAAGACATTTGGGATGGACCTTGATCAATTAGAAGCTATTTGCGAGAAAGAAAATCCCGACGCTGTTATTTATGTACAAGTATTGGGAGTTCCTCATTATAGAGAGAGATTGCTTGCCTTAAAAGAAAAGTATGGATTTATCTTATTAGAAGATGCATGTGCGGCTTTGGGAGCCTCTTACTCTGATGGCCAAATGGTTGGAACCATTGGCGACATGTCTTCTTTCTCATTCTATTTTGGCCACCAACTGTCTACCATCGAAGGTGGTATGGTAAATACTAGTGATCCTGAATTATATGATATTCTTCTTATGTTAAGAAGCCATGGTTGGGGAAAAGATCTACCTGAAGGAAGTTATAACAAACTTATTGAACAAAATGAAATAGATGATTTTCATAAGCCATTTACATTTTTTGTGGCTGGCTTTAATCTTAGATCAACAGATTTGCAAGCTTTCTTAGGTATAAGGCAAATTAAAAAAGCAAAGTGGGTGTCAAGCCAAAGAAACAAAAATCACTTGCTATATGCGAAATTACTTGATGGGCATGTACAATACCAAGATTGGCAAGGCCATAATCCTGTTTCCATATCATTTGGCGCATTGGCTAACAGTAAAGAACATAGAACTGAAATTGTTAATAGACTAGTAGAGAACGGAATAGAAACCAGAATTTTTAGTGCTGGTAATTTAGGTCTCCACCCATTTTGGGTTAATCGCTATGGCAAATTTGAGGATGAAATGAGTAATAAGATACATTCTTGTGGGTTTTTTGTTCCTAATTACCCTGAGATGACCGAAGAAGATATTAAGTTTATTTGCAAAACAATTAAAGGAGATGTATAATGAGTGATTATAAATATGATATAAGTTTTTTCTTTCCAGCTATAAGGACCAACTTGTGGGTTGGCGTATATGAAAGTTTAAAAAAATCTTGTAAGCGCTACAACTGGGAGATAGTCTTTTGTGGACCATTCCCTCTTCCTGAAGAATTAGAAGGAATTGAAAATGTTAAAAGTGTTAGAGAATATGGTAATGTAAGTCGTGCAGTTCAGTATGGAATTTTACACACAGAAGGTAAATTAATTTTTATTGGAAACGATGATACCGTTTATCGAGAAGATTCATTTGATCTAGCATTAGATCTATATAATGAAAAATGCACCCCAATTGATATTATGCAATGCACTTATGTAGAAATGGGCCAAAGAGGTGGACAACCACAACCTAATGAATATTGGAGTGTTGGCTTCCATGGCGCATTCGCTAATTTAACTGGATTAGATCAATCTTGGCTTTTGGCAACTGAACCTGTAATGCATCGAGATTATTTTATAGAGATGGGTGGTTTTGATTGTAATTGGGAATATATGGATGGGTCTACACATGATTTTATGTTCCGAGCACAAAGAAACGGTTCACAAATTGTATGCTCTCCCTCTTATGTAGGAGATATGAATTGGTGGCCTGACCACCAAGGAGATCATGGACCAATTCATGATGCCATGGTCCATCACGATCAAGCATTGCTTTTTAAAGTATGGGGAACCCCAAACAATAGATTAAAAATTGATTATAATAATTGGGAACAACAGCCAAAAGTATGGAAAAGAAGATTTCCAAAGAAAGTATATGATACATATGAAGATTTATGGGATGGCGAAGAATATACCCACGAGTGGAAACCTGCCCCACGATAGGATATAATATGAAAATTTTAGTTATAGGCGAAAGTTGTAAAGATGTTTTTATTTATGGAGACTGCTCTAGGTTGACACCTGAAGCTCCTGTCCCTGTTTTTAACCCAGTTAAGACAATAGAGAATGGTGGAATGGCAAAAAATGTTCAAAAAAATGTTTCTGCATTAGGTATCAATTGTAATTTGATTACAAATGAAAACTGGCAAGATATAACAAAAATTAGATTCATAGAATTGCGTTCAAACCATATGTTTATAAGAGTTGATAATAATGACAAATCATATGGATCTATAGATTTACAAACATTAGACCTCACTGGTTATGGTGCCATTATAATTTCTGATTATAATAAAGGATATTTATCTGAAGATGATATAAAAAATATTTCTCGGCTTCACGATAATGTTTTCTTAGATACCAAGAAAATTTTGGGTGATTGGTGTAATAATGTATCTTATATAAAGATTAATAATTTTGAATATGAAAAAACAAAACACCTATTAAATGAGAAAATTAGAAAAAAACTTATCGTTACTCTCGGCTCAGAAGGGGCATTGCACAATAATATTATTTATCCTGTGGACAAGGTTGAAATTAAAGATGTTGCCGGAGCAGGAGACACTTTTATTTCTGGTCTAGCAGTAAAATTTACAGAAACTGGTGATATTTCTCAATCAATTGAATTTGCCAACAAGTGCGCAACCAGCGTAGTTCAAAGAAAGGGTGTCAATGTACTGCAAACCGGAGACAACAATGAAATATAAAATCGACCCTGAAATAGAAGGCTTAGTAGTATTTGAACCACAATCTTTTTTTGATGTAAGAGGAGAATACATAAATACTTATAATACCGTTGATTATGGTTTTTTGGGATTAGAATTTTTAGAAGATGATTATTCTATATCAACAAAGCATGTTTTAAGGGGCTTACACGGAGATTCTAAAACCAAGAAGTTTATTCAATGTTTACAAGGAAGTATACTTCTTGCTGTGGCAGATTTAAGGAAAGATTCTGCTTCATATTTGCAAACAAGATTATATCCAGTTAATGATAAAAATCGTATGCAAGTGTTGGTACCTGAAGGCTGTATAAATGGTCACTTAGTATTATCTGATAGTTGTATTTTTTCTTACAAACAAACTGAGATATACTCAGGCCAGAATAATCAAATTTCGGTTAGGTATGATGATCCATGGCTAAATATTCCATGGAGAATTGAAAACCCAATACTTTCAACTAGAGATTCACAAGCTCAATATTTAAAAGATATGGATGAAAAATGCAGAACGCTTTAATAATTGGATCAACTAGCTTTTTTGGAAGACATTTTATTAAAAAAGCCAAAGAGTTATTCAACTTAACTGAATTAAATTCTAAGAATTGTGATTTAATGACGGACAAGCTTTTTGATTTTGATGAATTAAAATATGATTATATATTTTATTTTGCTGTAAAGACACACGCAGGTGGATATTGCCAATCTCATCCGGGAGAACAATATTTAATTAACCAAACTATGAATACAACAGTTTTGAATTATTGGAAAAAAGTTCAACCTCAAGCAAAGTTTATTACTTTTGGCACTAGCTGTTCTTATTCGGATAACTCTATCAAAAAGGAAGAAAATTATTTAGTTGGCTCATGTGAAACCGGCTACGAAGTATATGGAATGATAAAAAGAATGTTGTATGTGGGCCTTAAGGCATTTGCTGCTGAATATGATATGAAGTATATGTTTTATATCCCTTCCTGTTTATATGGTCCTGATTATGACAAGAGCGATAGACATTTTATTTATGATATTGTTAGAAAAATTTGTAATGCAAAATACAATAATGAGATAGTAACTCTTTGGGGTGATGGCCACCAGAAAAGAGAATTAATTTATGTTGAAGATGCGGTTGATGTTCTGTTGAATTTTGTAGACAAAGAAAATGATATTATTAATTTATCTACCGGGAAAGATTATACAATTAGAGAATATGCGAAAACAATATGCGAAATTATAGATTATGATTTTAAAAAAATAATTTTTGATACAACAAAATTTGTTGGCGCTCGTGAAAAAAAGCTTATTGTTAATAAATTGAAAGATGAAAGATTTACAAGCCTACGAGTGGGTATTGAAAAGTTAGTCAATTTTTATGTCGATAATTATATGGATAATTAATGATTGTATTTATTAATGGTTGTTTTGATGTATTACATAGAGGTCACATTGAGCTATTTAAATATGCTAAAAGCCTCGGGGATCGTCTAATAATTGGTATTGATTCTGACAAAAGAGTTTCGGAGCTAAAGGGACACTTAAGGCCAATTAATAGTGAAGAAGATAGAAAGTTTTTTCTTGAGTCCATTCAATATATTGATAAAGTAGATATCTTTTCTTCTGAAGACCAGCTAAGAGATTTAGTATGGCTTTATCAGCCAGATATCATGGTAGTAGGCTCAGATTATAAGGGCAAAGATGTTATTGGAAGTGAGTTTGCTAAAAATTTAATCTTTTTTGATCGAATTGGAGATTACTCAACAACAAACATACTGGAAAGAAAATGACTTATGTATTTGATATCGATGGAACCCTATGTACTAACACTCATGGAGATTACCAGTCCGCATTGCCCTTAGAAAATCGTATTAAAAAAGTTAATCAACTATTTGATGAGGGACATAAAATTATTTTATTGACCGCAAGAGGAATGGGCCGTAGCCACAATTCGGCTGCATATGCTGACAAAGCATTTAGAAAATTAACAGAAGAGCAATTAGAAAGATGGGGTGTGAAATATCACCAATTGTTCCTAGGAAAACCATCTGGCGATTTTTATATAGATGACAAGGGGATTAAAGATGAAGACTTCTTCAACACAGGAAATTAATTTTGTACCCAAAGGATGGGGATTTGAGAAATGGATTGTAAATTGTGAGCAATACTGCGGCAAGCTTCTCTATTTTGTAAAAGATAGAAGATGTTCATGGCATTATCACAAAATTAAAGATGAAGTTTTTTATGTTCAATCAGGAAAGATTTTAGTTAAATATGGAGATAGCGACGATTTAGAAGAAGCTAGTGAAGTAATTTTAAATCCCGGTGACAACTTTCATGTTTATACTGGTTTAAGGCACCAAATGATAGCCTTGCAAGATACGGAATTGTATGAGTTTTCAACTCAACATTTTGATTCAGATAGTTATAGAATTACCAAAGGAGACTAAAAATGAACCATAAATTTTCACACCAAGCCGTCGGAGCAATTATGATGGCACTACAACAATCACTTCTTGAGATGACTGATATTGTACCAGTCATTGAAGGATTTGATGTTCAAATCGATGACACAGGCAAACTTGTTATTATGAACCCACCTGTTGTAAAAATCACTAATACTAAGAATAGTGGAGAAGGCGAAGATATACAAACGAGTATTCAATAGTGCCAAAATATTATTATAAATGCGATTCTTGTACGGAAGAGTTTGATCTTCGCCACGGAATGAAGGAAATTATAAGTAAATGCATTAAGTGTTCTTTGGAAGGTACACTTACTCGTATTCCTCAAGCTATTTATAAATTGCAAAACAAAAAAGCTAATGAATCAGTCGGAGATAAAGTGTCAAAAGCAATTGAAGATAACAGAAAACTTCTTAATGAGATGAAAAAGGAAGGGAGGACCAATGACCTTAGTTGATTGGACCATTCTATGCTTAATTTTATCTATTGTGGGCAACATTTTTTGCGCTTGGTACATTAGGCGACTACTGATAAGGATGCTTTTTGTGTCTCAAAATTTAACCGATTTAGTGGATGTTTTGGGCACATATCGCAATCATCTTGAAAAGATATATAGCTTAGAGGTGTTTCACGGAGATGAAACAATCAAGTTTTTAATTCAGCATACAAAATCCTTGCTTGATATACTTGAAGATTACAGTGATATTTATTTAATGACCGAGCCAATGGCGCTCGATGAACTCGATGAGGATGAAGAATTATATGTACAAGAGACGCGAACGCAGAAAAGCAGCCCCCAAGAGGATGTATTTTACGGCGGTACACGAAGCGGCAATAGTTGAATATTGTTCTAGCGAGTGTAACGAAAGAAAATCAGAGCTTTATGTAGAATTTATACAGCCAACATTTAATGAGATGGTAGACAAGATTGTTTATTCTTATCACTTTACTTCATTGGCCAATATAGATGATTTACGAGCAGAATGTAAAGCATGGCTTATAACCATTTTGGATAAGTTTGATCCTGCGAAGGGTTCGAAGGCTTTTTCTTATTTTAGTGTTGTAACCAAGAACTGGTTTATCCACAAAGTTAAGAAACAAACCAAACGATGTCAACGCGAGATTGAATATGATCTTGTTGCTAAAGAAGTTTATGACCAAGAGGTTCAACCGGAAGCAAACTATCTCACAAAGCGAGAGAAGGATGACTTCTGGGAAAAACTTTGGGAAGAGATTGACTCTTGGGGTACCAATGATATGCGAGATAATGAAAAGAAAGTATATGAGGCTATAAAGATTATTTTATCATCTTCTAATGATATTGAAATATTTAATAAGAAAGCAGTTTATCTTTATCTTCGTGAGCTTACGGGATTAAACACAAAACAAATCGTTACCCAGCTAAATAAGATGAGAGAAAAATATAGAGATTTTAAAGCTGATTGGGACGATGGTAAAATTTGAATAAAACCTAATTAGTTTAGGAGAATGTCAAATGGCTCGAAGTAAGAAAAATTATCTTAATGGTTCTTTATATGGAAATTTTAATAGTAATCCTGAAGATAAATTTAGTTTTTTATTGTCTAATCTCGTAGATACTAGCTATGATTACATGTTGGGCACTCAAAAACAAGAGTTTAAAGCCATTGTTGTATCTGGAATCGCAACGGGACAAAACGATGGCGGAAGCCAATATCCTGGCGATGGCAAATTGATTGAAAGAAAAGTTGGTGATAGCGTCAATAAACATTTAGCATTAAAAATAAGGCCAACGAGCCTAGGATTATTACCCGAGCCTTATTCGGTTGTAAATCGTGATGTACAAAAATTTAATGTATGTGCTCATGAATGGGCAGTATCTGATAAACCAGTCGCAAATATACCAGCAGTACCCGCAGGAAGCGAAATTACTTGTTTCTATGCAGATGGAAGAAGTTTGGGGTTTAGCGAAAGACAATTATTTTTTAAGTCATCAGAAGTTGCTGTAGCATCCTTTTTATCTCTTGTGTCACAACCCTTTTCATCAATGGTAGGAGCTATTTCTAATGTGTTTGACAATAATCAAGATATTTCTCTTATGTCAGAATATGATAAAATCTCTTTATATAATCCTCCTCGATGGAACGGCGCTATACCAACCATACCACAAGCGGTTATAACATCTCCTTTCGGCCCCCGACGACCACCTACTACTTCTGGTGGTAAAGGTTCAACCCTCCATGGCGGCATAG
>TARA_R110000824_G_scaffold3241_2_pt1 | contig 17202 bp, 17 predicted proteins | sample TARA_R110000824 | Tara Oceans TARA_R110000824 (sample SAMEA4397747) | marine metagenome | biome: Polar Biome; feature: [MES] marine water layer (ENVO:01000295) within the mesopelagic zone...; material: water (ENVO:00002006), including particulate matter (ENVO:01000060) such as......
ACCTGAAACGTTTAAGGTTGTAGGTGATAGGTGCCAGGTTGATGACAACAATGGCAGAAATCCGACAGTTATTAATCCACAAAACAATAATGACAATTAAAAAACGGCAGAAAACCACCATTTATCACACCTTAAATGCTTTAGGGTGGGGGGGTGGTAGGGGGGGCACCCCCAGGTCACACGCGCGCGCCATTCGTATGGTGGTGACGGCGACACTTTTTATATATATTTTTGAAATTTTTTTAGAGAGAAAAATATGAAACAACAACCTTCCACCCAAGAGCAGCAAATAATACTTCAAATGTTAGAGTTTGCAGATGACCCTGAAGCTTTTGTGATGTTTGCTTTTCCTTGGGGCAAACCTAATTCACCCTTAGAGCATTTCGCTGGTCCTAGAACGTGGCAGCTTAAAGCTTTAAGGAAAATGCGTGCACACATACTTGAAAACCACCGCAAAACATCTTTGGGGATTGACCCTGAACTCTTACAGCTTGCACGAGCCAGCGGGCGGGGTATTGGCAAATCAGCATTTCTTGCATGGGTAGCACTTTGGTTATTTTCCTGCGTGCCAGCTTCAACGGTAATAGTATCAGCTAATACGGAACAGCAGTTAAAGTCCACAACATTTCCTGAGATCAGGAAGTGGGCGACTATGGCAATACACTCCAGGTGGTTTGAGCATAATGCTATGTCGCTACGGCCAGCCGAATGGTTGATTGATAGTATGAAACGTACAACGGAATACGATGATGCGTATTGGTATATCCAAGCACGGTTGTGGTCTGAAGAGGCCCCGGATGCTTTTGCGGGGGTGCACAGTCAACGCGGTATGGCGGTGTTGTTTGATGAGGCTAGCGGTATTGCGTCTTGCATCTGGCCTGTCACGCAAGGGTACTTTACAGATAAGACGGTGCACCGTTTTTGGATAGCAATCAGCAATCCACGTAACCCTAGCGGCGAGTTCTTTGAATGCTTCCACGGTAATCGTGTAGCGTGGGACCACGAGAACATTGATGCAAGAACGGTGGTAGAGAACGACCAGTCGCTGTACAACAACATCATAAGGCAGTATGGGGAAGACAGCGACCAAGCTAGGGTTGAGGTGTATGGGCAATTTCCTAGACAAGGTGATTATCAATTTATTGCCAGGGGGGATGTTGAAGACGCAACAACCCGTGAAGTGTTTGATGATACTGGGGCTCCGTTGTTAATGGGGGTAGACCCGGCTCGTTTTGGCAATGACCAAGCGGTGATAGCTTTTAGGCAGGGGCGTAACGCCAAAGGTGTAACGTTTGAGAAATATAAAAAGTGTTCTATTGTGGAACTAGCGGAGCATTGCGCGAGAGCAATAGACAAATACAAACCTGATGCGTGTTTTGTTGAAGGCGACGGCGTGGGCGGGGGTGTAGCGGATATATTAAAATCTAGTGGTTATAGTATTGTTGAGGTCAAGGTTGGGGGCGGGGCCCAAGATAAAGAGATGTACATGAACCACCGTGTAGAATTATGGGGGCGCATGAGAGACTGGTTAGGATCTGCTTCGATACCCGACGATAGGGAGCTCGCAGAAGATTTGTGTGCTCCTTTGTATGAGTACAGTCTCAAAGGTCAGCTCAAACTGGAGCCAAAAGACAAGATGAAAAAAAGAGGCTATGCCAGCCCGGACAGTGGTGACGCGCTAGCTATGACGTTCAGTCGAACGATCAGCCGTAAAGATAGTAACTTGACATCAAGAAAAAGACGTGGCAGGATAGCGTCAGGATTAAACTATGAAGTTTTGTCTTAGCATATTTACTCTCCCTGTGACTCCAAACTTAACCTGAACGCTTGCGTTCAGGTTTTTTTTGTGTAATACTGTTGTATATATACAACTCCCTGTTGCAACAAGGAAACATCGTATGGGTTTTTTAATGCCAAAAGCGCCTAGTATTCCAGCGCCTCCTCCGCCCCCACCTCCTCCTAGCCAGTCAAACGCAGAAGTACAAGACGCAGCTTTATCGGCTCGTCGTCGTAAGGCGCTAGCATCAGGTCGTTCAGCTAACATATTAACCGGAGGTCAAGGTGTGCTATCTACAGACACAACTTCCTCCTCAACTTTATTGGGGGGCTAGTACATGAGCAGTTATATTCCTAAACCATTACGACCTAAAGCTGACAAACCTTCTCCTGCAGCGCCAGCTCCAGCTCCAGCCGCAGGTGTAGCTACGGATTCTTCAAACAAAAGAGCTAGCGAGATTAAGAAACGCCAGACAACTCAAAGTCGTGCTGCTAGTAGTTCTTCTAGTACTCTAGGCGGAGTTTCATCAGAAAATTCACTTGTCTTTAAAAAACTTTTAGGACAATAATATGGAAAATGATATCGCCGCTGGTGTTATCAAAAGATATGATCAACTAGAAAGTGAAAGGGGAACTTGGGAGTCTCACTGGCAAGAGATAGCAGAACGTGTTCTCCCACGTTACAGTAATACCTTTCAGCGTGGAACCTCTGATATACACAGGGGAGAGAAACGCACTGAGAAGATGTACGACAGCACCGCTGCTTTGGGGCTAGAACGTTTTGCTGCGGCTATGGAGAGTATGCTAACGCCTCGCAATCAGAAGTGGCACAGATTAAAAGCTTCTGATGATTATCTTAACCAAGATCGTGAAACTAAACTGTGGTTTGAACAAGCTACTAATATTCTTTTTAAAGCTCGTTACTCACCTAAAGCTAATTATTCCTCACAACAACACGAAGTGTATATGGGGCTGGGTGCTTTTGGTACGGGTAGCATGTTTATTGATTTTCACGACAACGGGGGACTTCGTTACAACTCCGTTGATCTAAGAGAAATATTGTTTGATATGAGCCATCAAGGTTCGGTAGACACATCCTATAGAAAATTTACTTTAACTGCTAGGCAAATGCAGCAACGTGTAGATGGGGGTCGGTGGGAAACTTTACCTGATGCGGTTTCTGCGGCAGTCAAAGAACACCCAGATAGAAAATTTGATATAATACATTGTGTAAAACCACGGGCTGAAGTTTATAAAAACAAAAAAGATTTTAGAGGTAAATCTTTTACTTCATACTATGTTTCGGTTGAAGGGCGACATCTTCTTAGTGAAGGGGGGTTTAATACTTTTCCTTATCCTATAAGCCGTTACGTTACAGGCCCTGGTGAAGTATACGGTCGTTCTCCTGCTATGTTAGCACTACCAGCAATCAAAGTGTTAAATGAGCAGAAAAAGACTTTGTTGACTCAAGGGCACAGGGTAGTTAACCCGGTATTGTTATCCCATGATGACGGGGTGCTTGATACCTTTAGCCTTAAACCTGGGGCTATGAACCCAGGTGGCGTAAGCGCAGAAGGTCGCGCTCTTGTTCATACATTACCAACAGGTAACCTCGCTGCTGGTCAAGAGCTTATGGACATGGAGCGGCAAGTAATAAATGATGCTTTCCTTGTAAATTTATTTCAGATCTTAGTAGAAACCCCGGCGATGACGGCGACTGAAGTGTTGGAACGCGCCAGGGAAAAAGGCGCGCTACTTAGCCCAACAATGGGACGCCAACAGTCTGAGATGTTAGGCCCAATGATTGAGCGCGAGCTTGATGTGTTAATACAACAAAACATGCTCCCACCTCTTCCGCCCGCGTTAGCTGAAGCAGAAGGTGAGTTTGAGATTGAATATGACAGTCCTCTGTCGCGTTCACAGAGAGCAGAAGAAGCGTCAGGTTGGTTGCGTACATTAGAAGCAGCTATAGCCTATGCTAACACGACACAGGATCTAGGTGTACTTGATCAGTTCAACACAGATATTATATACCCGGCACTGGCAGAGATAAACGCTGTCCCCGCATCGTGGATGCGTGGCGCAGACGAAGTTGCTCAGATACGCGAACAACGGGCTCAAGCACAGCAAATGCAGCAGATGGTTGAGGCAGCTCCGGCAGCAGCGGGTGTTATGAAACAACTGGGTAGTACATGACCGCAGAAGCTAAAGACTTCTTAAAAGCGAGAGCCCAGGACTACACAAAAACGTTTAAAGGTGTGCAAGGCGAGAGAGTGCTAGATGACCTCTCGAAGTTCTGTAGAGCACACGAAAGCACGTTTGACCCAGACCCACGGGTAGAAGGAATTATGCAAGGCCGTCGAGAGGTGTGGTTAAGGATCGCCGCACACATGAACATGACGGAACAACAACTATGGTCCCACTTTAACAGATAGGAACATTATTTTATGAGCGAAGAAGCAATCGCTGCCCCCGATGAGGGACAAGCAGTAGAGGCAGCAGCCCCGGAAGGACAAGCTGAAGTAGCGACAGTAAACCAAGACCCTTGGATTGGTAGCGTAACAAACGCAGACACTAAAGCCTGGGCCGAAAGTAAAGGTCTTCATAACGGTTCTTTTGAGAACGTGTTAGGTAGTTATCACAACCTAGAGAAAATGATGGGTGCTGATAAAGCTGGTAGGACCGTAGTATTACTTAACGATGAAGCGTCCGAAGCGGATCGCTCAGAATTTTACGGAAAACTAGGACGTCCAGAAGAACCAGCAGGATATGGTTTAACAGCCCCTGAAGGAGCTGACGGCGCGTTCGCTGAGTGGGCTGCGGGTACATTCCATGAAGCGGGTTTAAGCAAATCACAAGCTGATAGTATTACAGCTAAGTGGGAAGAGTTTTCAGGAAAAGCACAACAGCAATCTGCTGACGCTGAACACATGTCAGCCGTTGATGCAGAGGCTAATCTACGAAAAGACTGGGGCGCAGCGTTTGAACAAAACGTAGGTAAGATAAATGCGGCAGCGGAACAACTAGGTTTTTCTGAAACAGAGTTAGAGGGTCTACGATCTGCTATGGGCCCGGTTGAAGCTATGAAGTTTGTTCATAAGTTAGGACAACAGATTGGTGATGATATTGTAGACACGGGTGAGGCAAAAAATTCTGGAATGAGAACACCGGAACAAGCTAAACAGGAACTTGGTGAGCTAAATGCAAACACTGATTTCATGGCGGCTTGGCTTAACAAACAACACCCTGGTCACGCAGCAGCAGTAGCTAAAAAATCAGCTCTTGCTAGAATGATGGCGGGAGAAGCATGAGTTCACAGACCCGGTTAGAATCGTTAAAATTAGCAATACTGCGCGGGTTAGATGAAGCTGGAACTTTGTTGGTGGCCGCAGCTTATGACGACTATATAGAAATGGGTATGAGCCAACAGAAGAAAGCAGCAATGGAACAAAAAATAAGACGAGATAAACAAAAAGAGGATAAATAACATGCCATACGGAAAAGGTACTTACGGAAAAGTAGTTGGGAGACCACCAAAAAAACCCACTACAAAACCTACTAAAAAATCTGCCAATACAAAGAAAAAATAGCTGTTGTAATTAACGGGTTGCGTTCGTGCATTTTGTGTGGCATTATTACAACTGTGATAATTAAAGCGCACCCGTTGGGTGTCGAACAAGCTATGTGGATAACCAGCAATGGCCCGCAAATAAAGCTTTAGTAGTGGCCCCTAATTTTTAGGACAAGCCTTCGGCTTTTTGTTAAAATCTTAACTTAACCTTTTTATGGAGGACTGTTATGTCCAATGAAATCCTAGACTGGTCAGTGATTGATTACAAATCGACTGTTGAGGCTTTGCTCCAACAGCGTGGTTCCAAATTCCGTGGTGCTGTTATGGAAGACAGTTATCGTGGTAAGTCTGGTGCTGCTGTTAATCAAATCGGTGCTGTGAACGCGGTTGCGCGAACAACACGACATGCTGACACCCCCTTAATTGAAACACCCCATGATAAACGCTGGGTTTATCCTACTGATTATGAATGGGCTGATCTAATCGATGATGCTGATAAATTAAAAGTCATTGCTGACCCGACCTCTCCTTACGCCATTAACGGTGCTATGGCTTTAGGTCGTTCTATGGATGACCTTATTATTGCTGCTGCTACCGGAACTGCCAAAACAGGCGAAGACGGTACAACGTCAACAGTATTAGGTTCAGGTCAAGTTGCTGCCACAACTGCTGGTGGTCTTACGATTGCTAAACTACGCGAAGCGATGCAGCTTCTTATTGCTGCTGAAGTTGATGTTGACAATGAAGAGCTGTATTGCGCCATTGGTGCACAACAGCACGATGACTTGTTAGGTCAAACTCAAGCTATTAGCTTGGATTTTACTAACAAGCCTGTTTTAGTTGATGGCCGAATTAGATCGTTCATGGGCTTTAATTTTGTTGACAGTCAACGTTTAGCACTATCAGGTACAGATCGTACTGCTATCTGTTGGGCTAAATCAGGTCTGCACCTTGGTATCTGGAATGATATCAATGCTCGTATTACTGAACGTGATGACAAATCTTATTCAACTCAAGTCTACGTCAAAGCTTCTTTTGGCGCGACTCGTACTGAAGAGAAAAAAGTCGTCGCAATCACTTGCTCGGAGGCTTAACTTATGGGAACTACATATAGTGTCCAAAAAACCAAGTGGGATCAAGATTCACCAACCACGAACATCAAACCTAACGAGATGGCTGGTCGTGTTCGTATAGCTTACGCTCTCTATGAAGCGGCAAGTGTTGCGGTTGGTGATATCCAAATGTTCAACTTACCAAACGGCGCGCGTATCCTGTCTGGTGAAGTGGTACATGATGCACTTGGTAGTTCTACTACAGTGTCAATCGGTCACGCAGCATACAAGAACTCAGCGGGAACAGTTGTTGCTCTCGATGTTGACGAGTTTAAAGCTGCTGCGGCTTCTACAAGCATTGCCACGGTAGGCTGTGCTTTAACTTCTGCTCTAGGTAAAAACAGTGTTGTCGATGCGGACGCGGATGGTATGCCCATCACCGTTGTAACGGCGGGTGCTGCTGCTACCGGAACTATCGAGCTAACAATGATGTATGTCATTGACTAACTGATATGTCGGGGGGGCTTCGGCTCCTCCGTCTTTTTGTATCTACGAGGTAAATATAAATGGCAAGTGCGGTAGATATTTGCAATCTCGCCCTTCAACGTCTAGGCTCTAAATCTATATCATCTCTTACCGAGGACAGCACATCTGGACGAGCCTGTAATAGAATATACACCCACGCTAGAGATAGTGAACTCCGGGCTCACCCTTGGAGTTTTGCGCGTTCTAGAGCCACACTAGCTGCAGAAGCTTCGGACCCTGATTTTGGTTTTTCAAAACAATATCCTTTACCCTCTGATTGTTTGCGTATACTCCCTAACGACGGGGCTAATACGGTATCTAGACAAGATGATTGGCAAATTGAAGGTCGTAAAATCTTAACAGATGACACATCTCCTATCTATCTAGTTTACATAAAACAAGTAATAGACGAGAATGAATTTGATTCTTTGTTTACCGAGCTTCTAATATCTCGTATTGCTATGGATATTGCTGAAGCCGTAACACAATCAAACACTAAAAAAGATGACGCTCAGACACGTTATGAGCTAGCAAAAAGAGATGCTCGTAAAGCTAATGCTTTTGGAAGGGGGGCGCAGATTCCACCTGATGACCCCTGGATAACAGCTAGACTGTAATGGCAAAAGTATCACCCATACAATCAAATTTTAATGGGGGTGAAATTTCCCCCCTTATTTTTGGACGACCTGATCTTGACAAATATAAAACAGGATTAAAAAGTTGCCAAAATTTTGTGCCTCTGCTGCAAGGACCTGTTGAACGCAGACCGGGCACAAAACACATCAATAATGTTAAGGCCAGTTCTAAATCTACACGTATAATTAGTTTTGAGTTTTCGACTACCCAAGCTTATGTTATTGAAGTGGGTGATTTGTATATGCGGTTCTACAAGAATGGGGCCAGAATACACGAAGCTGACACCGAAATAACGGGGGCCACTGCGGCTAACCCTGTAGTTGTTACGAGTAATTCTCACGGTTACAGCGATGGGGACGAGTTATACATATCAGATGTTGTTGGTATGACTGAATTAAATGGTAAAAACTACATTATTAAAAACAAAGCTACTAACACTTACGAGTTAACTGATTTACACGGTACAAATATTAACGGAACAGGATACACAGCTTATGGGTCCGGCGGTTTAGCTAGCACACCTATTGAGCTGGTGACAACTTATACCGAAGCCAATCTGTTTGAGTTAAAGTTTAGCCAATCAGCAGATGTGCTTTATATTACACACCCTTCTTATCCGCCTAGAAAACTAACTCGAACTAGCCACACAGCTTGGACTATAACAAACCTTACTTTTTTAGATGGGCCTTATTTAAACACCAACGCAACAGCGACTACTTTTCTTTTGTCGGCCACCTCAGGTTCTGTTAACGTCACAGCTTCTGCTATAACGGGGGTCAACGGCGGGGTGGGTTTTTTAGCCACTGATGTGGGTAGATCTATCCGTTGGAAAGACGCGGCGGGTAATTGGACGTGGTTAACTATTACCGCAAGAACCAGTGCTACAATTGCGGTAGCTACTATTGACGGCCCAAATGCTTCAGCTACAACAGCTACGATAAACTGGCGTTTAGGTGTATGGTCTGCCACAACAGGATATCCTGCTGCGGCTACTTTTCACCAGGATCGTCTTTCTTTTGGCGGGGGCGTAGAATATCCTCAACGTGTTGAGTTTAGTCGCACCGGCGATTTTGAAAATATGGCTCCTACTGAACCAGATGGTACTGTTGTCGATGACAACGGTTTCTCTATTACATTGGCCGCTGATAACGTCAACGCTATACGTTGGATGGCAGACGATGAAAAAGGTCTTCTTATTGGGACCGTTGGCGGTGAATGGGTAGCACGTCCTTCTGATCAAGGTGGATTAATTACTCCTTCAAATAAACAAGCAAAACGGTCTTCGTCTTATGGAAGCGCGGATATAGAACCTGTTAGAGCTGGGCGCGCTATGTTGTTCATACAGAGCGCCAAGCGCAAGATGAGAGAGTTGGCCTATATATTTGAAGATGATGGTTTTAGAGCTCCAGATATGACCCTGGTAGCAGAACATATCACTTCGACTGGTTTAGTTGAGATAGCTTGGCAGTCTGAGCCTCAGAACGTTATGTGGGGGGTTCTTACGGACGGCACGCTGACCAGCATGACTTATGAGAGAGACCAGTCTATTATTGGTTGGGCTCGCCATATAATGGGCGGTTACAGCACTTCAGGGGCTGCGGTAACATCAAAGGTTGAAAGTGTTACTGTTATACCTAACTCCACTGGCACGGCGGATGAAGTCTATATAGTTGTTCGCCGTTGGATTAACGGGGCTTCTGTTCGCTATGTAGAATTTCTTGTTCCGTATTGGTCACAAGACACAGATCAAGAAGACGCTTTTTATGTTGACAGCGGTTTATCTTTAGATAACCCGTTAGTTGTAACAGCAGCCACAAGAGCCAATCCTTGTGTTGTTACCGCTACATCTCATGGGTTTTCTAACGGAGATGATATACGTATTACTAATACAAAAGGTATGATTGAAATAAATAAAACGGTTTTTCGTATTTTTAACAAATCAACAAATGCTTTTAGTTTGTGCTCGGCAACTCGGCGTTCTACGGTTATAACGGCTGCAACGGCTGCCAACCCTGTTGTTATAACCTCAACAGGGCATGGTCTGGCAAACGGAGATAAAATAGGTATATTTGATGTTGTAGGTATGACTGAGCTTAACGGTCTAGGGTTTACCGTAGCCGGGGTTTCCGCTAACACGTTTCAACTTTCTGGAATTAACGGAAGCTCGTATACATCTTACACTTCTGGAGGGGTTATCCACAACACAATCGACAGCACCGCCTATACCACTTATGTGGCAGACGGTGAAGCAAGAAAAAGGGTGTCTTCTATATCCGGTTTAAATCATCTTGAAGGTGAAACTGTATCTATCTTGGCTGAAGGGGCGGCTCACGCGGACAAGGTGGTTGCTTCGGGGGCTATAACTCTGGACAGAGAAACATCAAAAGCCCATATAGGTTTAGCTTATGAATCAGATTTTGAAACCCTACGACCAGACTTTGGAGCACAAGATGGAACCGCTCAAGGAAAACTGGTTAGGATGCACAGAGTTATTATTCGTTTTTATCAGTCTTTAGGAGGGGATGTTGGTCCTGATGTAGACAATTTAGACGAGTTAAATCTTAGAAAAGGTGGGGATCTAATGGACACGGCGGTGGCGTTGTTTACCGGGGATATTGAAGTAGATTGGGAGATGGAGTACAGTACGGATGTGCACATATACATTCGCCAGAACACGCCATTTCCTATGACGATTGAAGCAGTTATGCCCCAAATGTCAACGCAGGATAGATAATGATTGTACCGTTTGAAGCAGGACACTTACAGCAGTTAGAGTTACAATCAGCTCAAGCCTATCTAAGCGATTGGGTAACGGTAGAGCAAGGTGAAGCTTTGGAAGATGAGCCGTCTTTTACCGCAATGAAAGATGGAGAACCTATAGCTTCTGCGGGCATTGTTCCCATGTGGAGAGGTAGAGCTTTAGCCTGGGCTTACATATCTGACACAGGCCCAAAAAATTTTGTGACGGTTCATCGGGCGGTGGCTGATTTTTTAGAAGTGTGTTATTTAGCGCGTATTGAAATGACTGTAGATTGTGATTTTCCTCAAGGTCATAGGTGGGCTAAAATGCTAGGTTTTGACATGGAATGTGAGCGCATGAGATCGTATTCACCAGACGGTAGAGACTGTGCTCTTTACGCAAGGATAAGGTAATGGACCCCGGTACAATAATGACGGTTGCGAAGATTGGTAGCATGGCGATGAGTGCTATAGGTTCAATGCAACAAGGTAACTCAGCCAACGCTGCCGCTCAGTACAACGCCCAGGTAGCTAATAATAACGCTATTGCCGCTCGGCAAGCTGCGGGTGAAGATGAAAGACGTATGAGGCGATTAACTAAACAGCGTATGGGTTCGCTTCGTGCGGGTGGTGCGTCACTTGATCTTCTTGAAGACAGCGCAATGCAAGAAGAATTAGAGGCTTTGTCCATACGCCACGGTGGTGAAATTCAAGCTATGGGCTTTGAGAATACTGCAAACCTTGAACGTGCCAAAGGTAAAGCTGCTAAGACATCAGGTTTTTCAGGAGCAGCAGGGTCTTTACTTAAAGGGTCAGTTGGTTTGTCACTAGGTAGTAGTGGCGTTAACGCAGCTCAAAAAAATTACGCAGGTTGGGCTAATGCAAGTAATTAAACGAGGATTAACATAATGCCAAAACTTTCAGCTTTAAATTCAACTTCACGCTCCGCAGGTCCAGTCGGTGGCAGAGCGGCTACGGCTGCTGATTTTGGTGGTGGCGGACAAGGTATGATCCAGGCTGGTAAAGACTTGGCTGCTTTTGGCGACAAGATGCAAAAAGCGCAAGCCCGCGTTAAAAGTCGTACAGACACCATAGCCCGGACACGCGACGCTAATATGTTCAACGAGAAAATTGCTACAGAGTTTACACGCAGAGTTGACGAAACTGATATGTCCGACCCCGAAAACGCAGCAGAGTTTGATACTCAGATGCGCGAGTGGGCGGGTGAGATAATGGGTAATCACACAGGGTCCGAAGATAGTCGGGCGCGTCTGATGTCTCATATCGAGAATATCCGAAGCTCGAACTCCATAAAGTTCAGTCAAGGCGTAGCCAAAGCAGGTAGGGATTTAGTTAATGAAAACGTAGACAACCGTATAGGTATGTTGTCTAAGAACGCCAGTGACACCGGGGATATCGGCGGCAGTTTTAAAGATTTGAAACTGACCATTGATGACAGCGCGGACGCGATGACAGGTCCACAGGAGAAGGCTAAATGGGACGGTGGACGAGCCACGATTACAGAAACAGTGTTCGAGAAACACATGGCTTCTGGGGATATTGACGCCGCAGAATTAGCCTTGAACACACCAGGCATTGAAGAGTTTATGACGCCAGACAAACACCGTCAATTACGCAGCAAAGTTATAGTTCAACGTAACTCAGCTAATAAAGGACGTATTGCGGGTGAGCAAGAGATTATCAAAACCGAAACCATAATCGGGCGTAAGATGACCGACGAAGAACGTATGATTAAAGCGGGTCTGGGTAAGAAGGATGGTGAGAAGAGTTTACAAGATGAGGTGAACGAGTTTACCACAGTCTTTAAGCGCCCACCTAATGAAACAGAACTACAGAAACTTGCGGGCGTCTTCACAGCCACCAGAGAAGGCGCAAAAACCACCGCACAGAAATTCGCGGATTTCGAGATAGCTAACAAGCGACAACCTAACGAGACTGAGAAGGCCAAACTGTCTGGGACTTACGTAGACCCCAAAACAGTTAAACAATCCGTTCAAGCTAAGATAGCTGAGAAAGAGGCTGTTTTAGGTAGATCTTTGACCCAAGAAGAGAAAGAAAGGGAGCTTCTCGGCGCTCCTGAAGGTAGCTTCGGCAACTCCTTGGTCGGTTTGGCTAAAGACTACACCGCTACACAAGCCCCCGCTTTTGCAAACCGTGGTGCTAATGAAGATGAGGAAGCTGACAGGTTGTTTATGAACCACGTACAAACACTCTTGAAGCCTATAGCTCTGACTGACCCGATTACTAAAGAGACACGTTTTGTCACACCTAAGTTGACATTCGGAACGGAAGAGGCTCTACACCAACGTGGTATAGACCCTGACGATTTAGTGACGAGCTTAGAGCACGACGCGGAACCGGAAGCTGACGACGCACTGCCGTTTGATGATGGCACGGGTATGTTTGATAACGCGGAAGCCTTAACTGGTATCACCTCCGCAGCAATTAGCGCGGGTAGTGACCTCCCTGGTGTTGCTGATGTAACACGATCAGTGTTTGGGTCGGAGAAAGTATCTCAGGTAAACCGTGCGCGTTCTAGGTTTACGAAACAACTCAGCGGGCTTGTTAGAACGATGCAAGAAAGCCCGCGCATGGCTGAAGCAGAGCGCAAGCAAATCCGCGAAGATTTGAAGTTAGATTTGGTTACGTTCAGTGATGCTAACGCGATGCGAGATAAGCTCGTTGGTTTGGATGAGGCGTTAGCAACACAATTCAAAGTGGCTGAGAAGACCTTAAAAATACAAGACTTAAGCCAAAAAGAACGCCTTGCAGCTATGTTGGCTAAGAACCAGATCGAACACTTTAGAACAATGGTACTCCGGGTACCACCTATTATGACACCTCAAGAGGCCGCGCAAGCTCCTGCGGGTACGAAGTTTAGAACTAACGATGGGCGTTATATGGCTGCCGTAGGCGCTAAAGAGGAAGAAAAATAATGGCTGATGACCCGTATGCAGCAGTCGCCACACCGGTAGGCGATAGCCCTCCGCCCGCTGTTGACGAATACAAAGGTGTAGGCACCCAGATCGACGCAAAAAAACTAGTTGATTTTGAGGACGCTGCTGTGACCACGGCGCAAAGTGCTGCGTCTGGTGCAGTCAAATCAGGCTCCATTGTTGGCGGTATGATTATGGGCGGTAAACTGGGCGCGTTAGGTGGCCCCGCTGCGCCTATCACCGTACCACTTGGGATAGCTGCTGGCGGCACTGCCGGTTACTTCTTCGGTGAAGGAGCCAATGAACAACTCAGTAAGGTCGGTGTGACTTCCGCGCCGCCTGAAACACTATCTCCTGAATTACGACCATTTGGTTATGGTGGTGAGGCACTGGGCGGCGGCTTCACTATGATTGGCGCGACTATGGGTATAGCTAAGTCCGGTATCAGGATGAGTAAAAGTTTTGTTGGTAATCTAGTGAACCGCGTCTTAGACGGGGCGAAAAACGCGCCAAAGACTTTTGCGGTTGTTGAGGGTGCGGCAGTGACCACGGCGGCTATGGCGGCTACAAGCGCCGAAATGTCATTGCCCGGAAACACCCCTGCGCGTATCGCGGCTGAAGTTGCTGGCGGTTTGTTTAACCCTGTCAACACAGTGCGTAATGGTTTTTCAGCGGCTACTCATGGGGTAAAGACGGTATTAAAAGCTGTATCACCAGCAGCGCGGCAATCTCAAGCCGCCAACATATTACAAGAGGTGTTAGAAGCGGGCGGGGAAGACCCTGTGTTGATTAAACGGTTGCTAGACGATGCAGGTATGACTGACGCGCCTATGACAGCCGCACAGAAGACTGGTTCTAAAGCCCTGGCGGTTTTTGAAGCGCGTCTATCAAGCCTCAACGGTGGGTTCTCAGGCGAAGCCAAGGAGCTAGGCGACGCTGCATTGTCGTCACTTGAGACTGTCGCCAGAACCTTACGCAATACTGGCGACCCGAAAGCTCTAGCTGAAGCTGCAAAAGTTGAAGCAAAACGGTTTAAGTTGTTACTGGATGGCCGCGTAAATACGGCTCGTCGGCTTGCCAATGAAGCAGCACAAAAAATAACAAAAGACACACCAGCCGCCCGTGAAGAAATAAGTACAGTGTCCCGTAAACTACTCGGTGACGCTATGAGCGAGAGCCGGAAGGTTGAGGGTGAGTTATGGGATGGTGTGGACAAAAGCATAGAGATATCGGGGGACTTCACGGCTTTAGCTATCTCAACTCTAAAAAACGACCTGCTACCTGAAGAGAAGTTACCTGCGATTATCGAAGGGTTCTTAAAGCGTGTAGATAAGAATACTAAGACACTATCTAAGGGTGGTGAGATAGACCCGAAAGATATTATCACTACGGGTGATATGATGCGTTTACGCAGTCGCGCCCTAGAGTTAGCACGGGACGCTCAAGTGGCGGGAAAATCTGGCGATGCTCGTATTTTCGGTAATGTGGCTGAACACGTTTTAGATGATTTAGATGAAGTTGCAGACCCCGCTTATGACACGGCCCGTGCTTTCTCTAAAGAACTTAATGACACGTTCACCCGCACCTTCGCGGGTCACGCCCTCGCTAAAGGGACAAGAGGCGACAGACTTCCTCCCGAACTTATGATGGAGCGAGCTTTAGCTTCAGGTGGGTCGAGAGGCGCGTTGCAGATGCAGGAGATTGAAGAGGCTACACGTTTTGCCGATACTATCGTCGCTAAATACAGCAACGAAGTAGGTGAGTTTGGTGAGAAGATGTTACAAGCTCAAGAGCGTATGATACGTTTAGCAGCCTCAAACTCTATTGACCCAGAAACAGGCGTGGCGTCAACAAAACGTCTAAGTAAGTTCATATCAGATAACGAAACTTTGATGAAGCGTTTTCCTGATGTTGATAAAGATTTAAAGGCGGCGGTTAAATCACAACAGGATTTAGACGGTTTAACTCGGTCAATCACTCACGCGGAAAAGAGAATAGAGGCAGAAGCGGTTTTTGCCAAGGTAGGTAAATTTGAGAACTCTGTGGACGCTGTGAGCGCAGCCGTAAAAGGTAAGAACCCTATACGTGACCTGACCAAACTAACAAAACTGGCAAAAAAGGGTGGTGAAGAAGCCGTACAAGGTTTGCGGTCATCTGTGTTAGATAACGCAGTTCAAGAGGCGTCTAAAGGTCAGGGGTTCTCGTTCCAGGCATTTGATGATGCACTGTTCAAACCAGTTCGTGAAGGTCAAGAAGCTGTTGTTGATGTCATGCTGCGCGAGGGTGGTTTCACTAAGAGTGATGTCTCAAACTTGAAGAAGATCATCGCAGAGGCCGACAGGATTACCGCAGCAGGTAAAGCCAGCGGGCGAGCAGACGAGAACTTCCCTGGTGGCCCCGCCATGATAGAGGATTTTGTGTCTCGTATAGTTGGTTCAGGTGTAGCCACTAAACTAGCGAGTAAGTTCGGTACAGGTGGTGCTGGGCATGGGCTTATTGTAGCCAGAGGGGGTTCATCTATAGGCCAAAAGGTGTTAGACAAAATACCAAGTCAGAAGATAACAGGGGTATTGATACAAGCGGTGACTGATCCCAAATTGATGAAAATCTTGTTGGCTAAACCAAAGACAGCAAAAGAAGCATTTAAACTCCAGTTCCGGGCGCACAGCTATCTCATGCAAGCGGGGCTGACAAGTATTGACAATGCGGAATTACCGGACCTCATTAACGAGACACCCGTTGCTGAAACTAAAGAATAATGATACACTCACACCTAAAACCATAGGATAGAACCGATGACAATTAGTTCAACTGCAAACCGGATATCATACGCTGGCAACGCAAGCACCACGGCGTTCAGTTTCCCGTACTTGTTCTTTGCTGATAACGATATGGTTGTTACTATAAAGGTTGACAGCACCGGAGTGGAAACGGTTAAAACTATCAGCACACACTACACCGTTACAGGTTCGGGGGTAGCTGCTGGTGGTACAGTGACAATGGGGTCGGCTCCAGCGTCAGGTGAAACGTTAATTTTATCAAGGTCAGAACAACTTACTCAGACACTTGATCTTGTTGAAAACGACCCTTTTCCATCCAGTCTTGTAGAGCAACAATTTGATACGTTGACAATGATAACGCAACAACTGCAAGAGGAAATAGATCGTACACTCAGATATCCTATTGGCGATACATCTGGCCTTGGTGCTGAACTTGATTCATCGGTCACTAGAGCTAATAAGTATTTAAGATTTGATGCCACCGGAGCTGTTGCTCTTGACACCTTAGTTGGTAACTACAAAGGTTCTTGGGGTACGTCTACAGCTTACGTTGTAAACGATGTGGTTTCAACAGGTTCCCCCGCCAGCTCTTACATATGTCTAGTAGCCCATACTTCTGGCACTTTTTCCACAGACCTAGCAGCCAGTAAGTGGCAGGTTTTAGCCGCAGCGGGAGCAACAGGTACTACCGGAAACACAGGAAGCGCAGGTGCTGCTGCTACAATTGCTGTAGGCTCTGTTTCTACTGGAGGCATCGGCAGTTCAGTCACTGTAGCTAATGCAGGATCTACATCAGAAGCCGTATTTAATTTTAGTATTCCTGTAGGTGCTACGGGGGCCACAGGAAGCACGGGTTCTACTGGCGCTCAAGGCGATGTCGCTGGACCTAATAGTTCAACCAATAACAGTTTAGCTCGGTTTGACGGAACCGATGGCGCAGCGTTAAAAGACGGCGCAGTTATAGGGACTGACGTAGCCGCCTACAACGCAGATACTTTATTTGCTGATGTAGCTGACAACCTAACCAAAGGTTTCTCAACAACCGTCTATGACGCTGGAACCAAGGCTTCTGGCACTTTCACACCTGACCAGGACAACGGCAACATACAAAAAGCAGTGAACAACGGAGCGCACACATTGGCTCCCACTACTGACGACTGCGCCGT
>TARA_R110000824_G_scaffold31733_7_pt1 | contig 17194 bp, 11 predicted proteins | sample TARA_R110000824 | Tara Oceans TARA_R110000824 (sample SAMEA4397747) | marine metagenome | biome: Polar Biome; feature: [MES] marine water layer (ENVO:01000295) within the mesopelagic zone...; material: water (ENVO:00002006), including particulate matter (ENVO:01000060) such as......
CATGTATGGACTAGTCGTTGTAGAAGACTTAGTCTAGACATACCTGACTTAAGGTCAAAATAGTGAAAGCCCCGTCTCTTTTGAGGCGGGGCTTTCTATTTAGTATTAGAGCAAGAGAGGACCATACATGGCAATACCTAATCTTAACCCCGCATCCACCTTTAATGCGAACATTCTACCAGTTACCGGGAACGCCGCTAATGTGGCGGCAACACTTCCTTTTGGAATATATGAGTCTGTAGCATTCTTCTCGGGCGCATCAGATCAAGTGGCTTATACTTATAAAAAGCTCGGTGGCGATGTTTTAGATATTGAGCTTGCTGAAGGGAATGTATATTCGGCTTATGAAGAGGCAGTATTAGAATATTCCTATTTAGTTAATCTACATCAATCAAAAAATGTACTCTCTGATATGTTGGGCGCCCCAACTGCCTCTTTCGATCAGGACGGACAGATAGTTGCGGGACATGCATTATCGGGTTCTGACATTGAGCTAGCTTATCCTCGTTTTGATTATGGTTTCGCCCGGCGCGTTTCTGAACGATCCGCCACAGAAACCAACATAGGAGGTACGCTTCCTATTTATTCAGCATCTTTCGCTCCCAACGCGGGACAGCAAGATTATGACTTACAGGCCTTAATATCTGGATCATCGGCCAACTCGGCCTCTGTTCCGTTTTTTGGCGAAGTCGACGACAAGCGCGTTATCATCCGTAAGGTATATTTCCGAACTCCCCGCGCCATGTGGCGCTTTTATGGTTACTATGGTGGATTTTCTGTCGTTGGCAATCTGCGAACCTACGGCCAATACGCTGACGACTCCACATTTGAAGTGGTGCCCACGTGGCAGAATAAACTTCAGGCGATGGCCTATGAGGACGCCATCTATACGCGTATCTCACACTATTCTTATGAGATAAAAAACAACATGTTGCGACTTTTCCCGCAGCCGGATAGCACTGGCCCGAAGAAGTTCTGGGTCCAGTTCTCTATTGAGAACCAGTTTGCGCCATGGGAAGAGGGTAATGGACAGCCTCGCTCAGGTATTAATGGAATCAACAATATGAATCAACTGCCATTTAATAATATTCCTTATAATAAAATTAACTCTATTGGGAAGCAGTGGATCCGTAGATTTGCCCTTGCGTTGACAAAAGAGATTCTTGGCCAAGTGCGGGGTAAGTTTGCCACAGTACCAATACCAGGAGAGAGTGTGACATTAAATGCCTCCGAGCTATTGGGGCAAGCTAAAGCAGAACAAGATCAGTTGCGAGACGAACTTAAAACCATGCTCGATCAGATTACGTATGCAGAGATGGCCGCTGTTGACTCAGGACTGCAAGATTCCACCGCCAAGGTGCTTCAAAACATTCCTAGCGGCATTTTTGTAGGGTAATGTAGATGTCTAGGAGCAAACGTACACAAGCCCAAATCGAAGATAAAGAGGCCACTAAAAATGATTATGTTGGCGATGCTAAGGTAGCAGACAAACTACAAGAGATAGAATTTGCTCCTTCTACGCTAGAAACTATCGATGGCGCCATGCTTAGATTCATCGATGAGGAACTTAATCTTTCAGTGACCACTAATGAGGGCTTTAAGAAAGTACCAGTATTGTGGGTCTCCGCCGAGCGCGCTTATCAAATAAAACATAACAAAGATCTACGCGGCCAGGACGAGATCTTAAAGTTACCGCTCATTAGTGTAAACCGAGCCAGCGTTGTAAAAGAGCCTGGCAACCGGGGTTCAATTTATGCTAATTTATATCCTGTGTCCGATGACAAGGGCGGCGTCATCACGATTGCTCGCCGGATAAATCAGAAAAAGACGGCAGAGTTTCAAAATGCCTTCTCGAAACGTAAGCTTGGCCCGGACAAAGATATAACATCTAAAAATGCTAACACCAATAAAAGAAATATGTCGACCCAGCGCACGGTATATCAAACTATTACAATTCCTATTCCAACGTGGGTAACAGTGAAATATGAGATAAGTTTACGCACCGAATACCAGCAGCAGATCAACCAGTTGCTGCAGCCCTTTATTACTATACCGGGCAATTCTCGTATGCCTAGGATGATCCATGATGAGAATCATTATTATGAGACTTTTATAGATGGGAACTTTGCCGACGGATCTAACAAAGCAGCTCTGGGAATGGACCGCCGCAACTATGAGCATACCATCAGCATCGACGTTTTGGGGTATTTGATCGGAGAGGGTGAAAATCAGGAAAAGCCTAAAATCATAAAGCGTGAAAACGCTGTTGAATATAAGTTTTCCCGCGAAAGAACTATCTTTGGGGATATCCCAGATAACATAAAAGACGGATTTTATAGAGAATAATACTATTGGACCGGATTAAGACTATTTACTTCTGAAAGTTCTACTGTTATTAGGAGATCGTAGCGAATGTCAGTTAAAAACTACAGATTTGTATCACCCGGGGTTTTTATCAATGAAATTGATAACTCCCAACTGCCCGCCTCGCCGGCAGGAATCGGCCCCGTCATCATCGGCCGCGCCGCAAAGGGCCCAGCCCTTCGACCCACCACCGTCAGCTCGTTCTCAGAGTTTGTACAGATTTTCGGTAATCCCTCCCCGGGCCAAACCGGAAATGATGTATGGCGTGATGGTGCCAGCCTCCAGGCCCCCACTTATGGGGCATATGCTGCGCAGGCGTATCTTCGTAATAGTTCTCCATTAACCTTTATTCGTCTTCTCGGCGCCGAGACCACTGAGGGCAGCACCTCTGGTGAAGGTCTCGCAGGTTGGACTCAAACTAAGGCTTACGGTCTTTTTGTGTTCGAGTCTGGGTCGGGTGCCACAGTTGCATCTGGCTCTGTCACGGGTTCCTTGGGTGCCATTTTCTATGTTAACGACGAGGCAAGCATTGGGCTCACAGGTAGCCATATTCCCGAACTAAGTGCCTCGGGCCTGGCACCTCTGATCCTCACGAGCTCCCTCGACAGCCAAGTAATGCCTAGTGGCGGATACCAAAACACGCTTATCATGAACCAGGCTACCAACCAGTATCAATACAAGTTGATCATATCTGACCCGTCGGACCCGGGCGCTACATCTGTGACGTCCTCGTTTAACTTTGATCGTAACAGTTCGAAGTATATCCGAAAAGTTTTTAATACTAATCCTGAACTCCTTAACGGTGCGATTACAGCCCCTGCAAACCAGAGAAACTACTTCCTTGGGGAAACGTTTGATCGATTCATGAAAGAGAACTGCAACCCGGCCAGCGGAATAACTTTCGCGGCTGTGGCAGAGCTTTACGCCACTGGTTCCACAGCATCCGGCTCGAACTTTAATGCTGACCTGCAAAATGCACAGACAGGTTGGCTTGTAGGTTGCGACATCGGTGACCAGAGACAGCCACGCCTGATAAAATTTCATGCCCTTGGCGAAGCCGGAGATTGGTCTAGTCGCAATCTTAAGATTTCTATTCAAGATATTCGTCAGTCCACCAATGAGTCAAGCGATTATGGTACTTTTACAGTCCTCGTCCGGCGCCTGTCTGATTCGGACAATGTAGTCCAGGTCGTCGAGCAGTTTACTGAATGTGACCTCAATCCCGAGTCCTTAAACTATGTGGCCCGTAAGGTTGGTGACAAGTATATGTCCTGGCGCGAAGATGATCGTATTTACCAAGAAGTTGGCGATTATGATAACCGCTCTCAGTTCATCCGCGTAGAGATTAACCCCGATATTGAAGGGGGCCTCTTAAATGCCATGTATCTTCCTTTTGGATACGAAGGTATTGTTAAATATAAAGATGAGACAGGCTCCTCCCTTATTATAGCCAGCACCGAGGGCCCAACGAACGAGGCCGGCGATGTGCTTCCCGCAGCAGGACCAATAGTTGGTCCAGGAAACTGGGTAACAGGTTCAAGCCAGGCTTCGTTATATCCTTCCGGCGCAACCCCGGACGGCTCCGACGCCGGCCCAGCGTTTGTTTCAGCAACCACTGGAAGTGCTTTCATAATCAGCGGATCGGTCATAAGCGCTTCTGTCTACTATCCGGCCCCAGAGATTCGGACCAACTCTTCTGAAGGTGGCCTCTCCACCTTTACTGATGCATACTTCGGTCTCCAGACGACTCGAACAGTCGGCGGCACTGTGTTTGCTCAGTCTAATATTGATACTCTGCGTCCACGAGGAGGCATCGTCTCCAATATGTTCGCCGCTTCCACCTCCGGATCACAGACTGAAATGAGCGTTCTTGTTACGCTGGACGATCTTTCCGGCTCCGGAATCGGCGGCATTGCAACTTGGGTATCTGGCTGCGGCCCCGTGGCAGGCGGTACAACGTCCTACACGGCCGTCTCTGGCGCCATTAGTGGCGTTTTGGATGCGGGATATGATCGCTTTACTGTGCCTCTTTATGGCGGCTTCGACGGCCTCAACATCGACGAGATGGATCCGTTCCGTAACAGCATTATGTCGGGCATTTCTGGCATCAATGACCGCAACAGCTATCAGTTCAACTCGATTCGTCGAGCGGCCGACAGCGTTGCGGATCCTGAGATAACGCAGATGAATCTTCTCTCGGCCCCAGGTGTCACGAACGAGGCTCTCACCACTAATCTAATTCGGATTTGTGAGGACCGTGCGGACGCGCTAGCTGTTATCGATTTGCCGGACGGCTTTCAGCCTCGACAAGAGTCGACTTCTAGCGCTCGAAACAACAGCGCCAGCACTATTACTCAAGCCATCGCTAACCTTCGCGCCCGAGGACTTAACACCTCTTATGGTTGTACTTTCTACCCATGGGTTCGAGCCAGAGACACCATCGGAGGACAGCTCTTATGGCTGCCGCCTTCTGTCGCAGCAATTGGAACTTTCTCAAGTTCGCAGCGCAAGACACAGGTGTGGTTTGCTCCCGCTGGATTCAACCGCGGAGGCCTCACTGAGGGCTCGGCTGGAATCCCCGTTGTTGATGTGGCTCACCAGCTGCGCCGCAAGGATCGTGATGATCTCTATGCCGCAAGCATTAACCCGATTGCTAAGTTCCCGTCAGAAGGAATCGTTATCTTCGGCCAGAAGACACTGCAGGTTACACCTTCGGCTCTGGACCGTATTAACGTCCGGCGATTAATGATCTTCGTGAAGAAGCGCATTTCGCAGATGGCCTCTACGATTCTGTTTGATCCCAATGTTAAGACAACCTGGGCACGCTTTACCTCTCGGGTAGATCCGTTCCTGGCCGATGTCAAGACCAACTTTGGGCTAACTGACTACAAGGTGGTGCTGGACCAGACAACTACTACACCAGATTTGGTAGACAGAAACATTCTGTATGCTAAGATCTTCCTGAAGCCAACTCGTGCCATTGAATATATCGCGATTGATTTCAATATTACCCGGACCGGAGCCTCCTTCGATGATTGATAATCAGAAAGGTTTTTTTACCAGTCCCGACTATTTAATTTTAGAACTGTGGGAGAACTAAACTAATGCCATTTTGGACAAGCGCTTTATCCGAACCGAAAAGACAACATAGATTTATCTTGAGGTTACCCAACTTGATCTCAGAGGACCAAGAACACACTTACCAGGAATACTTGGCTAAGACTTTTACGAAGCCATCTTTTACGGTTTCGAGCACCGAGCACAAGTTTCTCGGCAACACTTACTACTACCCCGGTAGTGTTTTATGGAACGACTGTGCTGCTAGCATCGTCAACTCTTTAAGCCCTGACGGCAATAAGATTATTTATGATGCCCTGACCAAGTCCGGCTACTTGAAGCCCGACGATCAGTTGGATGCTCTAATTGAAGGAAATGTTGGTACGGTTAATAAGGCGAGCGCCCTCGCGGCTTTAGGCCAGGTAGAGGTAGACGAGCTAACGGGTACTGGCGACATCGCCGGCACGTGGAAACTCCAAAACGCATTCATTCTTGATGCTAAATTTGGCGATTTAGATTATGCTGGTGATGATTTACTTAACATTGATCTAACTTTCAAGTATGATTGGGCTACGTATGAGTCCTTCACGGTTGTCACTGATTAACCAAGTCCAGGGCTTACTTATAAGAAAGAAGGTGCCGAATGGCAAGAAAAAACTCTAATCGCTCCGGGCTCACGCATGAGCCGCCGAGTGACGAAAACCCCCCAGCTCCGTTAATGACAAAAGGAAGCAGTGAAGATAGCATCTTTTCCTTTGTTACCCCCACAGAATTTGTAGAACTCCCCAGTGGTGGACAACACTACGCAGAGACTCACCCTCTCTGCGGCGTCGACACACTTGAGATCCGACACATGACCGCCAAAGAGGAAGATATCCTTACCTCGGAGGCACTCCTTAAAAAAGGCCTCGCACTTGACAGGCTATTGCAGTCAGTCATCATTAATAAAGAAATCAAAGTTAATGATTTGCTTATTGGCGACAAAAATGCAGTATTGATCGCAGCACGCAAAACAGGCTATGGGCCGTTTTATGAAACACAGCTGACCTGCCCGGGCTGCGGCGTCACTACGGACGAGAGCCTCAACCTTGATGACTTGACCACTAAAGAATCAGCAGATCTGCCGGATAATGTCACAGAAGGAGAAAATGGAAATTATATTATTTCTTTTGAGGAATTTAACCTAAGAGTAGAAGTTAAGCTGCTCAAAGGCGCCGACGAAAAGCTCGTTGCTGGTCGACGAGAGACCCGTCGGAAGCGCAAGCTCCCCGATGCGATGATTACGGACCAACTTGAGGCGATCATTGTGAGTGTTAATGACATTACGGACCGCAATCTTATTAAAAAGTTTGCTAATGAAATTCCCGCCATGATGTCTAGAAAGCTGCGGAACATTTACGACGATCTTACTCCTGACCTTGATCTTACGTTTGAGTTCGAGTGTGATGACTGCGGCCATCTTGGGAAAGTAGGTATGCCGCTCACTGCGGCGTTTTTTTGGCCTAACAAGTGAGTACCAAGCAGTAGTATACGAAGAGTTTTTTGCTCTTAAGCATTACGGAGGGTGGTCATTCTTTGAGGCCTATAACCTTCCTGTTCAGCTACGAAGGTGGTTTCTTACACGGTTGATTGAAGAGTTCGAGAAGCAAAATAAAGCCATGGAAGAGTCTTCCTCAAAGAGCCGTTCTTAAAAGGAGCGGATTTTTGTTTGTGAAACTATTTATTTTGGAGATCCGCGACCATGTCTAAAGAAAAAATTATTATTGATCTAAACAATCCTCTTCTTCTAAAAGAAGGAGTTGTTTATACCCAGTTTAGAAACAAGGTCAACGATTTATTGTTGGACTTAATGCAGGCCGGCATCCATTTACCTTTTTCTGTCCGCGGCACCACCACCCAAGTAGACAGCTTCATGGCAGCTCTTTCCGGTGAGAAGAGTTATATGAACAGTTATATTAAGCATGGTCTAAATGACCCCAAAACGTTAAATCATCGTCATCGTCTGGAGGGTTCTGTGGGCAAGTTTGAAAAAGAAACTGGCCTTAAATGGCCCTTTAAGAATTAGGGGTTAAGGATGAGCGATTTTGACACCCTCGTTACAACTCTCAAAGCGCAAACATTAAAGATGGATGGCCTCATCGAGGCCATCAAGGAGGACAAGGGAGACGACTCTAGTGGTTCTGGCTCCCGCCGCGGCAGCGGTCTAAGCGCTGGCGGCGACCTCGCCGGCGACTACGATCGCCAAGCCGCATCGACGGAGAACCTCGTCGAAAAGCTAAAGGATCTCAAAGAAGCCCGCGGCGGCCTAGAACGCGATGACGAGCGCCAGCTTAAGCAATCTTCCGAAAGGCTTGAGGCTATCAAGGCCATCCAAGATGCCCGCGGCGATCCGCGCGCGACTAAAAAGGCCAGGCGGAACCTCGAGAACTTAACGAAGGCCCAAGAGGAAGCTAATCAGCAGGTAGACGAGGGCGCCAACATTGCCGAACGCTATAGCGGCAAACTCTTCGGCTTAAGTGGTCAGTTTGGTGAAATGTACAGCAAGTGGCTCCCCAAGAGCATCGACTCTTGGAAAGAGTTTGGCCTCACCATGAGAGAAAATGTTTTCTCGATGAAAGGTGTGACATCAGGGATCCTTAAAATTGCCGATCTGTTCATGTCGGTAGCCTTCGCAGCCGACGAAGCACAATCTAAGTTTCGCCAGAATACTGGTGCAGGCAAAGAGTTTAATAATAATTTATCTGCGGTTCGTAATAATCTGAAGCAAACGGGAGTAGGGTTTGACGAAGCTGGCAAATCTCTGGAGTCGCTCTATGGAGGAATGAGTTCTTTCACTCGCATGAGCGATGGTATGCAGACCAAAGTGGCCGGTACTGTTGCGGTCTATGACCAGCTTGGCGTCAGCATGGATGTGACCACTGGTATTATGGATCATGCTGTGCAGTCTTTGGGATATGATGCTCAGGGATCGATGGACTTGGTTAAGCAGCTCGATGATACTGCCGTCAGTTTGGGCAAAAACATCAGCGATGTGTTCGCTGACTTTGCGTCAGCCAGCAAAAAGCTCTCATTCTACGGAACAGACATGATCAATGTATTCCGCAAGCTGGAAATGCAATCTAAGGACACGGGCCTTTCAATTGATGAAATTTTGGGCCTCACTGAGCAGTTCGATACTTTTGAGGGTGCGGGCAAAGCAGTCGGCAAGTTGAACGCCCTATTAGGTGGCCCCTATCTTAACTCAATTGACATGCTCAACGCCACGGAAGCCGAGAGAATGGAGATGATGAAAGAAGCCATGGACATGTCCGGGACTATGTTCTCTGATTTAAGCAAGTACGAGCAAAAAGCATTTGCCGCCGCCATGGGCACAGATGTGGACACCTTGCGGAAAGCGATGGTTGGCCTCAACTCGGAAGAGGAAGAACAAATTAAGGTCCAGGAAAAGGCCGCCAAGCGCGCCGCAGAAGCCAAGTCTGCCATGGAAGGCCTCACCCTCGCGCTCCAATCTTTAATAGAAGACAATAAGGACTTAACTGGTGGCATTATGGTCGGGATAAGGTCCTTCACGGAATGGATCACTAAGTTCAAGGAAGGGCACGACGTAACCCTTATACTCAAGAATGTCATGATAGCCTTAGTTGCGGTAAAGGTGCTCAGTTGGCTTGGATCTTTCATTAGCCTTATGAAGAAGTTCAAGGTCATGGCTGGTATCGTCCGCGGCGCACAGATACTGTGGACAGCACAGACATGGCTCTTCACTGCCGCCCAAACTGCCCTCACCGTTGCCTGGAATTTGAGCCCCTTTGTTCTTATTACGGCCGCCGTCGCCGGCATCGCGCTCATCATCAAACATATTATGAACTTGAGGGAAGCGGGCATGTCTTGGACAGACGTCCTCGTCGACATGGGGAAAAAGATTCTTGTTTTCAGCGGCCCAATCGGGATGCTCATCAGCTTCCTAGGGTCATTCATTCATCGACTTACCCAAGGCCAGAGTGCTATGGATGCTCTTAAAAACTCGGCTGTAGAGTTTGCCAACAATATATCGTTCGGCGGCCTGGGTAAGCTCTTCGGATGGGGCACCAATGCAGAGAGGAAAGCTGCACAGGATCAGGCCGCAACAGCGAAAGGGCTACCGTCGCCGAAGAAGATCACCGACGGGGCAATTCTCAGGTCCGGCCAGGTCACCAGGATTGACGACAATGATACGGTCCTTGCAGGACGACCCGGCGGAGGCCTCGCCGGCGCACTGGGCCAGTTAATGGGCGGTTCGATGACAGGCATGCTCGCGGGCTCCTCTGGCATGGGCAAAGGCGCCAATCCAATCCTCGGCTTCCTGAGTACGCTGGCGAATGCCAAGCAGGACCGAGAACGAGCAGAAATCATGCAAATGTACGGGCCACTGCTTAAGGAAGTAATAACCGATCCTATTATGAGGGCCCTCGGCGGCGGTACTGGAGATGGTGCAGGCGGAATTAATGTAAAGGTCTATATAGGTCAAGAAGAAGTCGACGCCACGGTCGTTAAGGCGTTGAATTCCCCACACGGGCGCTCGGCGATGCTTCCATGGTCACCCGGCGCACCAAGGTAAAGGAGAAAGAAGATGGCAAATGACAAGAACATAATGATTGACGGCATGGAGTTGCCTCACATTAACGCCATGGACGCCTACCGTTATGCGCGTACTACCAAGCTCGGCCATGGGGGCGCATTCAGGCAACCCCCGAAGGGCGCAGCTAGAATTAAAGATCCCACCCTTCAGATCAATTTTACTCATCTTCCAACTAAAAAGAGAATTGATTTAGACGCCTGGGTATCTCAGTTTTCTGATCAGTTCCAGTCCACCTGGTCTGGTACTCCGGTCTATGGTCGCATGGATGATCTTTACACGTTTCAAAGGACAGGAAGAAAAATAAGCATTCAGTTTGACGTCGTTGCGGCCGATGTCCTGGAAGCGGCCGCAAACCAAGAAAAGCTTAATAAACTAGCCCAGTTTCTCTATCCGGTATATTCACCCGAAACCGTCGGCCGAGGCAAGAACCAAAAAAATCTAGCTCTGAATCAAAGAGTAATAGTATCTCCTCCTTTATTAAAGATGGGTTGGGTCAACATGATAGAAAATAGTCAAGAATTAGGGGGACTAACAGGGTTTCTCAATGGGTTTAGCTATTCTCCTACCATCGAAAGCGGACAATTCTTCGGCCCCACTGGCGGCCGCACCACCTTTAACTACCAACATTACAGCGTACAATTAGAATTTACCGTGCTGCATACACACTTGGTTGGATGGAGTAGAGACTCGAAGGGGAACTATGTGTTTGGTGGAAGCGAAGAACAGGCGGACGTCCTCCAAAACTTCCCCCATCGGTCCGGCCCGCAGACGGCGCCTCAAATTGAGCCAGGACTCGGCGCCATGGGAGTGTGGGGCGCCCAGTGGCAAACAACGGTGCAGCCAGACGAGGTTTCCACCTCTGAGGCCGCAGCCGAAGAAGGCACGATCGGAGCCGGCAACTAGTCATGGGAACGAGATACGACGATAGAACCATTTTAACAAATGACCTGGAAGAATATGAAAAAGTATTCGAGCAGAGAGGGGTTAAGAAGATTAGGCAATATAATACGCCAATCTTACATTATCCCACGGTCACTGAGATTCAAACCCTCCAGCGTGTGCAGCATATATGGAAGGTGGGCGATAGATACTACAAACTAGCATCACAGTTCTATGGCATGCCAACATACTGGTGGGTTATAGCTCAGTATAATAAGAAGCCCACAGAATCACAACTCTCACCAGGAGATGTGGTCTATATACCCATTCCCCTGGAGAAAATCTTGGGCTATTATGGCGGTTAGGATATAGTATTATGACAGCCATCGGCGGGGCCATCGCCCTTTGGAACTGGGCTACCTCTACACCCACTCAAGTTAACGAGGTCGAAAAGTGGAAGCGCAAGTGGCTCAGTGAGGTTGTGCCTGCGTGTGTAGACCTGTTTCTGACTATGGAGCTGACTAAGGAAGATAGTTCGGCGCCCTATGGCCAGGCTATAAATCGTTTTGCAGACCACCCAACCTATGGGTTTTTAAAACCCGGCAAGAAGGACTCCGAAAACCCCTCAGATTATGTGGGCTTTATTAATGAGAAGCAGTTCTCTCAAATCAATGTAAAAATTAATAGCCTTCATTCTGGTACGGGAACCGCCAAGTCTAAGGCTGTGGTATCCAAATTTAATAGCCTGCACAGTGGAGAAGGCAAGGGCGCTTTCTATGTTGCCGCCGGAATTCATCATGACATAAGCGCCTACGCTCCTCTTCACGGCCAGGGTGCAGATGTCGTTGGGGGGCAGACCAGTCTAAACAAAAATGATTTAATATACGGGATGAATCTTTTCGCTACGGCCGGCCAGTTTAACTATGGGGGCGCCCTCTTCGGCGGCGCCACGCGTGGCTGGTACTTGGGCAACGCGGGAAGTTCTCGGTGGAGAGCGGTTATCGTGGCACAACCTACACCGGAGCAGGGAGAGTTCAACGAGAAGAACTGGTCCTCCCCGGATCTGGGTATGTTCTCAAGTGCGAATCTGCCATGGGACAAATATCTCTCGACTGTGGCTGCAGCCCGCGCGGGCACCGGCAAACCAGCGCAAACGGCTGCCATTACGAAGAATGACACCCCTCTAAAGCAGTGGTTTGGTCCACAGGATACGGTCTTCAATGTTGATAGAAGGGGCTATGCTGGTGACCGCAACTGGATGGCCTTCGCGAAGAAATTTATATCCAGGATTGCTCGCAACTTCCCGGACCTTATCGCGCAGCGTGTTCACGCCATTGTCGATGAGATTCTTAAAGACATAGTGGGGGATACAGATCCGGACGCTCTAGTCGAAAGTCCAGATGCAGCGCGCCCACTTGTAAGCCAAGACCCCGTCAAAGAAGGGCCCGATGCTGTATCTCGTTATGGAGGGTTTTTAAAACCGTTTGATCTTCAATGTTTTTTGATGGAAAACATTAGTTATATTGCCGATATTAAAGATAACGACACTACTGGTTACGAATACTTAGGAAAGGTGACAGACAACAGAGAGAACCCTGGAAACCTAGTCTCCACCATTCAGCACGGACAAAAGACCGAGCAGATCAGAACGCTTTTAGCGCTCTGTCCCGATGCTTATGCCCTCCTCACGCCGCTGATAAGAATCTATCGGGTTGATTACAAAGGAGATGATTACTTAGAGCCCTATAAAGAAACTGAAATTCCGTTTCCATCGTTTATAAATCCGGCCGATTTAGATATTTTGGGTACGGGCCGAGTTCCAGGCGCCGGCATTAAATCTTTTTCCTGGTCTTTGGACGGCATCAATCCCGCCGAAGTAGATAATAATATATCGGCGAATCTCACACTGTACTTTCAAAGCATTCAAGACCTGTTCGCTTTAAATAAGAAAGATAATGGAGATTACGACCTGAAAGCCGGCCGAGAAGAGGCTGGATATTTAGATTTAATAATTGGCTCCGGCGCAAGGGCCAGCAAGTCCCATCAGTCAGTGAAAGAGAAGATTCCCAAAAATGCTAATTTGTGCGACGTTCTTCACGAAGAGTATGAGGGCGCCCGCTTTAGAATAAAGGTGGTGGTTGGTTGGTCCCCTCCGCCTGACGACGCCGTCATTGTAGCGGCAACGGGGATGAATGGAGATCAAGCCGCGGCCTTCCGGTCCGCCATCGCCGACACCCAAACTGCACTTTATTTGCAAGTCACCCGACATCAACTTAATTTTAAAGATGACGCCACCGTGGAACTCTCAATTGACTATCAGGCAGCGCTTTCCGGGATCATGCGGGGGAAAAAAGCTGATATTTTCGAGGGCGAGACGAACTTTAGTGACCATCGCAAGGCCGCCGAGGAAGATGAAAAAGAAGCAAGGAAAGCGCTGAAGAAGGAAGAAGAAGGCGGCGGAGGGGCCGATGACCCCGGCGTCAAAATAGCCGCTACCAAATCAGAAAAGGCCGCCGACAAGGCAGGGGAGTTGCGCAAGAAAGATAAGATGGAAAAGTATAGAATATTTTTAGATATTTTGTATAAGAGTGACAAAATCTATAATATCAAAATTAATGCGGACACCTATAAAGATGGGCTTATAAGCAAAGAGCCCGACCCTGCCAAACGAGCCCAGATGGCAAAAACACGTAAGTCTTCGGACGAAGCAACGCGCGGTTTTGGAGAGCCTCTTCAAACAGACAGCGTGGACGATTCGATTCTAAAGGATTTAGCTAACTTTAGTAGTACTGATGGCAATACTCCTAAGAATGCTCTAGAGGGCGCCGACGAATTCGAACAGTATGCGAGCATTCAGCTGAAGAAAGACAACGCCGGCTCCATCAATGTCCCCTATTTTTATTTAGGCGACCTACTAGACGGTATCCTACACCATCTCCAGCACATTGTTGTTGAAAAAAACGGCAGCAACGGGAGCCTACAGCTGCTTTTGGGCGCTATAGAGGTGATGGACCCCCTTCTAGGATTCCAGATTAAAAATGTAGATATTGAATGCAAGGGAGGCGAGAGGACCAAACAGGTTGTGCGCGCTATAGCTGAAGTAGACCCTATGCGCTTCGCCGGTAGCTCCATATCTGATATTTTATTTTCTACTAACATAGGAAGCATCCCCATCTCTCTGACATATTTTCAAGAATGGTACGTTACTCATGTTATTCGCCCCCAAAGAGAGGGCTATACGCTTCTCTCCTTTCTAAAGGATATCTCGGCCGGCCTGATTGGCAAGGCATTCAATAGCATATGCTTTGAAAACACATTACAGTACCGTTTAAAGTTTGATATTACTACGTTTAACTTAGCTAATTCCTACAGGGGGAGCTCCGGTACGTCGGTGAAGAAAATTGCTGAGTCAAAAAAATTAGCTGATGAGCGTAGCCGAAAGAAACTTGAGCCAAGCAAGGCGAATGTGATCCCTAGTATAATTTTTTATAGTCCTGATTCTAGGCCTAGAACCGGGGACTATGAAACAGATCTTGCGAACGGTATATATCACTATTATCTGGGAAGCGCCTGCGGACTCAATAAAACGATTAAGTTTAATCGGATGGACATGCCATATTATCGCGAGGCCCGAATGAGCAAGCGCGGGAACTTAAGTGCCACACAGTTGAGAGAATTGTATACAGTTTCTATGGATATGGTTGGGAACACTTTGCACAAAAATGGACAGTATTTATATATTGAACCCATCGGGGTGGGGATCGGCGATCGGAAAGCTAAAGGGACTACTCCTAATCTGGCTCGTATTTTGGGGATTGGAGGCTATCACCTTGTAAGCAAGGTGGCCCACACTATTAGTGATGCCGGGTTTAATGTTACAGTTGAGGCTCTCCAAGAGGGGCTCAGTATGTCAGAGAACAAGATTACAAGCCTAAACCTTTACGAGGACGAGGATGCAATAAGCCCTTCCGATAACCCTAACGAAGAAAAGCCCAAGACGGCTGAGGAGAAGCGGTGGGAGCAAGAGTTCGGGTCCGAGACCGACCCCGACGAAGGCCGTACCGCCGCCGGCGGCTCCGGCGTAAAGCCCGCAGACAAGTTATAAAACGGCGTATGCCCTACTTATTACAGAGGAGATCTGACTAATGCCGCGATATGGTGAAAACGATAAATATACTTTTCCCTATACTTTCAACGATATCCAGAATCCTCAGGGTCAGAACGGACTGGCCACCAGCGCTAAGTTTTTTCAGCGAAGCGTTTATAAGGAAGCTGTTTACCCTGACAAAGAAGGATTTCCATTACCTCTAGATACGTGGTATAATAAAAACTTGTTTGGACGAGTTGACCGATGCCAGAATACTATTGTAGCGGACCGGTCCAACTTGGTAACAGTACGTAAAGCCACAACTTCAAATACCTATTGTTTAAACTTTGTAGAACAGGCTTTTCATGCCTTCGCGGAACATATGGGGGACGCGTTTTTAAATAATTGTTTGGCACGTAATGGTAATAAGGAATTATGGAACATTAAGGCCGTCCGCGGCTATAGTGACCCGTCGCGCAAGTGGAAAACTTTTATTGACAGCCTAGGCGACGCGTTTGCGTCTGAACATATTGATCGAGGAGACAAGGTTATAAAAAATATTTCTGATTTTGTCCCCCTGTTTAAATCCTATCTCTTGTATGTGGCAGAAACCTATCCCATTAATCAAGAAAGCTTTTATCTTTCAAATAATGTAAGTTCTTATATTTCAGGTCTCACCTTATCAATATCTCGCAAGTCTGCTGCTGACGATTATCCGAAATACGTTGACTACATTAATGATCCCAACTTTGAGTATTATGTGAGAGCTGCTAAAAAATATGGGTTCTTAGTGGATAAAAATATGCCGTGGGTTCTAACGGCCGATGTGTTTGCAAGTGGGCTTTCTTACTATACCGATCTTTATCAAATAGAGGTTGACGGATTACTCTATAATATAAATGAAAGCAACTTCTTTAGTATTTATTATAACAAAGCTTATACAAAAGGCTTTGACGGCCTCCGATATATATTTGAACGTGCCTACGGCCGCCTCATATTAAAAAAGCCGCTCTACGCGGAAAGCAAAGTTCTCTTCCGTCCCGATTGCGCTAGCGATCCCTATCAAGATACGAGCGCTTTCCGGGATCCATCGACTGCTGCGCTCGTAAACCACCTCGATGATAAATTTTTAATTGATTTATATATTAGTTTGCGCCATGCGGAGAGTAAGTACAGTTACCCCTCCTTAAAGAGTGCAGCTTTGCGGGCCTATGACGTTTATGCCCAACGACCTAATAAAAACCATACAGCGATGAGAAACGTGCTCGATTTTGTAAATCAGATCTATCGAGTGTACGTATACCCAGTGAACTACGGAAATATTAATAGAGAAATAGACCTTGACAAGTACCAGATCACTGATATAATAGACACTGGAGTTGAGTTAGGTGCAGAACCATTATGTACAGCAGCATACCAGGGCGGGATCGCGTTTGAGGATAACAGCATCTTTGAGCCCCCGGGGCCCGTTCCTGTGGTCTCGACAGATCCTTCGACACCTACTGTGTGGCCACCTGGTCCTTCAAGCTCTGAAGCACTCCCCGACACCCCGTCGAGTCCGCCCGGGACGAACGTTCCAGACCCCGGGAAGTCCTCCAAATACAATCCGCCTGACCAATCCCAAAAGCCGGCCGGAGGAAAATCCTCGAAAGACGCTCCACCTGACCAATCCCAAAAGCCGCCCGGAGGAAAATCCTCGAAATCTAACTCTTCGACCCGAATCACACGAAACCTATATTAAGAGAGGAGCGGTGTAATGCTGTTTCAAGTTTTAGATTCAAAGGCTGACTGCATCGGTTTTTATGCTGCCAATATCATTAACCCAACGCCTATCTTGCCTACGGAAGGCGCAACGTGGGAGTATTCCCAGCACCTGCCGGGTGATCACTACGACATAGGGCGTATTTACAGCCAAGGAGCAGCTCTTACGGACGTTTGTCCCGAAGATATGAAGGCAGACTGGGAAGAGATCAAGAAGACGCTTAGATCGTGCCTCAAGGCCTTTAGAACTTCGCACCTTTCTCTTGATGAAAATTGTTTTTATGATGTCCTCCCTGAATTCTTTCTATATCAATATTTAGAGGCGAAAAATAAGATCACAGCGCACGTTCTGGAGACCTACCCTAGGCCGGCAAACTATGACTGCATGTACAACCTTGTGGAAATGCTCTCTAGCATCCGTTCGCAGACTG
>TARA_R110000824_G_scaffold36852_1_pt1 | contig 17177 bp, 16 predicted proteins | sample TARA_R110000824 | Tara Oceans TARA_R110000824 (sample SAMEA4397747) | marine metagenome | biome: Polar Biome; feature: [MES] marine water layer (ENVO:01000295) within the mesopelagic zone...; material: water (ENVO:00002006), including particulate matter (ENVO:01000060) such as......
GAGCCGAGACAAGGGAGATTCTGGGTGTAGAGCTTGAGAACCTTATCGATGAAATGACAGATGGCGACCCTGCGCGGAGAAGGGCTGCTATTCACGAGGTAGGGATAAGTGAGCTATCTGGCGATGCCCTGGCTGGTATTGGCGAGCAGCATTTAGCGGAAATACCTGACGCTCAACTCAATGCTGTTATCTCTGATTACACGGGTGCTCCTGAGGTTGGGACTTCCTACCTTAAGGCCGACTTCTTAGACATGATGGATACATCAGAGATCTATGCTGGTGTGATTGAAAGCCGGCTCAATCGTGTCTTTAGAGAGAATGCGGAATCAGGCTTCAAGCTGGCTATCGACGACCAGGGCAAGCTTTCGTTTGTTCCTAATGCCTTCATGGAAGCTATGAAGGTTCTCAATCCGGCAGTTAACAAGGTTGCTGCCAAACTCGGTATTCATCCGGCAGAGATCCTAAAGGATCTACGTTTCGATGGCTCTATTGTTAAGGGTTCACAGCTAGACGCACTTGTAACCGAGGGCCTGAGGGGAACGCGTAGCTGGGAGATGCTACCCACCAAGACAGATTTAACCAAGAAGAAGAAAGAGCCTCCTGCTACTGGGGACTTTGGGAGTGCTGTTCAAAGCCAGTCAGATATAGGTGGAGCACTAGAGCTAGAGCAGGTTGGCAAGACAGGCAGGGGTGAGCACGGACCGGTCGTTCAACCCCCAGCACACGAACCACGAGTCAGGACCAAGGGGGTTACTATAGCGAAAGAACGCTATAGGCAGGCAACCAAGGGTCTTAAGAAGAAGCCAGCGTTCTATCAGCCGTTCGGACCCAACAATGAGCTTCCAAATGTTAACTGGAAGACTGAACAACCAGTAACCAAGGTGGTGGGCAACGCTCTCAGGAAGGGCGTACTAGAGGCATCAGCTGAAGGTGTTTCAGATATAGCCCAAGTTGGAGCTGATCTGAGGGTTGTTCATGTTAAGAAGAAGACAACCTTCAGCGACGCAGGGATCGGTGGCAAGGACGTAACCCTGGATCGGGGATACGTTGTTTATGATGCGAAGACTCAGAGCTTGGTGCCCAACGTACTTGTAAAAGGAGTGCCTGAAGTACGGAGTGTTGGTAAGCCTAAAGGATTCGATGGTACTGCTAGGGAATATGCTGCTGGAGAGTTCCTAAAGGTCCTCTCTGGTCATCAACGCTCTGTCGCAAGCGCACTCGTGACTAAGAACGAAGCTGGTCTGCGTGCGCCTTCCCCCCCTAAAGGGGGGAAGGCCGCACCGACTTCTAAGAAGGCGAAGAAAAAAGCAGCCAGAGAGGCAGCAGCTAAGAAGAAGGCAGAAGCAAAGAAGACCCTAGAAGAGAAACAGGAGGGGATGAGTGAAGAGGAGAAGTCCTTCTCCCTTGCTGACGAGGACGCCAAGGTTCGTAAGAAGGGCAACCGAAGAGCCCAAGGACGCTGGAGTCAGATCGGTGGGGCTGAACTGCGTGGTGGATTAAGTTACTTTGCTGACATCCTAAAGAAGAAGCGCAAACGCAAAGGCAAAGCAGCTGGAGACAAGGGCAAGAAGGGGGCTAAGGGCAGGGGAGAGAAGAAGAAGCGGGGACCATGGACTACTGGTGACTCTGAGTATTCGTGGAATACTCGACGCAGTACAGGTGCCAGCGGAAACCCAGGACCGATGAAGCAGTTCGGGACGCAGATGGATGCCGGCTGGATGTACGTTGGGAATATGGACTGGGCTACTCCTGCACAGATTAAGCGGGTAAAGACTGATCTGATTAATCAAACTCGTGGATTAGATCGACGAGCGAGATCTGATATCGGCAATGCTATTAAGGGTTACACAGAGCTTCTTAGTGATGTCCGGGCAGCCATTAGCGATTCGACAAGTGCTAGTACCCTAAAGACCACAAAGCGCTGGACGAAGGAAATCGGGACGGAACCCTGGACCCCTCGGGAGATTCAGGACACGCTTGTAAAGCTGAGTGGAACTGCAGACCTGCCTGAACCTAGAGTAGCTGGGGCAAAGGATCCCTATAAGCTTCAGGTTAGTACCCGGTTAGCACAGACCTTAAGACTCAATGACCTCGTTGGCCTTGAGCAAATGCTAGTTGCTCAGCGTAAGTCTCTTATTAATCGAGCTATAGGCTCGAAGAAGAAGAACCCCTACAGCCTTGCTAAGGTCAGCATTAAGACTTCTCCCTGGTACAGGGCAATGACCAAAGTTCCTGCCGATGTCTTACTGGATATGATCACGGCCATAGAAAACAAGGTTGATCTCCAGTTTGAGCAGCCCTCCAATCTAAACAATCATGCCGGACGCTTTGTATCTGTCCCTCGCACAGCAATCCCCGAAGTTAAGTTTGCTGCTCAGGTTGACAGGCAGGTTGCTCTCAGTCTCTTGAATGAACTGAGGAATCGCAAGGAGCTTAAGCCCCAGCTTAATCTGTTCCGACAGACCAAGAGCGCGCAAAGGATGGTGAAGAGAGGGATCCCCGGCTGGGTGAAGCAGCATGGAAAGCCGCTAACTGATGCTCAGCTAAAGGCCAGGCTTGCCAAGATGACGGCGGAAGAACTTGGTCAAGCGATCACTAGAGAAGATGCAGTCACTGCTTTTCAGAAGAGCTTCCCCATAACCGAGGGGGCAGCCCGATTAGCAGATACTGCAGAGGGCTCAAGACTTGTCGTTGGTAAGGATGGGGTCACGCGCCTGGAGCAGCCTACCACCTTTAAGGTGTCTAGGTTCCTCCGTGGCACACTTAACAAGGTCTCCCGTACACTGGAGCGGCAATCAGGGTTTTTGAATGGCTCGAAGGATCTGATGGCCCAGCAGATACGAAGCATCTTTAAGGAGGGCTACGGTCTTCTGACATCTCCCATCCTCAGGGGGGTAGCAAAGCAAGAAGCACTGAGGCGTCTTCGCTCCGAACTAAAGAGGCGCAAGATAACCTTCAGTGAACAGGACATGATTAACATCGAGGGTCCTCTCAACGAGTACTTCGAATCCTTTAACCGTCCCTTCTATGCAGAAGGTGAGGCAGGTGTTGTCAACAACCTGATGCGTCGTGTCCCCGATGAGTTCGTGGTGGAGGCAGGGCAGGGTGTCGAGATCGTGCTTGATATGGCAGATGTCTTTGACTCAGCCCTCGACTCTATAAAGGAATCTAAAGATCCGAAGCTAGCCCTGGATGCTGTGACTCAGGATGCGATCATGGCTACCACTAAGCTACTGGCTGATGATGCTAGAAAGGGTGCTCACTTCAGGGCTCTCTCTGACGAGGTAACCCGTATTGGTATTACCGAAGATATGATTCAGGGCCTAGCTGACGCAATAGAGGAGCGGGGAACAGAGCTAGGAGAGAAGGCCTTTGAGACAGCGATGGAGCCTATCGCTCAGAACTTTATTGAGAGTGTCTGGGGACGATTTGAGAATCCACCGAATGGTATGCCAATGTCCCCTCAGCTCATCCGTGAGTTCTCTCATTACCTTAGAGACAATCCCAAAAAGATTCTTAAGTGGGTAGAGTCTGAACGGAAGATGACAGGGCCGCAGGTTAAGCAGTTCATGGGTGGGCGCAACGTTACCCGCATCCCTGCCGGCACTCAGATGGGTCGGATGCTTAGTTGGATCGATACCTGGGATGACGTTGGTGCAGCGAGGCAGTCAAAGCTAGCTAGCCTTACAAGCGCTATGGGTGACTTCCTCAGTAAGTACCGCAGGGTTCCCAATGAGAAGAAGGGGCCACCGGAAGTAGCTCTTGAACTGAAGAAGATGCAGGAGCAGCTATTCGGTGAGGATTCTTTCTTCCGCAATGATGAGAAGATGAAGTTCGAATCTGACTTCTCTGTAAGCCCTGAATGGAACGAGGGTGTATGGTGGGAGGTCGCTACCCGCATGGGCATGAGCGAGTTCTTCACTGTCCTTGGTACTAACAGCGGTGCCTTCCGGCGTGGGCTACTAAAGGCTCACCGCTATACCAAGGCCAGTATGACAACAATGAATCCTGCTACACATATCGGCAACACCATGAGCAATGTTCTCTTGGTTAGTTTGATGACTGGAGAGAGTCCGTTCGCAGCTAGTAGGCGTACTGTCGCTACTACCTACAACTACCTGAAGTACATGGAAGCTAGACGCACCAACAATACAGCCATCATGAATAAGATGAAGGCTAGTGATCCGGCACAGGTTAGAATCTTTGAGGTTCTGGATCGCCATGGCTTTGAGATGCAGGGCATTGTGTTCAACGAACTGCAGACCTTTGCCGAGGGAATGGGTGATCCGAAGCTGGCCCAGAGAATCAAGGTTGAGTTCGGTGAGCTAGGTAAAGAGCCCTCAGGTGCAGCAGCAGCTAAGGCAAGGAAAGCTATGTGGGCTCTCCCCAGGTTCTTCCTTCACCCTGAAGGAGCAGCCAGGAAGACAGGGAAGTGGCTCTATAACATGGAGGATGTGTCCTTCCGTATCTCCGAGTTCGTTCGTGAATACAGTGAGTTAGAGCAAGCAGTGGACTTGCTCCAGCCTGGGAAAGAACTGTACCTGGAGACGGGGACAAACCGTTCCCTACGTATTGAGCGCACCAAGGATGGGCAGATCAGTATGTTCAAGCAGAAGAAGGACAAGGAGACTGGGCGCACTAAGCGTGTACTTGAGAAGATGACCAAGACAGAGGTGCAGAACAGGGTAGCTGCTGCCGCTATGACAAAGGTTAATCGGGTTATCTTTAACTACAGCGACATCCCGACCTGGCTAAAGGTGATGAGGGACATTCCCTTCTCTCCCCTTATCAGTCCCTTCATTACCTGGGCTTACAAGGCTCTCGATATCCCTGGCATTAAGAGGGGCTTGGTTTCCGATACTCTCTTCGAGCGCCCAACTTTCTTAACGAATGATCTACAGTTGCAGGCATGGGCCAATCGACGTTCTGTTGCTCGTTCTGCTAGACGTAGTGGTTACTTTGCTGGGGCTACCTCTGAGATGAACGAGCAGACTAACTTCCTGGCTCAGCACGGTAGGTACTCGAAGGAGCTAGGTGGTTACGGAGCAGCTATTGCCGAGATCGGTGAGCGCTGGGACATCCTTAATCTGTACCGCACAGGGAACATGGATCCTTACAGCAGGACAATGAGTTACTTGAAGGTAGCTTCTACTATCCCCACTGCGATTGCTTCCTTCGCATCTAAGAATCTTCCTTGGATGGCTGAGATGGCTCCCAAGTTTATGACCAAGCAGGAGATGAAGGATGCTGATATCAGCATGCAAGACAAGCATGTGCAGTTACTCCGGAAAGCTTATGCCACCGGTAATGGGCTGAACCGTCGTGAGGTTCTTAACCTCATGTACCTGGGAACAACACCGGCTATGGGGATGATGAAGATGATTCTTCTAGGGCAGTCCCCGTATCATGATGGTCCAGCTACAGCTGGAGACTGGGTGAAGAGCATCTCTCAGGTCACGATGGGTGAGGGTCTCTACCGTCTCTTCGGTGGGGCAATCACTCTCGCCTTCAACCCAGGCTTAGATGATCCCAAGCTATCTGAGGTCTTTCCCGACTATGAGCGCTTTGCCAAGACAAGACAGAAGGCTGCCGAAGGGGCACCTAGATCGCAGGTAACACAGGTTGATGAGTACAATACAGTAGGCCATATTGCCGGCAACGCTCTGGTTTGGTACCTCGATTACGTGCTTAGCTTTTCCCGAAAAGAAGTACTGTACTCTGAGCGTGGCCAGCAGACAGTCGACTCCATGATGGAAGCAGCTAAGAAGCTAATCCTCGATCCACTCAAAGAAGAGATGGATGCACTTCCCAAAGAGGAGCGTGAAGAAAAGCGGAAAGAGCTAGTTCACACACAGAAAGTAGTAGAGGAATGGGTGCAGGATCGTAAGGAAACCTACAAGGGTCCTGCTGGCAAGATGCAAGAGCTACAGTTTCAACAGAATAGAGCCCGGCGGCGTGCGAAGCTCACCGGAAAGGACAGCGCAGGACAATGAATGACGGCTACCCACGTAACTTCCGGCCTCGGGAGTTCCATTGCAAGTGCGGGGAATGCCTTGGGCGTCCACCGAATCCCTCAACAACAAGGCATTTAGCTTGGGTTCTTCAGCAGATTAGGGATCTGGTTAATGTGCCGATGACGATCACCTCTGCTTATCGTTGCCCCCCTCACAACGAGAAGGTGGGCGGAGCTAAGAACTCTCAGCACAAGCTAGGATCTGCTGCTGACTTGCAGGCCAAGGGGCTAAAGTCTCAGGACTTGCATGCAGCGATTGTTGATCTAGTTAAGTCTAAACGTATTCCTGAAGGGGGACTTGGATTGTATAACTCTTTCGTGCATTATGACATCCGTCCTCAGAAGGCTCGCTGGAATGGGTAGACGACGCAAACACATAACGAAGAAAGCACCCACTAGGGGGGATGCGATCTGTCGCTACAATCCCTCTAGTTTCACGGCTCCGTTTTGGAACAATGTAAGTAGCAGTTCGCTTACCGCGGCAATGACATCAAACCTGGCAGCCTGGCCTGCATTTCCTGGCGATGTATCGAAGACTGTTTCCGTCAATACAAATGCAGAGCTACAAGCAATCACGAGTTGCACTTTCGATACCTGGGTGAAGTTTACTGCGATCAACACTCCGGCAGGAAACCATGGGGTTGTTGGCAAGTGGGCACAACTTGGCGGCATTTATATCACCGGATCGGGTTGGCTGTATGCCTATGACCCTAATGCGGCTACCGGTAGGGCTATTGTTGGAGGCACAAGCGCTGGTGTTTGGTACCACCTCTCTATGTCCTGCACTAACGGTGCGCCAGGTAGCTGTACGATGCACGTAAACGGACAAGCGACAACGCCAGTTGAGTGGACGGCTGGTGGAACCCTTACCTGGCCACTCCTTGTTGGGTCCATGCCAGGCTTCTGGCCTCTCAATGGCCTCGTCGATGAGGCTAGGCTTTATTCACGAGCACTCAGCCTAGATGAGGTTAAGCGTAATTACTATGCAGGGCTAGGACGGCACTCATGAAGTACTACTGTGGACCTGCCGATGTCTTTAGTCCCGAGCCTGACGGCTCGGTGTATGCCAAGTCCCTCGATGATTCTATTGAGATTTGGGCTGCTGGTTCCTATAGCAATGACAATACAACAGAGCTAACTAAGGCTCAAGCTGATGAGATCAAAACCCGGCCAGGCTGGGAGGAGTAACGATGGATATTAACGGTAAGATTTCAAGGAACAACCCTCTCTGGGATTCCAACACGGTACTCAATAGTATCTATCTGACTACTACGGGTGCTGCGGTAACGGCCGTGCAGCAGGTTGCTGTACAGGGTCTTTACTGCATTATCAGCAATACGGGTCCTGTCACCCTGTACGTTGGCAACGATGCGGATGGCGCACAGGTCCCAGTGTTTGATCCGTCTAACGCTGCTACCTTTGTAGGTGTTGGGGGTCGAGGCGTCGCACTTGAGCCGAACGCTACCCTTGAAATGGCATTCGTAGCGGATGCTTTGCTTTACGTGCGAAACATCAGTGCGACTTCTTCTGCGTACTGCTCTGTCCTTTGGTTTAACTAGGAGTTTAACTGTGTATATTGCCGTGTTTAGTTCGAGCGATAAGGCAGCCCTGTCTGACTATGTGACGGGAGATGTTATCGCTGTTGACCGCAGGGGCACCAGCTTCCTGGCTGCCCGAATCGATATTGATAACTTGGATGATGCCGGGAAAGCTGCTCCAGTTACCTTCTTTCCTATTAAGGAAGATGAGCAGTTCAGTGTCAGCCAGTTGCCTGCTTCTATGAAGATCGGGCAGTACCTAGTTGACCATAAGGCACGAGTCAAAGCGAAGAAGGCTAAGGCCGAACCAACTGAGAAGAAGAAGGTCGGCCGCCCTAAGAAAGAGAAGAAGTAATGGCTGACAAGCGCAAGCACGAGCGCAAGCACGAGTATAGGATCGAGAGAGGAGATCGCAATTCAGATCGCCACTACCGGAAAGAGGTGGATGGTTTCCTCAAAAACCGCATGGTTAAGTCTGAGATGTCGATAAGAAATATCGGTCCTGACGACCCCCTGCACCCCGACTTCATGAAGGGTGCTAAGAAAACAGCGCAGGCTGGCCTTGACCGTGTTAAGAGAGAACTTGCTGCAAAGAGGCTGAAGAAAAAGTCTCAGCAAAAAAAGAAGCTACGTACCGGGAAGGCAAAGTCCCGAGGGGCATACTCTCGCAAGCATGGTGAACGAAAATTTAAGGATGAAAACTAATGTCTGACAAATTGAAATCTCGTAAGCTCTGGCTGTCGTTACTGGCAGCCATCATGCCTATCCTGGCTAAGCATTTCTTTCCGTCCCTGCCCACTGAAGCCATCGTGGCTAGTACCGTAGGCGCTATCGCTGGTGTCCTGGGTATCAGCATGGAAGATGTGGCTAAGCAGAAGCGTGCCGCTATCGAGGCTGCGGCTGCAAACCCTCCAAAGGGGGACTAACCCCTTTAAGGGGGTTAGCCCCCTCGCTCGACCTAAAGGATACTGACCATGGTGGACTTGATCTTCTCGCAAGAGCTAATCTGGATCGGTGGGATACTAGCCTTGTCGCTCGCCATCGTCTTAGGGACAGAGTGGATGCGTTCGCTTCCTTGGAAGCGGGCGGAGAATGGGGAGAACCCATGGCTTGGGCCGCGACGACGGGACTGAAACTGAGGTGGTGAATGGCTAGAGATCCTTCAATAAAGAAACTTCCTGGCTACGGTAAGCCGGTGAAGCGGACTAGTGGAAAGTCTATCGCTGAGATGGAAGCGATAGGTGCTGCTGGTACTAAGAAGGATAAGAAGAAACTGCTGGTAAAGTTTCTGGGTGGGAAGGGAGCGCCTAACCTAAAGGACTGGCAGCGGAAAGAGATAGAGAAGGGACACAGTGGAGTCTTCTGGGACAAGAAGAAATACGACTGGGCATTCAGTCGCATCCCTGGGAAGCACCCTGAAGTGCCTACTGCTGTACCCGGAGCCAAGTCTAAGTACCTTCATGATGTAGCTAGGTTGCAGAAGGCTTCCACTGGTCAGCGAGTTGAGCGGGATGTTGGAGAGGCCCTAGCCTACACTGGTATCCCAGGGCTTGGTGGTCTGCTTGGTGTCGTCGGTGGCAGCGTTGGACCGGTGAAGGGAGCCTCAAGTCTTACTCGGCCAATAGAGGCAGCCAGGCGCTCGCAAGCAGCAGGTAAGTTAGCGGGAAGAAGACGTGGCGCTATTGACATGGGCGGACCTAAGAAGCCGACAGAAAGAGGCAAGGGTCTTTCTGGTATAGCTCGTAAGACTAGGGCCAAGGTTGTAGAGATAGCCGAAGCTTCCAAGCAGAGAGAGGCAGCTGCTGCCAAAAGGCTGAGAGCTACTACTAAATCGCAAGCTAAGAGGAAGGCAGCGGAAAGGAAGAAATCTAAAGTTGCTAGCTGGGAGGCATTGAAGAAGAAAGCCAAGAAAGAAGCCGGGCGCAGGGCGAAGGAACAGGTTCTGGCGAAGAGGATTAAAGCACGTAAAATAGATAGGCGCCGTGCACGTGGGGTACCTGAATGGGATAAGGCGAAGCTCCAAGCGAAGGAGAGAACCTCGCGACGGAAAAAGAGAGAGGCTCTAGCTGCAAGAAAGGGAACTCTTCCACCCTGGTCGTTCAAGAAACTCAAGCAAGATTTGGCAAGACACGAAGCTAAGAAGAAGCTCCCATTTCGAGGACAGCCCGTTAAGCGTGCGACCGACTTACCCAAGTCCAAGCCACCGAGTGAGATCCCAAAGGAAAGCAGGGAATGGCTCACACCTGAAGACATCAGGAGAGTAAGGGAAGACTTCGTATTGGGCAGAGGAGAGGCGAAGGGGTTGACTCAGGCAGAGCGCCAGGAACAAATCGGGCAACTTAATGTGATGCTAACCGACGCCGAGAAGTCAGTAGCCAAGGGAGGACGAGGTGTTCCCTACTCGTTTGACCCGGAGAGCATGACACCACAGGACATAAGGATAGACCGGCAGATGGAGGCCGGAGGTGCACATGTGGTGCGCAAGTCAGGCATACCCAGGGCAAAGAAGACAGACTCGGAGATAACTAGAGAGGTATTCCCGAGTGCTCCTCCTGCCAAGCAGATGGAGTATCCGCTCCAGGCAAAGATGGACGACGAGCTGGATAGGATCTTTCATGAGTTCGATATAGGAAAGCTTACCAAGCGAGAGGCTGATGCCGAGGTAATGATGTGGAGGGAGGAGAAGCAGAAGTGGATCGACAACCTGGCACCAGAGACAACCTCAACACCTCCAACTTACTTTCCCCATTTTCCAACTGAGCCCACAGCTAGCGATGTCGCAAGAGCCGCCGGATCTCCAACTTCTCTTCCACCCCTACCTACAAATAGCGATGTGGCAAGAGCGGCAAGAGCCCGAGGAGGAAGCACTGAGGTGTCTGAGAGTATGTGGGCACGGGACTACCCGAGTGCTCCTCCTGCCCAGCGAGGAGGTATCGATATTGATGCCGTAGACCGTGCACTCATTCCTCCTGCTATTCCCGTAACGACAGCCCCTCTTCCAACAGGTGGGCCTAAGCCTGGGTGGCAACATGGACCAGGGCGTCCTCACATGGATGGGGATCCTGGGATAGAAACAATACTAAGACGTGCTCGCTTGGCTAGGGAAGCCGCTGAAGAGAGAGCGAAGAACTTCCCTGAGCTTGACCTTGCCAGGGCTCAGCCTCCTCGTCCCCCTCCCCGGGCTATCCCAGTTACAGAACCACCCCACACACCGGCTGGTGGTAGAGGAACAGAAATCCCCACCGCTGATGAAGCACGCTTTTTCACAGAGGCTAGGACATGGGATACCACTGAAGGTTTCCAGCCCTATACTTCTCCGGGTGTGTTAGCAGCGCGCAAGGCTGCAGCTACTGCACTGGCAGCAGGTACTGGGGTAACTATAGGTGCTGCACCTATGCTTATTCCAAGTAGGATAGATGAGCCTGAGTTTGTACCGCAGCGACGTAAGACTCCTGCTGAGATAGAGGCAATGGATAGGCCAGCTCCTCGTGCACCTAGCCCTGAGCGTAGTGGTGAGTGGCGCTTTGTTCCACGTGGGACATTAGATAAGAAGAAGGCAGCGAAGGCAGCGAAGGCAGTACCCTCTGGTGCTACAGCGAAGAAGAAGAAGAGCCTTGATACCAAGCGCCAGGTTAAGAAGTACCCTCCAAAGGAGAAGTGATGCCGGATACTAAGTATGTTGCTGACCCTGATCGTTACAGGGGAAAGACCGATCGTCGCTTTGACCCCAAGGAATCTAAGCGCCGGAAGGAACTCAAGAGGATCAAGGGTAGGATGGGTGCCGCTGCCAAGGCTCTCTCTAAAGCGGATCTTACAGGTGGTATGACAGAGAAGGACTATCGTACACCCTGGAAAGCTGAGCCCTTGAAGACACCCAAGGTCGATCGCCCTCCGAAACTTAAGGAGTCTCTTGAGGTAAAGGTGGGACGTGCCCCTTCTACAGTGAGCGTTGGGAAGGGTGACACCCTCGGTGGTATCGCTCGTCGCCATGGTGTTAGCCTGTCAGCTATGAAGGCAGCTAACTCAGGGCTCAAGGATCCGAACCGCATTAAGATCGGACAGAAGCTGACCCTTCCTAAAGGAAGCAAGCGTGGCAACTAAGGCGGATCAAACTATGGACATACTAGCTCATGCCTACAAGGCTAAGTATGGGGTAGATATTCGTACGGATCCTAATCAAAAGCGAGCAGCGGGTGCAGTGCTCAAGTTTGTTGGCTCTTATAAAGAAGACAAGATGGTCGTGCAGCTTAAAGAGAAGGCCTCAGTGTGGGCCGGTGAGGCAAGGGGCAAGAAGAGTAATGTCGCAACTCCCGCACCCAAGGGTCAGCGGGTGATAGACCTAATGCAAAAGAATAAGAAGGACCTGCCTCCTCCTCAGGCTGTGCCTGGTTTCCGAGAGAAACTAGCTAAGCGGTTTGTCCAGTCACAGGTGAACCCGAAGTCTCATCAGGTAGCACAGGGGCTAACCGAACGTGGTATTGACCTAGAGAGAGAAGCCTGGCGCGAGATAGAGAAGAGGCCGGATAAAGATTTTGGTGGTAAGCCAGGTCGTAGGTTCTAAACGAACATAGAGAATCTATGGAAGTTGAACTGTGGTCTCAAGGCGAACTCACTTTGCACACCGAATCTATTCTTCTCGATGATAAGATCGGTATAGAAATCCTCGGTATTCTCCTCAGCTTCTCGTGAGTGCATCAGCAGAATGATGTCAGCATCCTGCTCAATCTCTCCCGAATCCCTCAGGTCCTTCATGCTTGGACGCTTGCCAACAGCGCCGCTACGATTGAGCTGAGAGCAAGCAAGCACAGGTATTGAGAGTTGCTTAGCAAGAGCCTTGAGCGCTTTCGATACAGAGCCAATGGCTTCGGTCCTTGTGCCGTGGTCACCTATAGGCTGCATACTCGTAATGAAATCACACACAACCATTTTTAGATTCAATTCAGAACTCATCTTATTAGCTACGTTGACCAGCTTATCTAGCCTGCTTCCATAGAAGACATGAAGACGATCAAGGACCTGGCTGTGATGGCCTGCTCTCCATAGCACGTGTTCAATCTCCTTAGCATCAGACTCCTGAAAGGGATGGACACAGTTAGTACCCGTCATCATGCTCAGTGCCTTCAGCCCAATCTCTGAAGAGTCCATCTCGACACTGCAGTACAGGACGTGAGCCTCTTCATCTTGTGTCAGGATCTGTGCTGACAGCTGAGTAGCTAGGGTTGTCTTACCTACACCTGGCCTAGCACCGAGCACAATGAGGCGTCCCGGTGATAAGCGTACCACTTGGTCCAGCTTACCCCACCCTGTCTTTACTGCTGGCCTGAACGTCTCCTTCGCTCCGACAAGCACACCGTTGAGGGCACTAGATACTAAGGATGGATCTGTCTTGCGGGACTCCAGTAGGTTAAGGAGATCCCTGGTTCTATTCTCTGCTGCAGCTAAGTCACCCTCTGCACCAAAGGCTGCCCTCAATGCAGCGTTGGCAGTGACACCGATCTGTCTCAGTCGGTGATGGTTAATGATGATGTCTTTAGTCTCAGGAGCATCGACGATGATATCATTACAGGACTCTATGATCTCATAGATGTAGTCCTCACCGCCTGCTGTTTGGAGTGAAGCTTCTTTCCTTAGCTTCTCGACAACACCTTGAGGGGTAGTTGTCTTCTTGTTTTGAATCTCTGTTTGGACAGCTGCATAGATAATGCGGTGACTGATAGATGAGAACTGTTCTGCTGTTAGGTTCTCAAGCCACGTAACTGGTGGCTCAAAGCTGAGCATCAGATGCCCAAGGAATTTCTGCTCGATACTAAGAGAGGATCTCTTAAGAGAATCCGAGGTTGATGGCTCGGAGAATTGATCGGACATGGTTGCTCTTCCGGTAAGAGATCAGGGCACAAGCTGCTGCATCTGCTGCATGTGCTCGTTGTGTTTTAGGTAGACGTGTAAGGAAGGGAAGGAGTTCTGGGTGCAGATCTAGTATCTCTTTTTCAAGTTCGACCTTCGAGGCAGATCCACTACCGCAGAACTCCTTCTTTGTTTCCTTCGGACTGTACTGTTCTATACCTGCGCCAATCTCAAAGGCTAGGGAGTAGATAGCACCACGTGCCATACCTACTAGCTTGTCACTTGGCATACGAGTCCAACTCTCAGCCTCAATAGAAAGCAGCAACGTCTTATGCGTCTCAGCTACTCGCTTGAGGTGTGCGTAGATATCCTGCGTACGACTAGCGTTGTCTTCCCATAGTGGGATCTTCTTCGTTGTCTTAGTCGTACGAATGACACCAGCAGCAATGAATACTGGACGGCTTCCGCCCTCCTCCAACCCTTTTAGGGGTTGGAGAAGGGCGTAACCGCAACTGGCAAAGCCAGGATCTACGCCTAAGATCATCCTAGAAAGGGATGTTGTCTGAGGGAACAACCCTCTGAACATTAACGTAGGTCTTAGTCCCATCGTTATTCTGGCGGTGAATCAGAGTCACATCGAACTCCTTGCCAATGCATCCATTGACAGCAGAGCACCACTCGCTCCAGTCATCGGGCTTACCCTGAAGACCAAAGGATCGATAGACACGTGCTGCCTTCCAGGCAACGTTGTCCTCGTGCTTACACGAGTCCCAGATGCGACGCTTAGAATGGAGACCATCCGCAATCTCATAGGTCAGCGTGGTTTGCTGAACCTCATCGAACGGATTAGCTTCCGTGGTTACCTCAAGGAGACGCGTACTATACGTTCCTTCAGGCAAGACTTCAAATTCCCCAGCACTCTCATCGAAAGCTGAGTCGAAGGCATTAGCCTTCTCAGATTTTGCGCCCATGATTTTCTCCTAGTAGAGCACTTGATAAAATTCCTGCACATCACTCATCGTACGTACAGGCACTACGTTAACGCCAGGCTGGCCAACTTGTTGGACGGCTGCCGTTAACGTGTCCATGAAGCGACACTTGGTCACTTGCTGTGGATCCTTGCTAAGATCCATGAAGTGGTCACCCGGTTCCAGTATACCAATAGCATTTGATTTCGTAGCTACTTGCAACCGAGCAACCAAATCGAACTGACCCACGATGTCAGCCCGATCATTCTTAGGACACTCGGGTGCATAGTACCCAGGTAATCCTTCTACTTCTCCTATTGTTTGGTGAGTTAGAACCAGCACTGTCTTGTTGGTCTTCGTAAGGTTTCTTAACTCAAGCAGAACTTCTTTAAGCTGTCGCTTACGCTCACCGTACATAGGAAGGGTGGCTTGCTTAAGGCCACAGATGCCACGCAATAGGGACCAGCACATCTCACTGAGTGTGTCGATGACCACTAGCCCCACCTCGTCACGACCACGCAGGTCCTTAATGAACTTGGCTAGCTGATGTCCCATACCATTCGCTGGGTCGGATAGATCATACAACTCAGTGCCTTTGCAATCGGACAGGCGAAGAGCATCTCGAATACCAATCTCAAAGTCTATGATGACAGACTTCTTCTTGCTCTTCTCATGTGCCTTAGCCAATCGTGCAGCCAATGTACTTTTACCTGAACCAGGTGGCCCATATACCATTAACATCTTACTCTTGTTCTCTTTCGTTAGATCGACGGGCTTAAACATCCAGTACCTCTTTGGCTTCATAGCCGTTAGTCAGCGCTAGTGCGTATATGTATAGCGCTGGGTTATAACGAAAGTCCTCAGCTACTCGGTTGAGTCTTTGCTTAGAACTTGTCTTGTAATCGACTATGTAGATATCCTCGCCGGACCTGCACACAATGTCAGGCTGGCAAGTTACCCAGGTCTTAGTACCTGGGATGAGGCAAGCGAAGCGCTTCTCGATGTGGAGTATCTCATCCATGTCGGAGACAGCACGGCAGAACATCCGCTGTGCAGCCATGAACGCACCATTTGCATCGCCAAAGAACTCCAGCATTTCCTCGGGACTGAGGTTATACTGGTCAGCATAAGCAATGCACCAGTTGGTATACCTAGTGAGGATACCATCATGCAGTGCTGCTTCGCTGACTGTAGCTGGGTTGACTCCGTCGAGTTGAGGTTTAACTAACTCGCCCATGAACTCAGCAGCCTTATGTGCCATGGTGCCCTTCATTCTAGCACCATACTCTTTACGTGAGCGACTGCTCTTGCGTGCCTTATGCACGTACTCGAACCACCACTTACGTTGACACCGTAAGAACGTACGAAGTTCTGATGGGGTAACGACCACACCTGGTCTTTCTCGGGATAGCTGCTTCTTCCTACCCGGACGGTAACTGATTTCGTAATCATTCAGTCCGGAGTAATCAGACGTTTCGACTCCCCACCAATTCTCGATGTCACCCTTTGGATTCGCATGACACAGGTCCAACCAGTCACAGTTTGGACTGTTGCATGCCCAAGGGTTTCGTCCAGGTACAGTGGAGATACGACGCATCTCTCGTGCGGACCAACCCATTTCACGGGCAACTGACTCAGCTTCCCCGGTGGAGACTGGAAAATCCATGCTGAATGACCAGGCGTGTTTGTCTCGTTGCTGTAGGTGCTCAAGAGTCTCCTCGTTTACTTCCTGCCCTAACTCCTCAAGGGCCTGGAGATAAAGCTTCGCAGTTGTATCCTGTTGCCGAGAAGAACTGATGGTTCCATTCTTCAGGACTAATGGCTTCTTCGGAACAACTGGTCTGGCTAAGACGTAACGTATATATATCACACCTACCTCCTAAGGTTTCATAGCACCTCCCATTCTCAGATAAAAGGAGAAAAGCCCACCCCATGCACTTAAATGCACATTAGGGTGGGCTCACCTTTTACCCTATAAGTTTTAGCATCAGCTGAGGAACTCTTCCATCGCCCAGTCGTGAGCCTTGGTGTACCTGTTGATGACAAGCGACGGTGATCCCTTCTTAAGACCCAGCGTCATCGCATTGTAGAGGGACCAAGCATTGCGTGTATCGAAGACCTCATGCTCAGGCTCTCGCCAGTCAGCAACAGCACCCGACATCTGCACTGGTGTCAGTAGCTTGTGACCGAACATCCTTCCGAGCATCTCATAGCCAGCCTCAGTAGACACCTCGACTTCCTTCAGGGCTAGTCGTGCCTCATTGTGCTTACCGAATTGCATGTCGGCTTTAGCTAATGCCTGCCACACCAGATAATCAAAGTCCGTAGCTACGTTCTTCGTGTGCCTACGGATAGCTTGATACCCACTAGTGTGGAACATCAGGTTATCACAGACAAACACACTGGCTCCGCAGATAACACCAAGAGCTAAGCTCTTATCGTGGCTACCTCGGAAGCCAATGCTGATACGCAAGGCATCCATCTCAACCTCTTTAGCTATGAGGTTCTCCTCTTCCTTCCTGGCCATGTGATAGACACCGAAGAGTTGCTGTCCATCACGAGCTAAGCCGTACTCCTTCTCTTCAACAACGTAGTTAGACAGGTGCTTCTCTGCACTCACCTTAACTAGGTCGATCACATCCGAGTAAGGAACCGGCACGTAACTCTCGGTTGCTTTCGGTGTCTCCACCATCAGTACGTCCATCTCTGTGACGTGGTTCCTGGCACATAAGCTACTCATTATTCTTTCTCCTTAAGGTCGGACCATTCAATGTCGATGATCCTGCCATCATCAACCTCCTCGAAGCCTCCGCT
>TARA_R110000824_G_scaffold84582_7_pt1 | contig 17176 bp, 10 predicted proteins | sample TARA_R110000824 | Tara Oceans TARA_R110000824 (sample SAMEA4397747) | marine metagenome | biome: Polar Biome; feature: [MES] marine water layer (ENVO:01000295) within the mesopelagic zone...; material: water (ENVO:00002006), including particulate matter (ENVO:01000060) such as......
ATAAAAATTCAGCCTTGGAGCCTGCCTCATTAATGCTGAAGGCAAATTCATCAGCAGCGACTGGCGCACCTTTGCCGACGAGAATGTCTGGTTCTTTTGGTATAGTTACTGTTTTGCCTTCTGCTTTTGCGGCTTTTTCTGCTTCACTAAAGTCTACCTGGCGCGCCCTTTCAGCATCAGTAAACTCTTCAAGCAGATCTATGTAGCCGCGTTTAGCAGGGATATCTGGAGGAAACCGCCACTCTCCCGTAGTCCCATCTTTTTTAGGCCTTGGCCTCGCAATGACGTGTCCGCCAATTTTATCAACTTGACTAACTTCGACTGGTGGCGTCAACTGCTTTCGCATTTGTTGAAACATACCGGCCATCGAGAGGTCTTTATTGCCCCTCATCGCCTCTTTTGCCCAGTTCAAAACATCTCTTGGTGCGCTCTCGAGCTTCATAAGCCCGACATCTATTATTGAGCGTTGCGCAGGACCAAAAGTGTTCTTCATGTCATCTGCAACAACAAAAGCATTCCTCAGTTGAGCAATGTTTTCTGCAAGATACATTTCAGAATCAGCCGCCCTATCACCAAGCGACTTAATGGCGTTCCACATTGCTTTGCCGACGCTCTCAGGTATCGCCTCTGAATAGGTTGTGACCCTACTAAAAACTCCAGCCTCAATGTCTGTTAAGGCATGAGTTATCGCGCCCCACTCCTCATTAGAAATCTTACTAATGTCCTCACCAACCTCAAACAATCGTGCTGGAATCGTCTTAGACATCGGTTCGTTTGCGATTTGACGCAAGAATACGCGCATGCTTGCTTGCTGGTAGTCGCTTAAAACGAAAACACCCTTGACCTCTTTACCGTCAATTTTCATCGTTGCGTTAGCGTCAAATACGTTGTCGGTAGTCGTACCCATAACGCTGGCAATTCTTGCCTGAACGGCTCGAGTTATTGAGTCTACCTTGGCAGATGGAACAATAGTTCTTGCGGTCATTCGAGTAAAGTCAGCACTGCTTACGTTGCGCTTAAAGTGTTCGCCAACGACATACCCTACAGCGCGACTGAAAAGCTCATCTGCTGGCATTTCATCAATGTCATCTGTGACACCAAGGGCCTGTCTCACATCTTCAGGTTGGAAATTAACGTCCCAGAACTCTTTCTGACGACCTGTCGCAGCAACCGCGCCAGCGCGAATCTGTTCTTCTGCGTCAGCAGCAATGATGACCTTTACTGGCCCAGCGTACTGTCTACCTCGAACGTCAGACTCATCAATCATAATGGCGACAGCATCATCTTCATAGATTCTATTTGCGTCAAAAATGTTGTCGAGCTTTGCTTTTGTCTCAATGTTCGTTCCGATTGCGGCGGATTCCGATTTGATGCGAACCCATTGGTTTCCAAATCGAGTCTGAAAGTCATGATAAAATCGGTAAACTCCGCCAACTTTACCGGAACCGCCAGGGTTTACTCCATTCCCTTGCAAGTCAAAGAAAGTATTCAAGGAGTCTCTAAGTTGGGCTTTACCTTTATCAGTAAGCGTCGAGACCTCCCTGCCGCCACGATGCTTCACAGTCGTATGGTCAAACTGCTTGTATAAAGTTTTAAGCCACCCATCTCCCATCAGGAGCCGAATAGGGTTGTTTAAATCCTCTGGGTCATACTTGGTAAATATGTCCTCGACGTTTCCTTTTCTAAAAAACTCTGCGATATTTCGGGCCTGTTGGCTTGTTAGGCCAAGGTCTTTGGCTGGTTTTTTTCCAACCTTCGTCCCAGATTCTGGTATTCTTGCTTCAATTCGCCACCCACCGTCATCAAGTCGGCGAACAACAACGTTCCTCATGTAGTCAGTAGGAACACGAAACCTAGACATCCTTTTAGAGCCATCAACTGCCGTGCGAATAGCCTGGGCTTCTAAATAGCCCATAACCACAGCATAATCAGAAACAGGCAGTAGACCGTCATCGATGAGCTTGGATACGTCAGCAGCAACAGCCCGATACTCTGGCGTAACCCTAAGCGCTGCGGTTTCTGGGTCTCCATACTTCATCATGATGTCAAGCAGGGCAACGTGAAGTTTACCGGATTCTGAAAAATGAATATTAAGTTGGCGCTCAACGTCTCTGTGGTCGGCGACTGTGTCTAAAACCCTGCGAACGGTTCGCTGAAGTTTTGGTGGAAGGTTGTTGTATATGTTCTCGCCGTCTGGGGTCTTCATCTTCTTGCGAAGAAAGACCTCAGTCACATGGGCTACGTTCTCCCACACCTCCGCCTTCGAGCTAAGGCGGATCTCATCAACAGCTTTTTCGTAGGAAAGTGGTTTTTTCTTCCTCCCCATTAGCTCTACAAGCTGCTCTGCCAGCCACTGCTCTTCATAGCTTAGCGCGCTATCCCCGGTTTCCTCTAAGGCCTCCCTAAGCGCTTCGGCTGATGGATCCTTGTCAAACCTCTTCGCAAGCCTTTCAGATGCCATTGTGGCCCGTTTAGACACCTTCGCCATCTTCTGGAATGACTTAGGAAATGCGCCAGCAGCAAAGGCCGATGCGGAGTACCCAAGACCTTTTGTCGCCCTCATGGTTTTTATGCCACCATGGACTGTGCGAACCGGCGCAGACGCTATTCTGTACTGACCGTACTCCCAGGGGACAAGAAGGTCTGCGCCAATCCCAAGAATAGCGCCAAAATGGTACTGCCAATGGCCCCGGTCGTAACCCCTAAACAATGCCTCATCAGTAAGATGTCTGGAAAATCCCATCTCTCTGGTTTCTATATTGGCCAGGACCCTTGCCCACCATGTAGAGTCGGGGTCACGCTTTCCATGATTAAACCAGAAGTCACTGCTTGCTGGAGTTAGTGGAATATCAAAAGGCAGTCTCGCTTCCGCAACTGTTTCTGTCAACCCGCCAAGTATGGCCATCCATCGGGCAACGTCACCCTCAACAAGGTAAATTTTACCGTCCGTCACCTGCGTTGTAAGCATCGATTCGCCAAGATCTCGCTCAAGATCAAGCGTGCCTGGAAGACCTGATGCGTCTTCGGCATCAATAATGTAGTCGACACCATCAGCGAGCCTTTCTACCGTCTCGTTAATAGATGGAATTGTCTCCTGCCATACTGTTTCTGGTAGAGATCCAAACGGGACGGAGTTGAGCATGCGCTGAAGGTCTTCATCGCTCTCGCCATCTAATACCATTGAGGCAAATCGCGACACTTGACCAAGCTCTCGCTGCATGGCGATGCTTCTATTGTCTTCTATGTAACTCTTTGCATAGTAGAGGCTTGGCTCTGAAAGTCGAGCCTTCTCTGGCAGATCTTTGTAGGAGTACGAAAGGAGGTTTCTGTTTAGCTCGTCCCTAAGCTCTTTCTTGATCGAGCCTTCATCCTCGCCCCTTTCCCGTGCCAAGCGAACACTCATTGCGACCTGAGCCATCGCTTCGGTTGGGTTTGATGCTCTCAGTTCCTCCCTAAACCGTTCAAGATCCTTGCCTTCAAAAAATATTGGAGAAAGAGCGTCGGCTGCGCCACTTACGATTAGCCCTCTTGAAAGAAGGTCTCGAGCGCCTCCAGCGATTAGTGGTCCGCCTTCAAACAGCCTCTCTTGTCCTTCTTTTGGGGTCCAAAACGACGGGTTCTGGTCCTTTCCTCGCATAAGGCCAGCCTCTTTGGCCTCATCTTCAGTCATCTTAGTTTGACCAGCAAAAGCCTCAGAGATCATGTCAAACCACGACTTTTCTCCTTTTTTGCTCATCTTCATGTACTTCTGGGTAGTTTTTTGTACATTCTTAGTAGCAGCGTCTCTAGGCCGGGCCTGGCCTCCCGGTGAGATCGGAATCAAGCGCAACCCTGCCGCCCTGTTAAGCTGACCAACAACACCGGTAGGATAGCTAAGCTCCTCAGCAAAAGCGTTTGCTGGTGTCAAAGCCCTCAACTCTTCTGCGTAGTCTTCGTCACCCTGGTCAATCGCATCTATAATGCCTGACACCTTTGTGTTGACCGTAGCGATGTCCCTTAGGCTTGGATTTGAATCCAGCGCATCCTTTATCTGCCCAATAGTGGGCTTATTGATTGGGATGGCTCGACTCATTGGGAATTGATACGCCCGGTCTTCCGCCTCAGACACTTTTAAATCGATCTCTTCTTGAGAGATGCCGCCAGGATACATCCGATCTTGATGTTCCCTTACGGCGTTGAGATATCCATCAGCAGCTTGAGTAATTTGAAATCCAGCAATTGGCGGCCTGAACTGCTTCATGGTCGACATTTGGTCGATAGTTTCGTCAAGAGAAGATGTCGGACCATCAGGCAATGCTTCGACTTCGGCTGGCGTCTCGTCTACGGTTGGACCAAGATCACCAAAGGCCTCTTGCATTAAGCTTTGAAGCAGAACATCGTCGTCGTTGAGTTGGTCTTGATCTGCCACCGATTACTCCGCGCGAGACACAGGTTCTTCTTGTTCCTGTATCTCAGATACTGCTCTTTGAAGGCCCCTGATGGCATCTTCTTGTGTTTCAATCTGCTGTGCTTGGTCGTGAATTTTCTTAATCGCAAGCGACCCGCTTACGCCAGCAGCATCTGCGGCAAGCAGCCATTTCTGGTCAATCACCTTACCCTTTAAAAGCTTCCCAACCCACTCGCCGTATGGAGCATTTCTGGCAGCAGCAATCATCTTTGGAACGCCGTGATAAACAGCACCAGCCGCATCGTACGCCATACCCCCAAGCCTTGTCCCCATAGCGTAGCGGCCAGCGGCAGGAATAGCCCTGGCGGCCATTGGCCCACCAGCAACAAGCGAGCCAGCACCAACAAGGGCCGTGCCAAAAGCATCAGACTGCCGCTCATAGTCTTCCTTACGCTCATTAAATTCATCTACAAACAACTTTCTACGCTTAAGGAAGTTGTATCGATCCACATCTGTTTTGAGTTCCGAGTACAATCGATCTGGGGTGATTGGAGCAGGGGTCTCAAAAGACCACCGATTTGGAGTAGCCCCAGGAATTTCTGGGTCATAGAGAACCGGGATGTGGTCCCTGCCAATAGACGCTCGAGAATGTCGCGGCATTAGATCCATCTCGGTCTTACCAGACGCTGTCGACTGGAACATTAAAGCCTCCGGCAGAGGCACACCAGGCTCTTTAGCAAGCAGGAACAACTCTTCGTCTGATATGGACGGCGGAACATGGCCTTCCCTGGCCAGCATAGGCGGCACACCTTCAGTCGGAACGTCAGACATGTCAAGCATCCCAAGCTCTCCCAACATCCCCATACGTTCATTGTCGCCGTATGACCTAAAGTCTTCAAGGTCCTTTGGGATATATTGACTTGTACGCATTCCGCTAATTCGTTCTGCGTCGGATGCCGACTTCCTTTGCCTCACAAGAGCTTTAGAAAGGGAGCCATCGTCTGATAAGTCTTCACCGGCATTGTCAGCATTTTCGTTGTCATCGCTTAAGTCAACAAGTTCCGCATCCAAATCTAACTGATTCCAGGGCTGAATAAAATCTATCTGCTGGTTCGTTTTTGCGTCATCGCCCGCCATTATTATCCACCGTTAGCTTGTAAAGTGATTTCTTCAAAGATATTTTCAGCTTGATTGTTTTCTCGAACAACCTGCTCGTTCATTGATATATATTGGTCGTCGATTAACTTAGAAAGCCTAAACACAGAAGGTTCTGCACCGATTCTGTCCTCAGCCGCCGGGTTGTCTTGAATTGCCGTCCGAATGTTGACGCCAGCAGCCCCAAGCAGATCGTCAGGCATGCCCTCTACTGTTCTGTAGATGTCTTGAACAGAGGCAACCATGCCGTCAATATCGTCGCCATCTCTTGCTTTACGCAGCGACTCTATCTTCGGATTCAAGACCATAGCGATATTCGTTTTAAGCGGCATAAAAACGCTGTTGTAGGCTGCTTCCTGTTGTTCAGTTGGCGTCCCCAGTCGTTGGATTTTTAGATAGTTTCTAGAGACCGGCGCATTGCCGCTACTGATAACATTAAAAGCATTCGCTGCTGCCATGTCTCTATACTCAGGAGTACTTTGGGATATGTTCTGATATTCAGCAATAACCTCGCCAATCGATACGACCGGCTGATTCCTGAGTCCAACTGTGGACGACTCAAATTTGGTGTCAGATTGACTCAGGTTTTCACCAAAAGAGCCATACGCCAATGCAACCTGATCCATGGCGTCACCAAGACCAGACCAGTCCGCACTGTTTACGTCGCCACGGGAGGCGCTCAATTTATCGTCGTATTTGGCTATTCTATTCTTAAGAAACTGAGAGAAGTTTCCGCCCTCTCCTGCCGGGAATGTCACCTCTCCAATTCCGGCGGTGTCCCGCAAGCCTTGCTCAGCCTCCCCGAGAAGGTTTAGTGCCTCCATTCGGTCTCCACGGTCTGAAGGCCGGGTGGCAAACGGGGCGAATGCGAGGTTTGTGCCGCCAAAGCCTTTCAACAGTTGGTCTTGCTCGATCTGTCTAGCGAGGCGCCTGCCGCTAACTGTTTCAAGTCTCTGCTCTAGCCTAGGTATGGACGCTTTAATCATGTCAAGCTCTGGGCCAACACTAAGGGCTTTGCTTACCTCCTCATTGATCTCAGTAGGGCTTTGGACTCTACCTGCCGTCGTCATAAACCCATACGCCCGGGTCAATACACCTCTTTGCTCTTCAAGAGCGTAGTCTCGATCTTTTGCGTCTTGAAGATGCTCTTCATGAATGTCCAAGCGCGTGCCAGAGCCAAACCGTGCGCTATTTGTCGTGAACTTGAGGTTGGCAACAAGTCTTCTAAGGTCTTGCGCTTCGGCTGTTTTGCCTTTATCTTCGTATTCCTTTATACGATCCGCTAGCTTTACAGACGGAGACGTATAAGCGTACAGCCACGCTCTCTCCAGGGCCACCTCCCCGGTGGCACCATCCGGGGTTGATCTAGATATTGCATTTCGTAATGATCCATCAAGCCCAGCAAACCAACTGGAAGCGATTGTGGTCACAACATTTCGCCGATCGTCAGCGGTTGCTTTTCCAGTCCTAACATCTGCTGATGTTTTCAAATACTCGTCTACAGACTTATCAAGCTGATTAAGCTTGCCATCAATGAATGCTTTAGATTTAACGTCTGAGTTTTGTTTAGCATACTCTTGAGAAATCTGTACGGCATCGTCGATAACGTCGGATTCTTGTCTCGATAGCTCAGATACAAACTTGAGGTTTGCTTCGTAGATTTTTACGTTTTCACCTCTATATTCTTTAATAAGCTTTGACCTCTCCGCCTGACTCTTGGTTTTAAGCTCAGCAAGCATCTTGTATCTGTTGTCGATGCGATCCTGAATATCCATCTCAAGCTTTATGAGGGACGACGGATCAGATAGCTTTAGCCGCATCTTCCAGACGGTAAGGTTCATGTCCGTACGGATCTTCATGAACATAGCCATGGCTGCGCCAGCAGTTGTCTTATGTGCATCTACTCGAGGGTCTTTCAACCCGCCGCGTCCAAGTGAAAACATTTTTTCTCCTACGAGTAGTTTGAGAGTACGTGCCATCCGTCGCCAGATGAGATGCACGTAATGCATCCACGCTCCGGTATCGATATAGACGCAACAAGGTCTATCTTATCGCCTCTGGCTGGAACAAGTACACAACTACTTTGGGTATTATCGTCAACTCGCTTTACATGGTAAACGCGGTTTTCATTATCGGATGCAGGCGGTAAGGCAATGCTGACTGCTTTCTTGTGCGCGTTTACCAAAACAACCGACTCATCACTAAGCTTATGGTGACGACTAACCTTAGTTATTCTTAAGGTCTGCTTCTTTATGGCCTCTTGAACCTTCCGGTCCACGCCAGCGGTCGGAGACCGTATCGATGGAGATGAAACGTCACCAGTAAACTCCCAGCTTGTTTCAAGATTACACTTGTCGGGAGTAATGCTCCCAGAAGCAATGGACTCGCCGTCGATAGCGCCTTCAGGAATATCAACAAACTCTAAGGCAGTCTCAACAGCTTCTGTGAAGAACTCAAATTGCTCTTCGTCCATTGTGTATGGGTTTTCTGAGTCCACTACTTGTCCCTAACGATTGCCATAATCTCATCTTGCTTCGCTTTGGGTAGCGCGAGAAACTGTTGCAACGCATTTGTAGCGCCCACGGGATCAGGAAGCAGGTTCATTTCCTGCATCTTAAGCACTTCATGTGGCGCAGGTGGCGCAGGTGGCTCGGCAGCGGGGATGGTGTTGCCTGTTGTCACGTTTCTGAGCAGATTGCCAATTCCGGTTCCCGGTGACTGACTTGGAAAGTCATCGCCCAATCCAGCCTGAGTCAGCGCATTGATAGCTGCCTGTTGGGTAAGCCCCCCTTCCTTTGGCGGGGGGCCTTCCTCTGGCTGTGGCAACGGTTCTGCGGTCACTTTGGCCGAACTAGCCCTCCTCTGCTTTCTGTTCAGCTTTTTAGTATCTCCGCCACGACCCTCGTAGTGAGACATCATGTATACATCGTAGGCGCGTGTGCCTGGAATGTACCCAGCAGCGGTGGCTTTCCTGTGAAGGATCTCGATATCCCCCATCGGTACGCCCTTGGAGCGAAGCCGCTCCATCGCGGGCCGGTCGTCTTGAGCAACCTTGTATGCTGCGGCTTCAAGTCCAACTTTAAAAATGTCACCAACAAGAGCTTGGTCGGCCTTCATCTGGCCCAATTCAACACCTTCCAAGACTTGAACCATGTTGTCTGCTCGGGCCTGAGCGGCAGCTTTTCTTACTTCATCAGCCTGCATCTTCTTAAGGTCTGTGTCCGCTATTACAGCTTCCGACTCGAGACCCTTGTCCGCTATAGTCTGAAGCCCAACCTCTCTTGCGGCAATAATATCTTCAACGTTTGCTGTTCTTCCTGTAGATGCAAGGTAGTCGCCAACGTCAGATTTAATTTCCTCAATCTCCGTTCTTGCTGGAGCAAGGTAACTAGTTCTGATCGCATCTTTTTCATCCCCGGAAAGCTTAGGTGTTGGCGCTTTTAAGTCAGCCTTAGCTTGAGCAAGCTCTTGCTCGGCGTATCTGACGCCCGCAGTGTTTGCCTCTTGCGCTTTAAGGTACCGCTCAATGCCCAGGCCAAGGAGGCCAACTCCGCCAGCCAAGGCTATTTGCTTATCCGTCATCGCCTTTTGACCCATACCGTAGTACGCGCCACTACCGCTGGGATGGTAATACTGGGAACCAGGCTGGTTTCTGGCGTACCTGCCCCCATAGGGGTTGGTACCGATATAGTTATCAGCGACTATCGTGCCGGTTTCATATGCTGGATCTTTTGTATCTTTGTCGCCCATAGTGGGCCTCCTATGGCTTAAAGCCTTTCCCGCGCTCCCATGAATCAAAATGACTGTCTGATGTCACAACCTCTTGGCGTGGAGCATATTGAGCGTAAACATCACCAGGAGACGTAACCATGCTTCTGTTTGCTCTGCTCTTCGATACTGCGGCACTGTCCGCCTTCGCTTGAGCAGACCTTCCTTTTGCGTCCGCTGAAGCAACGGCAGTCTGGTAGTTCTTGTGCCTTTGTTGGTATCTCTTGTCGGCTTTTCTTTTAGCTTTTCTTTTTGCTTTTGCGGCTGCTTCTTTTCCACCAGTTGAAAACCCGAGCCACCCACCAATAGATTGACCAAGGCTAGACCCAGCCAATGCGCCGATAAGGGCGCCAGGAATAGCACCAATACCGCCAGCGGCTGAGCCAATAGCTGCACCAGCGGCTGCACCAGCGAGCGCGCCACCGCCCGCGCCTACCATCGATCCTGTAGCCTGAGCCTTTCGCTTTCCGCGCAGTCGGCCCTGAGCCTCGCCAGCCTTACCCGCTGCTCTCAACTCCGCCTCGTATGTGTCTTCGTAGACTTGACTCATCGTATCTCCAACTTTTTTATTTTAGCCGATTTCACAAGTTAAGGCTTAGGTGAATTGATGCCAGCTTTAGATTCCTCCTGAAGCCTCATTGCTGCGTTCCATCTCCCCAGGTACTCGCCGGTCTCCTTCGGCATAGTGTCTGGATCATTTTTCTTCCAACCGGAGACGTTGCCCCAGCCCCAGTTGTACTTCATTAGCGCTTCGTTTAGGTCCCCCCCGGACTTTCTAACTAAGTTCCCAAAAAACCTTCCAGCAGCATCTATTGATTTTACAGGATCAAGCCTCTCGTCAAGCCTTTCGTCTACTGTTAAATCAAGCGATCTGGCTGTATCTGGCATCATCTGCATTAAACCAACCGCGCCAGCGGGACTACCGGCTCCTGGGTCCCCCATTGACTCTACTGCGGCAATCGAGAGAAGTGAACCCTCGGGGAGACTGTTCTTGCGCTCTGCTTCATCGAAGTATTTTGACCACTTGGAGGATCTTGAAAGGCCTATAGATATGCCTTTTACTTTTGAGTCTGTTGGCTCGATAGTTTGGGCCAGTATTCTCTCAGAAACGGTCGTAGGTACAAATGGAGCTAACGTCTGCTCTGGCTCCAAAGATTCAATAAGGGCTTTATCGTCTTCAGTCTTGACATCTTTTGGCTTATTCCAAGGCTGACTTGAACTGTCCCATCCGCCATCTCTACTTTCAAAAGGTATGGCCATAATTAGAGCCTCTGTTCGTCAAACTCAACCTTTGTTCTCCAGTCCTCAAGACCGGCACCAGCAGGGGACGGCCTGTCAAAGTACTGAACATCAATGACTAAATTTCTAGCCTTAAAGAATACCGTTTTGTTCCTTCTAACCTTTCCACCTTTAGCGTCCTCATCCAGCGCTACTGGGCTGAAGCTATTAGTATAGCCGTCTCCAGAGGAACATCTAAAGACCATACCAACATCATATATTCCCGCATTCAAACTTGTGGTCATCGCAATGCTGTGCTGGTTTCTTCCGAGCATGTGGAACAAAAGTCTACCATCATTTACAATGCGAGAGTCTCCACCGATAGAGACTGCTCTTGGGGAGGTTAAAGTGGTGTATATTCTTCGCTTTGTTGAGCTAAATTTCTCGGCTTGGGATCCATCTTTTCCTTGAACAGAGATGGCAGCAATCCCAGCCAACCTGGATTGGTAGCCATGAGAGTAGTAGTCAGTATCACTGAAATCATCATCACCAATGATTGACTTGGTATGCTGCACCCCACCAAGCTCGTAGCAATAAAAAGACGCATAAACGTATACCCTGGCGTTATCTCTAAGCTTTAGCCTTGACGCTGTTCCTGGGATTACGTCCCAACTGCCCCCGCTGGTGCTGGGTGTAAAGATGCACGATTCCCTGTGTGAACTATTAGCAGACCGGTAGTGAACCTGGCTGCTGACACCTTCAAACCTGGGGGACGGGCTTGAGTAAAAGTTTGGCTTTAGTATGTGCTTTTTCTCAATGAAACCATCAACCTTGAAGCCAGAGTGATAAACAGCATCGGCGTCGCCTGTGTTGCGGACACTTAGGCCTTTTATCTCTGGCACATGATCGAGTTGATCCCTAAAAGAGCTATCGGAGATGCCATTATTGATGAACTGCTCAGCGTTCTCTGTCCCATCGTTAATATCATCGGCTTCAACGATATCTCTTGATTCCGGGATTCCATCCCAATCATATCCAGACATGGTCTATCTCCTAAAAACTTGAGCATAAAATTGAAGGTGACCAAACTTGGGGTAAACAAGCTTCCCGTTAAACCCTGACCCATCGATTGTATTTATAGGCCCCTTTCCGTCTTCACCATCATTGATAGAGTGACCCTTCCAGCAAAGATGCGCCCTGTATGTGCCTGCTTTTGACATATCTAACGCGCATGCATTGTCTGTGAGGTCATATGTATGGCGATTTTCGCCAGAAGATCCGCCAGCAATAAGAGTAAAAGAAGATGTCATCTTGGCCCTTCTATCGTAGTTTTTCCGTATCGGCCCGACCCTATTTGTATAGGTGCTCCAATCACGGTTTAGGCCCATCTGTCCTTGCGAATGAATGTTTCCCTCGGTGTTGTCCAGCCTTCTAGTCCCTTTGATCGCGCCATCAAACATATCCAAGTCTCTTCCTGCGCATATTCCAAACTTAACGTACCTTTGCGACCGCATGTCTTGAGGGGTTCCAAGGAGTTGGTCCCTGGAGAATCTACCCTGGTCCCCTATGACGCCAATGTCCCACTCAAAATAAAAGCTGGCCCGCAAAATACAGTAACTATGTTCTTGGGGGTCCCATTCCCATTCTATCGCAGGGTAAGAGCCGTCGCCGTAGCCGCCAGTAAAGTCAGGAATCGCGTAACCATCTTCGATGTCCAGCCATCTAAATTTCTCCCAGTCTTTGCGAGGCATTCTCGCCTGGAGGAAGTGGCTTGTCTGGCATCGGGCAGTAGCTGATAGACGATCCGACCAAGTAGCACTGCTCGAGAAGACGCGACGGTCTAACCCCTCTTCTCTGATGTTTCCGCCAGTGATGTCTCCGTCAGCTTTATCCCAAGAGTCTCTGGTGCGATTTAAGCTACTTTTGTCTAATTCCCCGCCTTCTTCAATTTTCTCGATGAATACATCAGAGCCTCCACCACCCGTAACAGTTGACATTATCTGCTCCTAATTTGCGCTATTAAATTTGGAAAACGAAGGCAAGAGTCTATTCTTACGTACTCTCTCTTATCGTCGATTTCATCATGGTAGTGATCATAAGAAGAAGAGCTTCCAACCCACGATCTCACAGGGTTGTACCATACAGTTCTAGCCTCAACCTGCAACACATGATCCCCTGCCGGGATAGGCTCAGCGCCGCACAAATAGATAGGCTGGTGGATCATCTCTGGGCCAAGGAGTCCGGTTGACGCCACTTCTCGGCCATCAAGAACAATACGGAAAGAGGTGCAAAGTATGTGTACTCTTGTGTTCCTGCGGGTCCCCGTGGGCGACCTGAACTCATACGGATTGCCTCTACCGTAGGCCTTTTTCAGGTCGGAGCCATCCCAACCCGTAGCTGAGTCTCCCATCCAATGGTACCAAATGCTTCTATAGTAGTCATCGTCATCATGCAGTGAGCCTAAATAATTAAGCCACGTCAAGGTCCCACTAAGCTCAGCGATAAGCAAAGAGTCTGTTTCTGTTGTAAACTTGTAGAACGGAAGTTTTGTGGTTTGATCAAAACCATATGGAGCGCCAGCCTTTGGAATAAGGGCCTCATTGCTTCCTTGCTCTTCTCTATGCCTAAGCAGTGGATAGCCATCAGGGGCGTCGAAGCCTAGGCTATGCGCAGTCGCAACTTGGCCGGTGTCCACCTTGCTTATTCTGGGGAACGCACTCGTCACCATCGTGCCAAAAGTTTTCTCAGCTATTTCGATTCTCGGTTTAGTGTGTCCAATGCTGTTCCATTTTGTGTCACCACTTTCTGCTCCCAGAAAATCACCGGCATTCATCCAGCCGCTTTGCTGGTGGCTAAATATGTAAGAATACTGGGCAAACTTGTGGTTGATTAAGACTTGATTGAACGTGTCTCTTTTTACGTAATTACAGTCTAAACCATGATTTTTTAGGTTGTCATTATCAAGAAAGCCATTGAATTCTGAAGCGATTTCGTTTTGATTAATTCTCCAGGGAGAAGGCTCACACACTTCCCCATCTAAAACTTTTCGTTGCCTTATTTTCCAGGTCATCTCATCTCCGGTCTGGCTTTAAGGCTTCATTTAGGGGTTTAATTTTACGCTGTTCGCCAACCTTAGCCTCAATGTCGTATCCGATAATTTCTATTTTTGTACCACTTTCAGCATTTTCTGATTTAGCAAACGTTACCCCAAACTCTCTTACTGGACCCTTGTGGGTCGTGCTTACATCGTACCTTAAGACTGTAGGGCGATATTCGCTCCAATAGTCCTCACCCCATACTGCTTTTCCGTAGACAGGGTATCTTTCATTCGGGTCTTGCTGGCCTGTAGCTTGTTCGTGGTCTCTAACGTCGAATACTGACCGATTAACCCTGTAGTTTAAAGACATCTTATTGTCGCCATACCCAACAGCATAAGCGCATACGTGGGCCGGGTGAATAGAGTTGAAAACCGCGCCAAAAGAGTGGTCGTGAGTTTTATATATTGGGTCAACGTCCCAAATGGCTCCCTTCTTGCTGTACCCCTTAGAGTACACCCCGATTCCAACCTTGTTTAGATGCTCAAGGTCGTCCCGAGTCATAAGTCTTTCCTCCGAAGGGGCATCAGGAGATGTATCGATTCCAGTAACTGCTACGTTATTGTCGTACTCGATGCCAAAAAACAAGTACCCTCTATGGTCCTTGGATGTTGTTCCACAGGAGATTGGAAAGTTTTCCCTTACACTCCATGAGCCAACCAAGTAGTGGTAAACAAACACAATATTGTTCACCTTTGAACCGTTTATTGGCACCGCTAACCAGTATTCGTTGTCCGCTTCATTTATAAGCCCCACAGCCCGAATAGACCCAGACGTGTTTATTAGCTCAAATTGGTTTGGTATTTCAGTGGATATCTTTACGACTTGCGTAATCGTGCCTGTGTTCTCAAGGGCGCCCTCTAATATGTACACTCCCTTATCAGACAAAAACGCAAGCCCCATGCCCTGTATTTCTGCAACGCTATCTGGCGCCCACATTCCAACATCTCGAGTCAAGGTCTCAGCGTAAAACCCTTTACGGGCGTTTCCTTTTATCAGGTAAATTCCTCTTGACTTGAATACGACTAAGGCGTTTTTTGTTGCCCGTACCCCAGTAATTGGACCACCGTCCCCGTCTCCAATGTTGATCTTGTTTTTCTTTGGGAAAACTTCTGGAAAGTTTGGTACAGAAAAACGAATAAAGTTGTCTGTGTTTCCAGCAACAAACATTGTATTCTTGAAGCTGGCTATAAACCTTGGGTTTGACGGGAAAGAGCCAACTTTTCGTGTCGCTAAAAGGCTTCCGAGTGCTGAATCAGGATTTGAGTCAACAAACTTTGATGACATGTTGTCTTGTATTTCTTTCAAAAAGTAAAATCTTTCCTGTTTTCCCCTGGACACAGACTTACCTTTTGAGTTGAACAGGTTCCTAGTTCTGTATACTCGCCTCGCTACACACTCTGATGGGCCTCTTGGAATGTCAACAGATATAAAGCATGCACCATGATGGTTGGGTGTGCCTGTTCCGTTCAAAGACTTGGCCAGGTTGCTCGCGTCAGACGGCTCAGATTCCTGACCTCTTTCATTTACATAGGTGACCTTATACATCCACCCAACCTTTCTCCTGTTCATCTGCTTATTGAATCTAAGTGAAAACTTTAGAACATCGTTGTCTGGAAAGTCCACCATGTCAGAGGTCGCTATCGTAGACCCATCCGCCTCACCTGCCTCTGTGAAGTAGTCCCCAAGGGCAGACAAGTGGACAGCCCTATACTTTCCAGTTTTATACTTAGCAAAACTCCCTGGACCCATTCCGTGGTACGGGTAATCCATAAAACGACCGTGGAGAAAATCTTGCTCGCCTCTCCATTTCTCAGTGTTCGCGAGCAGCAGGTCAAACCCTCCCCAGTCTTTGAAGCCAATCCCAGTAGGGAATGTGTTTGTGTCGTACCAGTCTCCATCCTGCGCCCGTGGTTGTGCTGGTTTTGAAACAAACCCAGCAGCCTCGGCGTACTCTCCATTAAAAACAAGCGGCTCCTGGTAGCCGTTTACGATGTACAGCCGGTCCCCCCATGCCTGATATTGGGTTGGAACCGATAGGCCCGAATCATACCTGTTATTAAAAGCCTTTAGATCTCTACCTATGTCAGAGTTTCCAAAACAGTTGTCGTTGTTTCTTTTAAATCCAACCAAGAGCCTTGATGGCTCATTGTTCCCGCTCTCGCTGCTTTTTTTCCAGTATGACCTTGACCCGTCAAAATAGCGCAACTCTAATCGATTTTCATCTATGTTGTTAGAGTTTTCGTCCCATGTTTGTTGCTCATAGACAAGGAATTGCCTTGCTCCGTTGTGTTGCGCAAACCAATGAATACTTCTAACGTGCGGATAAATATATTTATCGGTTTGGTACCACCTGTCATCTGTTTCGTATACTTTTTCCCCATCCACTATTGTGTAACCGGGGCTTTGATAATATCTCTGTTCCCCGGCGCCATAGTAGGGCGAAAATCTAAAATACGGGTACCATCCGCCAGACGTGGACCAAGAGTCGTTTGAGTTCCACGTCATATCCTGAATATAAAGAGCATTCTGAGGATCGGTTATCCATCGCTCATCCATACCCCTAAGGCTGAATATTTGAAACGTTTGAGTGTTCATGGTTTATCCAATCTTAGATGGTGTTCCCCAGCGCTCACCGGAAAATACAGCGCGATCAAATGACCCTCGAATATACTTTCGATTTGCTCTGGCTAGATATTTCTGCCGCATTCTTTCTAGCAAATCCTCTGCTTTTCGTTCATACAACTGAGACTGAGTCGCCATACCGTGCTGTAGGCAAATATCAGATAGGCACATATAAACAAGAAGATGATGATACTGAACCGGCCATTCAGGAGTGTCAGCGTCCGCCACAAGGCGTTTTGGGCGGGACAGGTAGCGAATCTCAACGTCCATGTCCTGGCTTGGTGGGCGATACACCTTGATGGTTTGTCTTGGGCCAGATTCATCAAGAATCTTTATCTTGGACATCTCACCATCGTGGTAGGTCCAGAGGCCCTGTCTCATCCAGAACGCTTCTGGCCACCCGAGGAGCGCACCTCTTTCGATGCCTTCACCCACAATCTCGTTGTAAAAGTTTTTAGCCCCCTCACCTTCTATGTTCCAATCGTTCTGTTTGCGGCCACGATCCCAGCATCTCTGATCAGTAAAATTGTCGCCAATATGCATCCACCGCTGGTGGCCCTGCCACACGGCACTGGGGCCGTCTCCAGGCTCCATGACTTTTCTTCTATAGACGCGGACAACTCTGCCAGTCATCCGATGCCCAACGTCCGCCTTATCCCAGGCCCTGGTTGATCTATCGGAATCTTTATCGGCGGATGTCGGCCCGTATGAACTCTTTCTCCTGAACACACCCTCAATAGACTGAAATGTTAGCCTTGCTCCATAATAATCGTAGTCATTGGGTAGGGTTATTTTTGTGACCGGTGACGGCGGAGACTCAATACCGGCGTACACGAACGTGTAGCAATACTCATACGTATCTCCTCCGTACAGGCGAAACGAAGCATTAGCGTTTGCGTGGTCTTCATCCCTGCACGTCGTCTCATCG
>TARA_R110000824_G_scaffold167283_1_pt1 | contig 17157 bp, 22 predicted proteins | sample TARA_R110000824 | Tara Oceans TARA_R110000824 (sample SAMEA4397747) | marine metagenome | biome: Polar Biome; feature: [MES] marine water layer (ENVO:01000295) within the mesopelagic zone...; material: water (ENVO:00002006), including particulate matter (ENVO:01000060) such...
GGCCCCGACAATTCCATCAATGTTCGTTCCTACCAGTGTCGTAAACGTCCCCGCTGCCGCCGTGTTGCTACCGACGATCCCGTCGAGGTCCGTAGCTGCGACGTTCCCTGCAACCGTCAGAGTCCCAGAGGAGTGCGTTATCTTAACATCCTCGCCAGCGAAGTCTAGGATTGCGCCAGAGGTAAGGAACATATCATTGCCAACATACGCGTCTTTTACCCAAGCGACACCGCCAGCAGTCTTCAGACTTGCCGCCGTAGTAGATGTAGCTTCAGTGTCGTTAGTGGTAGACACAACCCCTGATCCGGTAACGCTTGTTCCCGCTATTGTGGTAAAGGTTCCAGCAGCCGCAGATGATCCGCCAACCACGACGCCGTCAAGGGTGCCCCCATTAATGTCTGCACTGGTAACCGTCGGGGCTGATGCCCCACCGATAGTCACCCCGTCTATTGTCCCTGTGTTGATGTCTACGTTAGTAAGAGCCTGACTATTCAGATCCTGTGCTGAAGACCACGTCAAACCCCCGGATATGGTCCCTGCTGAGATGTCACCACCGTTTATATCGAAAGCGGAACCTTCGATCTCTACGCTGCCAGCTTCCAGCTTCTTTCCAAGGGTAAGTTTTTCTCCGCCCTCAGATGTCACAAACGTCAGATACGCGGCATCCGCTTCTTCAATTACCAAAGATGTTGCAGAGTTATCAAGAATTTTAGCCGAGCTGGCCGCGCTAAACCTCAGAGCCCCATCACCACCCGCACTAAGCGTCAAGTCGCCGGATATATCTGCGGCACCATTCAGGTCTATCGTGGTCGCCGTGACATCCAGAGTTGTGCCAGCATTAACCTCAAGGTGGCCATCAGAAGATGCTACAATGTTTTCGCCGCCACCTGCATCGTGGAAGTTGAGCTTGGAGTCTCCCGCCAATATCAGTGCATCGGCAGATTCATCCCACAACATATGCTGACCAGATGTCGTGCCGAAAAATTGCACGTCTTGTCCAGACCCGTTTGAGCCCGCGGTAATCGTCCCTGTAACTTGCAGGGCGCTGCCCGAGAATGTCAGGTTTGCCTCGCCTGCTATCGCATCCGACCCCGTAACCGTGACGATTTGGTCATTCGTAGATCCTGTCAGGGCCGGGACACCTGAAATGGTGGACGTCCCCGTTGCCTGAAAGTCGCCATCGACAATCAGCTTGTCGGCCGACTGGTCCCAAGTAAGCTCTTTCCCGCTCGTGTCGCCGTGGAAAATGACGTCGAGTCCGGTTCCAGCCACACCCACCTCTACAGGTCCGGTGAAATCTGCCTTCCCCGTAACTTTCAAGGAGTCCGTCGTCACGATTCCCGTAACCGTGATGCTGTCCGCGGCCGTGATGTCCGTCGTGGCCGTGATACGTGCCGTGCCTGCAAGGCGGGTATTGCCCGTGACGTTCGCGCTATCCGTGGTCACGATGCCCGTAACCGTGACACTGTCCGCGGCCGTGATGTCGCCGACGCCCGTGATGCGGTATGTGCCTGTAACAGCCATATACCCCGTAAGGCGAAGCGAATCCACGATGGCCTTGCCATTCACGAACATCGAATCACCGCCGATGATGGTGAAGTCGTTAGCGGAATTCAGCAAATTGTTCTTGATATAGTTTATCCACTGGGTTTCTATGCCGTTCAGATCGCTGGCATCAAGAACAGATCCGTCACCAAACGTCTGCGACGCCGTGGGAGTAGGCACCGACTGAGCCGTAACCGGCCACAGCAGCAAAAATGCGAACAAGAGCCTTTTCATTATGACCACCTGCCTCCATGCTTGAAATATATATAGATGCCGTGCAGCTCAAACGCCGTCATGTTCGCGTCAACACTAACCTGCATTTCGATATATCGGGATCTCCCGTGAAGGGCCCCCTTGATGCGGCCCAGATCATGAGACGCGAGTTTTGACTCCCCAATAATAAACGACCCAAGCCCCGGAGACTGCGTCCCAACCGTGTAGGTCGTGGTATCCGCGGTCGGATTATTAAAAAGCCTGACTTCGACGGTTACTGTTTTCCGGGTCTGCAAATCGACATCAAAACCAAAGTTGTACCAGATTTTGTCTCTGGTCCTGTCTCCAGCCCAATACATCGGAGTTTTAAAGCCTGCTTCTATTCCCGCACCTGTTGATCCGTCTGAAAGCTGAAAGTCGCTAGTTCCTTCGTCGAGCGTGCAAAACCACCCATCATAGGTTCCTCCGACGAGGCGCTCTCTTTCGTTCGTTCCCTCGAAGATCCGGGAAAGGGAGTTGAACTCGAAGCCCCGAGCGGTTGAGCCTGCCCATATAGAAAAGGCCGGATGCACCTCTCTCCCGATGCGAGACCATTCCTCATAGTTTGCGACTATCGCTCGGTTGTTTACGACTTGGTTGTCGTTGAAGGCGACGCCCCAGACTATAGAGTCCTTTTCTGACAGCTCGGCACCGACGGAGTATGGAAGGCGGGCTTTCTGGACTTTCGACCAGAACGTCTCCAGAGGTTTGCCGATAAATCGCGGAAAAGAAGGGGGCCCCGAGGGCAACCAGTAGGGGCCTCTGTTGTCCAGCCAGAAGGTGCCCCGGTCAGTGGAGACAATGCTCTGGGCGCTTACGCAGCCCACACGATCAACCAGCTTCCTGAAGTTGAACTCGGTCTGAACCATTCCTCCCTGCGACGCGAAGGACCCGATCCAGATCGACCTCTCGAAGAAAATAAGCAGATACTCGCCGTGCTGGCGAAAGGCGACAATCCTGTCGCCGCGCTCAAAATCGTTGTGCCTGTCGAGAGAAGCGAAATCGGTAGCATCTGGTGGCTTGTTCCACGCCATCCGGTAGGGGTAGCGTTTCTGGGGACCCCCCTCCGCCACATAGTCTTTCTCAGTTATGTCCCCGAGGATCACGTGCTCGTAAAACTTTCCAATCACCCGCGCTGTTGTAATTTCTCCGTGTGTCACCGCGACCGCACTGCTGGAATGGTCGGCGATCTTGAACATCTTGTTTTCACCATCAAGACCGAAAACTTCGCCGTCGTAGGTGATAAAATCTATGATCGCATCTCTGCCTGTAGCCAGAGCGCCGCCGGTGCCTGCCGTTCCGGTAATATCAGCGGGAGTGTGAGGAGCTACGTCGTTGGTGCGGTATAGTTTTCCATTTGCCGCGACGATAACTTTTCGCTCCCCGGAGTTGTTGACGTGCTGATAAATACGCTGCACATACGGGGTGCCCGTGATCGCTGACACGTGGCGCTGCTTGTATCCACCTCTCTTGATCAGGGAATCGCGCTCCAGATGGAAATTCACGATCTCCTGCATCTTGGTGGTAGGCAGCTCTATGGCGTCGGACTGGTCGTCCCGGCCACCTGAGAGATCAAAATAAGCAACAGAGGGAAGGTTACGCATTTTGGCTACACACTCACTCTCCGTGAACGATTCCTGCGGGGAAGACGCCAGATGGTGGGGGCGGTGATATTCTTCGTCCGTCCCCGAACAGGGAGGCACCGACCCACCATGATCTCAAGGTTTCGCAAAAACCCCCGTTCAGCTATCATCGCTTCTTGGTCTACGCCACGCTCGCCCCACGCATGTTTGAGGGCTCCCTGAATCACGACAGGGTGGTAGTTTGCCGGGACAGCGACTTCCGAAGAATTATCAGCAACCGCGTATGTCGGAAATAGCTTCCAGCCACGGAAGAACAGCTTTTCGTGATTCGTCACAAAATCCGAGGTTGGAGGGCGACCCAGCGCTATCTGCTTTCCGACGGTAGTCCAGATATTGGGACCCGCCGATGTCTCCCCGGAATCAGTCCAGTTGACATTCTGGTGGTCGATGTTTACTGGCCACTCGTGTGCTATGTTTTTCTTCAGGGTCCGCATAGAATCTACGTCGATAGCCGTCATTACCGAGGCGGCACCCGCAGAGTTCGTAGTCGGAAACGCGTAAAGACGGGTGTCAGCTACCAGCGTGACCTCGTATTCATCTTCGAGGAACCACCACGGATGGTAGGCGTCCATCTCGTCAAGCGCCATGTTCAGCCAGAATTCAATGCTCGTAAGATCAACATCCGAGTCCAAGTCCATCCGGGCCTGACGTTCTATCTCTCTTTTCATTTCCAGCCACGTCATGTGCCTCTCCTACTTCTTTGCGGTGGCTTTCTTTGCCTTCTTGGGTGCTGAAATTCCGAGAATCTTGCGAGCCTCGGCAGCGTTATCCAAGAGAAGAGTCAGAAACTGCTGCGACTCGCGTCCCCGCTCAAGGTCTTTTGCGACCATAAACTGGGAAGCATTTGCACCTTCGGTGAAAAACTTGAAAGCTTTCTCGTCGTCGATTACCAGAACCCTGCGGTTATTGAAATCCTTGTTCTCGACAAATCTGTACGGGCGCCCGTCTACCCCGGCCCGCTTGTCGCGAGACCCGAGATACTCAACAAGACGCACCGGATTCAGTGTAGCCATATCTCCTCCAAAAAAATGGGGGGCAGGGCGCTTAAACCCTGCCCCCGGTGTAAACACACAGCCCCGCTGGATCAGCGACTGTCATACAGCCTTGTCAGCCACGGAAAAATGTGGAAGACCTGAGCCGGAGTGGCATGGGCATCAATGGCATCATACGATACCCTTACTCTGGGGAAGCTCTCCAGTGGCGTGAACGTCTTCCCCACCGTCGACAGCAGGGTCGCATCAACCGCAGACGAGAGCAGATCCACCGTGTACAGCGAAGTGTCTGCGTCAGCCGCTGTTACGAGAATGCTATCGACAGGAACACGATCAGACCACGTAGTGCCGTCAAGAGAAAAAGCGACATTGACCTCAATCGTGTCGGTCAAGTCACCATTGACATTCACGATTATGGAGGTCAAGACAGCGCTGGTACACCCACGAAGATCAAACTGCTGCGTGTTTGCCGACGACACAGTCGCAGCGTTCGCCGTAATCGTGTCCTTGACCGTATTCGTTCCCGTGAAACGAAGCTGGTCGACCGTGGCATTAGTCTTTCCATTACGCTGGGCCGGAGACTGCGAGTAGACCTCGCTCGCAGAGAAAACCAAAGTCAGCGCAAGCAAAGACATAAAGAAGCACTTCATATCACTCCTCCTTAGCTGACCGGGTTTTCGCCGTAGGTGGTCCAGATGGAAGACGACTGGTTGGATGTACTAACACTAGTAGTATCCGAAGACCAGTCGGCACGAGAGTCGCCGAAGATTACGTCAATCGCCCAGTTCGAGATCCGACCGTAGTCGGTGTCGTCCCGTTTGATCAACTGCGGGCGCTGGCCAATGGCCCTCGCTACCGCGTGTGCCCCAAGACAGATCGCCTCACGCTTGTTGGTGTAGTCATCCACCGTCGAAGCGGGGTTGGAAATCTTTCTTGTAGTGTGAACGTGTACGCCTGCATACATCCCTTCGGCACGCGAGAAGATAGGATTCTCCCAACCACGCGTGTTGCCGTGCTGGTTGGCGTTGATCCACTTGTCGTCGTCCCGCAGCGTATGAAGCTGGTAAGGATGAATGATGGCGACAATCCCTTCTTCGCCGTTACTCAGGCGAACAGGATTGATGTTGTTGTCTTCCGCCCAGACTGCCATCCGCTCAAGAACCGCAGTATTAAATACATCGACGGAATCCACATCAGCCTGCGAGGCCGCGTCCCCACCGTAATACTGGTTCGGGTGAGCCGTTGTGCTGGCTCCGGTCTCGGTGATGATGTGAGCTGAATAACCATTGTAAAACGTGTTGAAGATCGAATCGTCCATCTGCTGGGCAAGCCAGTCAGAAAGCAGATTCGCGACGGTTTCTTTACTGTGAAACTTGTTGCGCTGGGGCGACATCTTATGCAGCCAGCCCGTGGCATGGCGAATCAGTTCGATCCATACATCAAAGGACCAGAACTCCATCGCTTCCTCACCAGACGAGTCCTTGAGTGTCGAGGCACCCGTAGTCGCGTCTCCTGTGAGCTGCCTGAGCAACGGCATAATGATTTTGTCGCCACCTTCGCGGCCAAGCTCCGTCTTCTGGATGATGGGATAGTACGCCTGTGCGGCGTCCAAATGATCCTCATCGCCAGAGTCGGGACCAATAAAGCCCGCCTTGTTGAAGTATAACTTATTCTGGACCTGCTTATGCAGGGTGTCGGCCCACGCAGTTCTGGTAAGAACGTCGTGCTCACCTCCGCCAGAATAGTTATATTCTCTGGTGGCCATCTCTTAAAACTCCGCAACCCCGGTGGTCAAAACTGTCGTGATGGTTGAACCTCGGGGTCGATCCGCATTAGAATTTGACGTTTGCGGTCATCCGGCAGCTTTCGGAACAGAGACACGCGCTGGTCGTCCGACAGGGAGGAATCTCCCAGATCGGATACCTGATCGTCGATAGACATATCCTCGAAGGACGTGGAGCTGCCACGGTTTGAAGGGGAACGTGCCCCCGCATTGTTTGACATCTGCCGTATTGTCCTTCCTTGGACGTTCGACGCGGCTTCACCCGCCATCTCCGGTCCACGAACTGCCCATTCCCCGGCTTCAAGCTGTTCGGCAGTAATTTCGCCGTTTTCGCCCTGACCCCAGATGGTATTCATATGTTTGACGTATTTTTGCCACGTCTCCCCATCTCCGGTCCAGCGGCGGTCAGACTTGAAACGATCTACGTTGTCGTTGGTGAGTTGCAAGCGTCGGGCTTCTGTCGCTTCCTGCGTGCTTCGCTTGCGCTCCGAGCCGATAAGCTCCGATGCGCGTTCAGTAGCCCCTTTGCTGATGAGGTTTTGAACTTCTCCCCAGAACTCCTCCTTCGACACGTCATATGGATCTGGCAGTGAGTCAACGTCCAAGCTTGCGCTCTGCTGGGGGGTGACCTGTGAACCTTCACCATCCAGCGCCTCGCGAAGCCTCTGTGACCTGCTGTCGTTTTCCCGCTTCGATTCCCGAAGCTGGCGGCGCAACCTTGCGGCCTCGCCATCCTGATTTCGCCTCGGGGGTGAATTTGTCGGCTGCGGAGAACCTCCATCCCCAACATTCGGGGCAGCCCCCGGTGCAGCCGCTGGCGGTGCTTCGCCAGTTCCTGTGGTTTCTACTGCTTCTTCCGGCATCATTTGCTCCTTGATGTCGTGCCTGTCAGCTCACAGGCGGGAGACGCCAGATAGCGCTCTGGCGGGCGACTGGCCTGATTGGCCCCTGCTTACAAGTGCGAGCGTCCCCGCATTATGCTCCGGTGATGTTTACCTTTATAAATCTCCCGCTGGCATCGCGGGGCGTTGCCTTGCCTGTGGGCTGGCCTCCGCCCTTGTTGCTCCGGGCGATGGATCGCTGCCCACCGAGATCGTGAACTTCGCCACTGTAATAGGCTTCCTCGACCTTCATGTTTCCGGGTGTATAACGCTTTTTGTGTGCCATAGATCCTCTATCAAATGTTATCGGTCACTGTATCCTGACATCGTGACAACGGCGTCCGAGTTGACGGCTCCACCTAAACCAACGATCATCGCCATTCCGTTTCTGGGGATTTCAATGGGTTCCACGAAGGTGCGCTGGTAGTGCTCGCTGAGGGCATTGGCGAGGACCACCTCGTCTGCAATGCGGTATCCATCGGCAATGTCGGCATTATCCGTGAAGTCTGGATATATGCGAAGCTGGAGGCGCACACTGCCCGTTGCTACTGTCACGTTTCCCGTCCACTGGGTAATGTATACCCTCTCCCTGCGCGAGCAAAACTTATGTGCTATATAGCTTTGCAGGTGCCCGATAGGCACCACCGTGATCTCCCCGTTATCGGAAGCTTCACGTATTGTAATTGCTCCGGCAGCTTCACCGAACATCACGAAGCTTTCAAAATGCCTGAGGCTGTCAGCGGTGGTTACCGTCGTTGCGCCCTTCAGGGTATCTACATACGTGACGCGTGTGGAATCCATCTTGATGCCTTCGACGCGAAAGCGGATTCCCGTGTCGGCAGCATCCCCGGAGTAAATTTCCAACTGGTCGCTCAGGGGTGCCGACGAATAGGCACCACGAGCGGCTATAATCTCGAAAGCGGTGTCGATGTCACTATCGAAAGCCGTCACGTGCCACGCGTTGGTAACGCTACTACGGTCCCGCTGGGGGTCCGCATTCATCTGCGACAGCGCTGTCGTCCCAAAGGCAAGAATGCCCAGAGCGAGTCCCGTCGCTACTGCTATATAACATGCATTTCTCATCGGTTACGCTCCTGCCGGGGCCATAGCGCCTTCGGGCGCACGGCCGTTCTGTGGTTGGGGTGGTCCGGGTGGACCGGGCGGACCGGATGGTCCGGGGCCTCCCGACCCTGCGGCCTGCGCGAGCATACCGGGGTCGATACCTGCTTGTATAAGAGCCTCCATCAGGATATTGGGCTTGTTCAGCGCCAGCATCATCAGGGGCCCTGCCATCTCGTCTTCGAGCATCGTCTGCACCTGCACGCCAAGCTGGAGGATGTCGTTCTTCTCTTGCATCCTGTCGGTGATTTCGCGGCGGCCCTCGACCTCGAACTCCTTCATCAGGTATTCGGGGTCCACGGCTCCCGCCGAGAACAGGAACTGGGCCTCTTTGAGGCGCTCATCGCGTGACCGCTCGTGTCCAGTGCCCATCACGAATTTCACATCGAACTCGGGCTTGGTGAAGTCCTTCAGCAGCAGAATAGGCTCGGGGTTCCCCGGCTCGGCTTTGAGGAGGTGCAGGCTGGTGTCGCCCTCTTGCTCGTTGAATCCAAGCTCGGTGATAATATGGAAATCCATCTCCTTGACCTTGTCGGAGATCCTCCATGCCCTTTCGTAGGTATAGAACTGCTGGATGTTCGAGAGGCGCTTTCTGCCAAGATCGTTGATGGCCCATTCTATGTGTCGCTGAAGGTGAACGAGCGCAGAGTCGGCAGCCTGCTGTAGAGCGATCACTGCCTTTCCGCTCGTCTCGTATGGCATCCCGCCGCGCTGCGTCTGGTAAAGGGATGATAGCTCGTCGAAGGTCGTGCGGATGTCTTTCTGTATCTCCCACAATCCTCGGGGAAGCGATCCCGGCTCAAGGCGTCGAAGCCCGTCAATGCGGCCCATCCGCAGCCTTGCGATGAATCCGGGCTGCCCTCCTTCGTTTGTGAGCCGCTCCTCCTCCTTGGGGTCCATAGCCCCCTCTTCCAGTTGCCATCCCGTGTTGTTTGACCGGATGGCATTGTCGAGGGTGACCGACATAAGTTTGTTGTAGAGGTCCTGCGCATCGAAGAGGTTGTGAACCTCCCCATACGGCATCGCCTGACCCCGGTGCATCGTGCCAGAAAAGAAAATAACCGGCCATTTTCCGTGAGTATAAGGAGAATGCCGGTTGTAGAGCAGCAGCTCGCCAACGACGGAGCAGGTCCATACCTCCTGCTCTATGGATCTGATGACCTCGTAGTTATCCTCGTCATCTTCGGGAATCATACCCGCGTCGGTGATGGCGTCGCCCTCTGCGGTCTGGGCAAGCTGCCAGCTTCCGTTTTCCGGGTCCAGCTTGAAGATCCTGTCTACTGGCACGTCTTTTTTGTACCAGTGGATGAGCTGCGGCACCATATCCTGCGAGTCGTAGCTTTCCGATGCCCCCTCGTCGCTGCCCGAGTCGTCGGTGCCATCGAAGCCCGAGGACGCGTAGTCGTCGTCTGTGGACTGTATGCTTTCTGCGGAATCTTCGCCTGACCTGATGTCCGTGCGCATTGTTTCGAGCTGTAGCTTATGCTCGGGATAGCGCATTATCAATTCGTCGATGGTGGCGCGGTGTTCCGTGAAATACCAGTCGGGGCCTCCGTCGCCCCAGAACGTGGAGGAACGGTTCCCCGGATCTACGACATATTTTAGCGGGTCGCCCACGGACAGTTCTATCTTTCCGGGGGCCCATCCGTGTCTCGTGAGTTGCTTGTGGTCGGGGTTGAAAACTTCTTCGAGGACGCCGAGGCCGCACTTCATCATGTCGCCAACAGCATCAAGAATGCGGGTATCCAGACGGTCTTCGTCCAGAGAATACTGGAGAAGGTCCTTAAAGGCGGCGGCGACTTCCATGTCTTCCGCGCCTCTGCCTATCACCTCTGGACGTGGCTTGGCCTGCGTGAGGATGCCCACCTTTGTGTCAAGGCGAGCTTTCACGAGGTTTAGCGTGATATAGAGAACGTCCTCGTATCCTTCCACGGCGGGAGGGCGTTGGGCATTCTCGTAATAGTTAAACCCCCGGCGTGCTTCACGACGCCAGCTCTGCGACGCCGAGAGACCCACGTCATGGCGCTGGCGGACAAACCTCACCCACTCCTCGGCTTTGGCACCTTTCAGTGCTCCGTGGTCGGGGCTTTCGGGAGGGCCGGTCCTGCTGGGGGTGCTGCTGGGCATTTACTTACCCAAATACGGAACGGAAATTTTCTTACCATCGGAGCCAGTTGCGCTCGTGGTCGTGAGAGACCCCGATTTTGACGTGGGGCGCGATACTTTCTTTGCACCTGACGGCTTTGCATATGAAGACGCGTTCTTCATCTCTACCTCCAGCAAAATAAATGGGCACCAGAGCAGTTATGCTCCGAGGCCCATTACGGTCACCCCTTGCCCGACGGGATGGTCCCGCAGGCTTCCATGATGTTAGTGGTGTTTATTCTGTCGCGTGTCTTTCCAAGATATTGTCAATGCGGTCTATTGTTCCTGCCAGCCCAGCCATCTCAATCCGTAAATAATCAACGTGTTTCTCAAGCTTGCTTCTCAGTTTGGGATTGAGCGTTCCGAACTTTTCTATGCGCTCAAGGTCGAACCGCGACATCCGCACCATCCTTTCGTGCCTGTCGCCGTTTCTTATCAACTGCCCCGAAATACGCCTCCAGTTCGGCAGCGGCGACGGCGATGGCAGCTTCTGCCGAGTCGAGAGCGTCTACAAGCTGCTGGGGATATGGAGAAAGGGGGAGGGCTTTTTCTTTTTCTACATCTTCGGGAGAAACACCCGCACTCTGGAGAAGAAAGTAGTGGTGGATGCGAATCTGAAGCTGGTTGGCATACTGTCTCGCGGTTTTTGCGACATCGTCGCTGAACCCCTTTTGCATGTCACCAGCAGGGTGCCGAAGTCGCCCCTCTTCGTCCTCGTAGGGGGGTGAGAGTTTCTCCCAATGCTCCAGATCCCAGCCGTCAAATGATATTTGATATTTCATAATAATATATGGTTATAGGTTATTGGTTGTCAAGGGTTTCATTTTCCGAAATTTCACGCCACCCTCCAGTCTTTTGATCCTGAATACTGCTGTGTCGGTGCTGATGGCAGGCCGCGGGGTTCTTTTGGTCTGTAGTCGTCGGGTCTGCGCCAGTGCATCGTGTTGTCGGGTTCTGCGGGAGAGTAGAGCGTCATAAGCATATATCTGGTTTCATCAAGGGTATGGGCCTTCACGTTCGGGTCCTTGCCGCGACCTTGAAGGTCTTCGGGCACGTGGTCGTCAGACAGTATGCCTTCCATCTCTTCATATGTCGGGACGTTGAGGCCATTGTCGAAGTATTTCAGCCTGTCGTGGTCGAGGGCGTCCTTGTAGTTTATCCACCCCGGAACACGATCCGTCACTGCCGGTGTCAGCGGCAGGCCTGCTTCCATGAAGAGTTCTACCCATGTCGCGTCGTTGCTGATTATGGCGAGACGCTCTTTTTTTGCCCAAGCGTCCCTTCCTGCTGTGACCACATACGGTATCCGTCCGTCAGTCCACTCCCTCAAATCGTCTTTGATGAAGCTGACGATGTTTGATAGATGGTCGGGTCCCGAAAGGTTGTGTCCCAGATAGGAGCCCAGCTTGAAAACGACACCCTCTGGAGACTTGGTATACATCCCCAGAGCGCAGTTGTTTCTTCCGGGGTCAAGAGATGCTGCGACAGGCCAGTAATCAGGCACCTTGAAGGGCTCAACACCGTGGCGGGTCCTTTTGAACATCGGGAAGAACATCCCTGCGAATACGCTCCAGTCGCCGTGCAGGTAGGCCTGTTTCATCTGCTCGGGCATACTGGCCAGCGAATCGAAGTAATTTCGCGTCAGGTATGGGTTGTCCTTTGGCAGGGACGGGATGAAGGCGAAGTCTTCTACGTCGTAGCCGCTGGGGTTGTCGGCGCTGCGCAGCAGGTATTCCGGGGGGTTGTGGTCGAGGAAGCATTTCTTCACCCACGTATGTCCTATGCCTCCGGGGTTGGTGCCTCCTACGAAGGGTGTGTGTGTCACCCCCGGCCAGCGCAGGCGTGTTCTCAGGATCTCGAATGTCTCCAGCGTGTTCTTCGTCAGCTCGTCTACCAGTATCGCGCCAAACTCGGCGCTCTGGTATTTTTCGACATTGTCGAGGTTTCGGAATTTGACGATGCCCTGCGACCCATTGAGAATGAAGTCCGTATCGCGCCAATGCCCCAGCCACTTTGGGAATTCGGCGCGGGCTTTATCAAGATGCCTGTCCTTGAGCGCTGGGTAGGTCTCACAGAATAGCCCCACTTCGACGTTGTGTATTCCCTTTTTTGCCCATGCGAGGCAGAAAATCACGGCAAACCACCTCAGGATGTAGGACTTTCCGCCGCCCATTGCGCCGCCGTACAGCACGAAGGGCTTTGTAAAGGCGGTCTTGAGGAAGTCCACCTGCTTCTGAAAGGGCTTGATGACGTCTTTTACGAGGTCTATGGTTTTCTTTGGCATATCCTACCCGTCGGCGACTGCGCTGTCGTCAGTTCTTTTTAAGTTCTGACATCAGAGATACCTCATCCTTGAAGCCATAAAGTGCGTGCAGGTATTCGGGGTGGTAGGCGAGTTTGCAGGGTTTGCATCTCCATAGATGCTCCAACGGCGTTCCCATGTCGCGGCTTTTATTGCAGAACCTCAGAGCCCCCCCGCATTTTTCGCAATACGGCTTGTCCCTGAGAGCGTTCATCACCGCTGCCGCCGTCATATTGGGTTTTCCGGGGGAGGGTAGTGACGAAGATGTGCGGGTGCCGTTGTCCCGATTTTCTACGGGCCTGCGTTCTGTATTGTCGTCTGGGGAGCTTGATGACGCGATAAGGTATTTTCCGTAGCGCCTCTTCGTTTCTTTCATAGAATTCTCCGTGACTGATGACGACGGCCTCGTTCTGCGGGTGCTGTGCTTCGAGGAGGGCACACAGTTTCGTCAGGGAGTCGGCATCTGTCGTTCGTAAATGTCGCCCAAAGGCAGTTTGGGGCATAAGCAAGGACCCTAATCGAAAAGCTCATGTGCTGCCCAAGAGGTCGCGTAGCCTTTGCTGCGCATTTCCGTAACCAGCCAGCATGGCCCACACGTCTGGGCTTCGTTTTTCCTCAGGGGCTTTCCGCATTTTTGACACGGCTTCCCTCCTGCGAGGACGGTCATGCAGGCTTCAGCGCTCAGAGGGTCCTTTATTTTTTTATTTTTTATCAGCATCGGGTGGCCACCGCAGGGCGTAGGCGGCGTGGGTTTCCTTGAGGAGGTCGGACTCCGTGCCGTGGTTAGCTTCAAAGGATTTCTTTCCTGCATGTATGGCTTCGCCAAGATTGCCGACTGTGCCGAGGTGGTGGCGTGGACACAGGGGTATGGCGTGGTCATTGTCCTGCCTTTGACCGAGGCCAACACCCTCCCGACAATGATGCAGTGTCGCTGGTGAATGGACGCCCATCTCCCGCTTGCATACGATACATCCGAGTTCCACGATCCGGTCAGGCTTTCTCATCTTGACGCCACTTTCGCGAGTATCCACAAAAACACTGGGCTGATTTTCATCGTTTCTCCCTGCGGAAGAGTTCTGCCCCCCACGCACAGAGGACCAGATACCAGAAGTATATCTCGTAGATGACCCTCAATTGCAGTCCTTCTTGATGCCCATTACGACTATGGCAAAGAAGCCTGCCGACCAGAGGACCATAAGCGTTCCCCACACAATGATGTCTATCATTTTTATTTTTAGCGTATCAGGCATGTGACCCACAAAGGTTGTTTGTGGTCCAGATACCCCAAGAAATGAACCACTAATCCTCTTGTGGACCATCTACTGGGTATACCAGAACGGGCTTGCGCTCGCCCATATACGCTACTCCCCTTACCGTGTTGTAATCCGTGAATTCTTGGGCTTCCTCGTATGACATGCCATCACGAGACATGAACATTTCTATTATTTTTTCGTAGTCATATACCAGCCTGACATCGGGATCTTCCACGGTCCCTATGCAGCAGGCCCCGAAGTCTGCGTGGGGCTCCAGAACTATGGCTCCCACGTACCTTTCGTCGGATATGTCCATTTGATCAGGAGGCATAGTCAGGAAGCACCACCCCCACCCTGTTTCCCTCGGCATCCTCGAACATCACGGCCTGATGCCTCTGACCACCCCAGCCCGCTACCTTGGCAATGTCGCTGAGGACGGTGCGTCTGGCATCGAACCATTTTAGCTTTATCTGGCTGTTTTCGGCACCCATATACTGGCCCAGAGCCTCCTTCTCCATCTCGAAGAGCTTGCCACAATGATCGGCAAGGGCGTGCTGCCTCTCGTCCTTCAGGTGGTTGATGATGTCATCCCTGAGGGTGTCCATGTGCCGATACACCTGCGACTGCGATATTTGCAGGTGAGTGGCCACCTCTGCCGGGGTCTTCAGCTCCCCAAGAACGAGATTCATTACGGCATTTGCCGTCACGCTCGTGGTGACACGCGGTAGCTGCTTTTCAGTGCTCATTTCATCCACTTTCACCGAATGTGCGGTGGCTTGGGAGCAACAGTAACCGTCACGCGAACCAAGTCATCCCCATACTCGTAAAACTTTTCAACTATCTGGTCATTCCGAAGCACGGCACCCATAACCGCGGGAACACGTGTATGCGGCGTCAAGATCGACTTGCGCCCCAGTATCATCGGATAACCACTCAACAGCAACGTATCAATATCAGCCAATACCGCCTTTGCCGCCGTTAACAATATTCCCTCGTTCTACTTAATACCAAGACATTCACCCAGAACCCAATACCCGAATTATATACTCAGAACGACTCACGTTAGAAGCACGAGCCAAACGATCCACATTACCCAATACACTCACAGGTAACACGATGCTCACGATCTTCGTGGACTCACCATACTTGAGCGGCCTACCCGAAACCCCATACCTAAGCGATTTTATGCCCATTTTAATATCCTCATAGTAAATATAGACACACACGAAACACCCGTCAAGGACTATCACGGCACGAAACACGCCCCACACACGCAACTACTTGGTAACACAGGACTTACGTGAGATTGCGCGGTATTTCGATTTGGGCATTGGAACGATCCATCACGAAAGGAACAGTCCTCTTGCGTCCGGGGGTCGGAGTCCCGGAGTCTCGCCTCGCGGGCCGCTGGGCATCGCGTTGCCTGTTCGTTGTGCGTCGTGGCTCGTGGGCTGTGGCTCGTGAGCTTGTGCGTTGTGTTCGTGCGCCGTCGCGGACACTGAAGGAGGAGGAGGCCACACGTCAGGCCACACGTCACACGTCAGGTCAGGTCAGGCCACACGTCAGGCCACGTCACGACGTGTGACACGTCACGTCACGACTATCCTCATAGCAAATACAAACCGGCACTCATCCAGCTCCACGGGCCCAAGGACGCGAACCCGAGATAGGCAGGCACGACGCGCACCCCGTGAGACGCACATAGAGCCGTTTTAAGCGACGATCTTTTTGACCGACCACGAGGACCCCGGAAACACGACGTGATACCACGACTTCCCCACGACGGGCCGACACGGGCACAGGCTTCCTGCCCCGCGGGCCGCTCGTGTCGTGTCCCCGCTCGCTCCCGCTCGTAGCCACGGCCACGTTGCCACGTGGGCACTGGGCAAACCGTGTCCCGTGGGGCTTGTAGCGCCGGGGCTCGTGGGCTCGTGGCAGGCGTGGCTTGTATAGGTGCGAACAACGGCGATGGCGGGCCGAGACCAGGCACACTATTTCCGACTGGGGAAATAAAGTATTGACACGGGCGGGCCCCTTGCGTATCATGTCCCTGTTGGCAGAGGGTAAGGGCGGACCTACCGTCAGACCCCGAGCCTAGATAGTGAGGAGAACAGCATGGCCGATCAGATTAGCATAACGGTCACGAGGGACGCGGAGAAGAAAAACTCCGTTGTTTACCGTGGCGAGAGCGAGAGCGGGTTCCGTTACAGCCTGTATATCGGACGCGACGACCTTCACGAGCTCGGCAACCCGAAGGCGCTCACACTGGGACTCGCATCCGCGTAGACCCCCGAGGGCGGGCGCTCGCACAGGCCCGCCCTTAACCCCGAGGAACCGGAACAATGGATTACGATCAGAACGCATGTGCCGACCGTGACGAACAGGGGGGCTACTAATGACGGCCTACGACTACACGAGGCAGGTCTGGACCGAGGGAGCAGAGGCCGTGGCCGTCCGCATATCTCAAGTCACAGCCGACGTGGCGACGCTCAAGGGCCCCGAGGGACAGTCTTTCGCGAAGTGGCTCAGTATCGACCGCAAACAGACCCTGAGGGACCGAGTTCGAGAGCTGAAAAACCTGACATCCGCCCCCGCGGGAGACATCGCGTCCGCGGGCCCAAACCACGTGACATATTACCACGCATAAGACAAGGGGGGAGCGCTCTAATGGACCCCGTCCGAATCAAGACGCTGGACATACACTCGCACGACGTGATGGTATACATGCCCGTGGACATGGACGTCCACGGGCTGTTCAATGCGGTTCGGGACGAGTTCCCACGGGACAACCTAGCCGCAACCGTGAGGGACGAACACGGAAACCACGTTGAGAGCTTCCACCTGCTCAGAGCAGTGGACGCGACGGAGGACCAAAAAGAGAACACGGGAACGACCCTGCAATGGGCTGGATCGTCAAGCGAACCTAACAACCCGAAGGGAGGTGAATAAGCACATGCCGAGGACACTCAAGACATGCAGTATATGCGGGGGGAACATATCAATACAGCCCCTCACAGGCTGGGCAGACGGCCACAACGCACTGCCGATCAACCACGGCCGGTGTTGCGACGCTTGTAACGCAACCGCCGTAATACCCGCCCGAATTGCAGGCATAGACGTACCCGAGCAGGCATCCTAACAACCCGAAGGGCGGGGGCTACGGCCCTCGCTCAGATAGGAACCGGAACAATGAAAACGGAAGTCCATGTAAACATTACACTTACGCTAGACAGAGCTGATCT
>TARA_R110000824_G_scaffold16596_3_pt1 | contig 17154 bp, 13 predicted proteins | sample TARA_R110000824 | Tara Oceans TARA_R110000824 (sample SAMEA4397747) | marine metagenome | biome: Polar Biome; feature: [MES] marine water layer (ENVO:01000295) within the mesopelagic zone...; material: water (ENVO:00002006), including particulate matter (ENVO:01000060) such as......
TAATGCAATTTCTTTGTTAATCTCTGCCAAGGCATCCCGATAGTTTGGGTGTGCTAGAACATCAGCTTTTGGTTCTGTCAGCACGGTTTCGAGACGAGCGCGGTAACTTAAATGTAGTGTAAAAGTACCCAAATCGCTAATATCGAACTCATGGTCAATCAGAGTGAGGTACATTGTTACCCTTTGGTTCTCCACGGCTTTTGCGAGGTGCTCCTTGGCTGGATCGTTTCTGAAATTGTGCGGGTTCCACCCACAAACAACTTTGATTTCAAAAAACTTTTCATGATATTCGTCGGCTCGATTCTCTTGTCTTTTATAGCTCGCGGGGCCGTATCCCAGCAAGTCCAACAAACTATAAGAAACCGGGTCCGGGTTCGGTTCAGCTTTTGTTGGGTCGGGGACGTGGACCCTCCACTTAGAAAGCTGATTAAAATCTTGGAAAGTAAGTACTAGTTGGGCGGTGATGTCATTCCTGACAGTTTCCGGATTTGAGCCCTTATACGTCCACTCAAACTTATCCCAGCTATACCCTGTTGCCGGCACACCTTGCCCAGTTGCTGTCACACCTTCGGGCTGGCTTAATATATCGCCATCTGGGCCCTTGATGTTGGCCAACTCAAGTTGTGTTTTCCCCACATCATAATCAAATAAATCTTGGCGCGCCATGGATTCGAAGATTATTGGAACTTCAGACTCGTACTTGGTCTTCCACCCTCCTTTCCCGTCGTCTTCCCAGCTATATAAAACTTTATATAAGCGAAAATATGGAGTTAATTCACTAGCATCATCAGGATTTATATCCATAAACTTGCCGGAATGTGGCCGGTTATGCAGCCTATTCATAAATTCTGAGGGCCGGCCGTTCATGGTGTCAATATATTTGTAATCTCGATTATAGAATGATTTACGGCCGGCAAGCTCTTGTATATGGTTGGCTAAAAAACACTGTTCTGACCAGCGCGAGCGGTTGGCCAATGTGGCCGCGATTTTCTCCTTGCCGCCAGTTAGATCCAAAGCGGGTGTCGCCTCACCGGCGGCGGCGGCATCATACATATTTTGGAGTATCGCTTCACCAAGCTCGCCTTGGCCGGTGGCATAGGCGGCTGCTATCTCTTCCAACCGGTCATCGTAGCCGTCTTTTGGATCTTTATCTTGTGCAAGGTCGAAAGATTGCTCTCGAATCTCTTTTAAGGTTGTTTTCTCAGAAAAATGCTCGTCCAACCTCTGAAATTCGTCAGTGGGGCTTGGTTTAAAGGAGTCGGCAATCCAAGCGTCAAACTGCTCTTCACTTATTAATACTGAACCGTCTTGAGCGGTATGACCAGTAACTTCGTCGAGTATGTCATTGAGACCTTGTGCATCTCCTTCGTGGGCTGCTTCGACCGCAGAGGACATATAATCTGATAAAAGATCGTAATCGCTCGGCTCTTCTGCGGGGCCCTCAGTTGTAAAAATTTCGTGTATGTAATAGCTCATAAGTATGTTTACTCTTTATAATAAAAACGCAAGATTTTATCTAGCGGTTTTGGTATAATTATAATATCTCCCATGGTAATATGGGCTTCTGTTGGTTTCTGGTTGTACCAAGCTATAACCCACCATAGAGATGAATCACCATAATGTTTCGAAGCCAAATTCCAGTATTTATCTCCCGTTCTCCAAATATGCCTTACTCTGTTTAGCCTAAGCCTCTTTTGTTTGGTCAAGTGTGGTATTCTGGGTGTTGCGTAATGTTTAATAGTTTTCGAGTCTCTGGTATCTCGGAGGTCCTCATAAACTTCTTCATTGTTAATAATTTTGCGTCTGTTATCATAGCGAATACTCATTTTTTATTATTCCTCCTTAATCCTGCCCTTCGGGGAGGACGTAATATATCTGGTTCGGATCCGTATTCGGGTCGATGCCGGATGAGCCGCCTGTGCCATTAACTACAGAATCGGCGCCGGTGGGCTCATCTATACCACCACCAGTGCTGGCGCCGGATGCTTCTCCTCCGAATCCCGAGGTGGCGCTTCCGACTGAGCCGTCGACGCCCCATGGCCATGCTCTGGCCTCGGTCCAGCCGGTGCCTCCAGAATCTGTGTCTTGCCAACCGAACCTTTGTCGCTCGTCGACCAGAACTTTGTAGTCACAGGATACCCGTATTAATTTAGGTAGTATAAACCCGGGGGTTGAATCAAAAACTCCTTCTGACAAGACAGGCTCCCATGAAACGTTAGAGGGGAACCCCTTTAGACCGCTTCCGGGTAACTGTTCCGCGTTGGCCATTGTTCCGCCGGTTGATGCTGCGGCGTTATGTACAATGTTCATCAAACTCATAAACCAGACTGGGTTTGAGCCAATCACCACTCCGTCTTTATCAATTTTCGGGTATAACATACGAACAAAATCGGTACATTTTTCCAAATTTAATTTGGCCTCGGCCTCATCATATGCTGGCAATTCCCAACCAATCTGAATCGTCCTGTAAACCGCGTTAAAGGTATATTGTTTGTTTAGGCGCCTTACGAGTTCCTTTTCTTCCCATGAATTGGTCCAATTTTCTGAATAGTTGGTCAGGAAGGCTTTGAAAGCCAAAACAGATTTAGTATATTGGTGATAAAAGACAATCTGTTGAAGTTTTTTATTAAATAGTGTTTCTGTAGCATCTGACATTTTTTTTCCTCCTAGGTGAGCATTACATCAATAATTTGACTGCCGACTGATCGAGAATCCATTTGCATCTCAACTTTAATTGGCTGCCTTACTTGAACCGATGGCGGGGCCGGCCGATACATGGCTGCAACTTGATTTTGTATAATACCGGATCCGGCGTTTTCCACTCGGCCGGCTTGTGCTGATTTGTCCAGCATATGAGTGAATTGGACCACCTTCGCCTTTGGGACTGCTGCTATGTTTGCTGCGACTGTCCCAAGAGCTTGGGAGGTTACTGATAGACCAGCTTGTTCAGTGTTGAGCCGGGCGACCGAGCTATGGAGTTTGTTTACAGATTCGGAGGCGCGATTTGCGTTTCCGGAGAAGAGGGCGAAAGCCGTGGCGATGGCAACGACGGCTATAGCGATTGGCGCCAGTCTCGCCATGAGCGAGGCGGAACCGGCGCCGAACGCATTCATTGCTACTCTTGCCATAGCAAAGCTAGTAGTTACCGTATTAAGTATTTTGAAACCAGCTAGGGCGGCGACAACACCATTGATGGCTCCGGGGTGCTCCTGCATCCAGTGCAAAACATTCTTCAGGCCGGCGATCAATGGTTGTAATTCAATCGCCAACATACGCATTACCTGTCTCATCTCCTCGGCGACTGTATTGTATCTGTTCGTTTGAATCATCATTTGTTCAATGTCGCGGCTGGATTGCATTGTAGAATTGCCAAGCAAATCCATCCTGCCCCGCATCAGCATCGCCAGTTCATTCACGTCTTGTAGCCCCATTGCGCTGGCAGTCGCCTGACGCATATAGTAACTCATACTGTCGAAGTTCATGCCGGCGTCTTTAACAGCCCGGGACATTAGTTGTAATCTCTGTGTTGGATCGGTTGTCATAACCATCTGGATAGTGTTTAAGTACGGGCCGCCAAGAATAGCGTTTAGTTGGCCTACTGATTCTGCTGCGGAGTCAAATTGATCGAATTGTTCTGTTATTGACAGTAGCCTACTAATCTCAAGGCCTGTATTCTTAGCAACTGATTGTAAACCAATATAAACCCTAGTGGCTTCCTGCCCAAATTTAATAAGTTGTGGGCCAATTGCACCGAAATCACCAAGCATTTTGGTGGTGCTAATGCCTAGGTTTTGGGCGGCGCTGAATAATTGTTCATTCATTGTCATGGCTTGTTGGCCGCTCATTCCCATGGACCTATTCATAATATCTAAGTTTCTAGCGGAAACATCGGTACTAATCCCCATCCTTTCTAGTACTGCAACTGAATCAGCAACTGCAACGCGAGTGGAGGCTGCCATTTGAGTAAACCCAGTCATTCCGCTGTATAGGGAGCCGACGGCTTGAGCGGCAGATTCACCCGTTACGCCCAGCTTATACAACCTCGACTCCATATCTGGAATCATATTAGAATATCTTTGAGAGGCGCCGGATGTTCGGGCGAGGGCTACGGTCGAGGAATCAAGTGATTCCGCGAGCCTGTATGTTTGAGTGATGATACCACCCAAGGCCATGGCGCCTGTTTCTTGCAGCTTCATGTAAGAGGAAGTGACCAATTCCGCGGAAGAGGCGGTATTCCGCATTTGGCTCGTAATCGATGCGAAAGCATCGGATACTTTGCCGCCTTCGGCAATGATCTTGACCATCACCCCTGTTGTAGAAGTCTTCCATGCTTCATTTATGCCCATTAGGCCGCGAATACGCTGTTTTTGGGTATCGTAGGCCGATGAGAGGGAGAAAATTTCTTGTCTTAGTTTCCCCAGAAGTCGAATCTGCTCTTGGACAACAGCATTGTGGGCCTTTTGCTCTTGAGTTAGTTCCCTGCTCTTATGAAGTGAACTTGTCAGGACGTTTACTTGGGCCTGTACTATTGCCCTTGCTTCATCGCCAGTTTTGTTAAGGCGCTCCATTTCTTTCTGGAGCGCAGCAACGGCTTCCGCAGCTTGGACGGAAGCTTGCGATACCCTAGCTAATTCTTCAGCGTTTAACTCATCGGCCATAGTCTAACCCCCCCCCTATTTAAAAGGCCACTTAATGCCTGTTACTCTCTCGAAAGAGGAGACAGCGCCTTCAAGCTTAGCCTTATCCTTATATGTTCTAGGGTCGTCCAAGCCATATTTCTTGGCTGTTTCTATATAGCGCTTTTCACCGCCTATAGCCTTAGCGAAAGCGTTAACTTCAATGGGATTCCCTTTAACAGAAACCGGTATGTTCGAACCTCCGAACATGCGTTGCAAGATTTCTTTAACCCAAAACCCGAACATTGATAAAAAGCTCTCATCCAGCCTATTATCGCGAATTTTGTTAAAATCTATTGTAATTTCAGTAAGTTTATCTTCATTTAAATTTATATTCATGGTATAATCCTCCGGGCCTTTTAACTAAATAGTTATTACATAAAAATAAAGCCGAAGAGCTTACCTTCGGCTTAACGAGAATGCTGATTTTTTGCTTTTTCAGCGGCTTTTTCCATAGCCTCGTTCTCATCTTCTTTTTGTTTAAGCAAGCGCTCTAAGAACCACCTTCTTAAAAGGATGGGTAGGCTGTATGCCTCTGAGAAGCTCCAACCACCATAATATTTTAATGCGAAGAATTCTTCATAGACAGATGCTATATATTCTTCACTTAGGCCAAAAAAACTCCGCCGTGAGCGGAACCCCCAGTTCTTGTGTGTGTGTGCAAGAGTTGCATTTAAAAATATGAGTCATTTCTATGTCTGGTACCATTTTGAAGTAGTTTGCTCTCAGATATCTCGAATCTCGGGCCGGCATTGCCTCCACAAACTTAGATATTGTTGAGCCGGTAGCATCTCCGTTGACAGAAACCATCATTCTTATCAATTGATCTGTCAAATTGCTTTCCGGAAGGTTCTTTTTCCTTTTGTTTTCAGCAAGGGCCATAAGATAATCCTCATCTCGACTTGTCATCAGGCGAACTTCTAAATTCACTTTGCTAACTGGTAATGTGATTAGGAAAGTTCCTTGCTCAGTAACCTTCATATTCTCATCAAGGTCGTCGCCATGATAAACATTTAACTCTTCTAAGTTAATGTTGCATTGCTGGCCGGCAGTACAGACAGGGCAAGACACATTAATTTCGTAATCTTCTCCATAGCCTGTAACTCTGGCTGTGATCAATATGGAGTTTTTATCCCCTAGGTAAAGATCATCAACATTGATGCTTTTATCAATAAGAATATTGCTTAAAAATCTCTTAATTGCAATACCCTTCCGTAAAAGAGTTTTTGATGTTAAAATGTCTTCATCTTTTGCAGTCATATACTTGATTTCGACTTCTTCTACATTATGTAGGGGATGCTCTTCGGGGTAGTATCTACCTCTCGAAGGTAACTCGACGAATTCAGTTGGTGTTGCAAAAGAAAAAGACGGACTGGACGCGGCTGGGGTATCTGTGTTAATGTCTTTGACACCAAGACGGTCTGCGTTGTTTCTACTCAATATACACCTCTAATGTAAGTTCTTTGTTTATAATTATCAGCTTCCGCCGCCGACGGGCCCGGAGCCACCAGTAGCTGAGAAAATTGGAGTAGTTGAGTCCATGGTGCTACCGACCGAGGTTTCAGTACTCGTTATCGGCCCATGAACAGTTAATTCAGCCCAATCATATCTGATTTCCAAATTGATGTTAGCTAAAGCGTCTGACTCATAGTCTAAATCGTCTAAATTGACACTTTTGATCCAAGCATTGTGAAGAAGCCATTCTTCCACCACAATTCCGTCGCCATCCATCTGTTGGATTCTAACCTCGCCCAAACCTCCTTCGCCTGCTTGGGTAGCCTTTCTCTTAGAGATAGTTGAAACTTGAGTTTCGTTAGTTGGCACAGTATACCCAGCGTTTGCTAGATAGGTCATAAAAATTGCTGCGGCATCGGGGGTAACAGGGTCGACCAGCGACATGTTAATTGAATTCCAAGACACTCGGCCGGGATAATAAAAAGTATGGTTTAAAAAGGTGTGAGCCGTTTCTGATACGCTAACAGACGGCTTACCAACTTTCTTGACAAACCAATCTACCTGCGTACCACCGCCGGGCTGCATAGAAACCATAAATCTATATGCCCTCTTCGGATCTCTTCCTGTTGCAACTGTCCAAAATGCCATTTAATCTATTCTCCTCGTATACTGTAAATAGTATCTAATATTTAATTTAGCCTCAGTCTTCAAAAGAAGCCCCAGATTTAGTTATAATAAAATCAAGTGCGATGAATTCAATAGCGCGTGCAGGTTTGATGAAAATCTTCGCGTACATGATGTTACGGTCGATAAGATCTGGTGTTGTAGTTGTCTCATCTAAGATAACCTTGTAGTCTGCCAGTCCGAAGCGCGATTGGACGCTAGCCAAAAACGGATTAACCAAACTTGTGAATCGATTCCAAGTTGCCGGAAGGTTATTATCGAATAACACAGCCGTGGACATTCTGGAAACTTCTTTCTTCAAGTATATCAATAAGCGTCTCACATTAATTCTGTCAAGAGCGGAATCGGTTGCCTGTAAGGTCTTCTGACCGAATACCACGATTCCTTCAGAAGGGAAGCGAGCAATAGGGTTAATGTTGTTTTCGTACAATTTGTCCCTTTGTTTCTGGGTCAATCGTTCCGATACAGAGATAACAGGGACGCCGGCCGTCCAAGGTGGGCCCTTAGTTAGGCCGCCGCGGTTGAAGCCGGCAGGGGCGAACCAAAGCTCAGTATTGGCTTCAGAACTAGCCATTGTTCCCAATGCGATAACAGAGGGCGGGGTCCAGATAAGAACATCCGTTCTTGAATCTTTAATTTGCACCCATGGGTAATAGGTACATCCATAGCTGGTGTTTAAGTCTCTCGTTTGTATCGAGGTTACAGCGGTATCAACCGATCCTAAGTTAGTAGAGAATGATTCTGTATTTTCCGTCGACGGTGTAAACACGTCTGCGATATCAACAATCCCAAGAGCGTCGGCGCGCTCTTCAGCAACTTCCAGCACTCGGTCGGTAAGATCAGTATTCACGATACCGGGAACGGTAAGCAAATTATATTCAATCATGTCGGCGTCTTTCACAGAAGTCAAAGCGCGGTCGATAGAATTGAAAGCATAATGATCGTATTTAGTTGTTGTTCCGGCTGTCCATTGAGAATTACGGAAAGGCTCTGCTTCGGTAACATCGAAACCGTCGTGACCACCTGCCATAACCGTCCAAAATCTATTATGGTGATCTAAAATTTTCTTGTAGCTAGAACTCACGGCTGTGAGGCTAGTGCCGGCAACTCGGGATCCAGAAACATAGGCGCCGTTGCCCAATCCATCAATTTTAATGTCATCCAGCGAGAATTGCCATGAATACTCAGTGCCAACGGGCGCACCGGTAAGTTCGTCGAAGCGGCTGGAGACAGTGGTAGATGTAGTGCCATCGGTGCGGCTGCTGTTACCAAATGGTAGTCCCCTCTGGTAGTCTGAGACACTGGGGTCAAAATGCTTTGTGTTCTGTTCTGTAGTAGTTGAAACACCGAAATATGCATCCGAGCCCGGGCCCGCGCCGGGACCATGGTCTGAACCAGAGCGTAGAGCCAGTGCTGGGAAAGCGAATGTTCCGGAAAAAGGAATATTGTTTATTCCGCACTCAATAAAGGTAGCGGCGGCGGGGCCTTCGTAGTCAGTTTCTCCGTTGAAGCTAGAGACTTGGACGTTCCCGACAATATTTCCACCGGTCAGATATGTATGAACTTGTTGCACCGGTGATGTAGCTACACCTAGTGTGTACCAGTCGTCGTTGAAAAATTCTGACCCACTCGCATAATACGCAGTTTTTGGCCGGATGGGGCCAGTCACACCAAACGGTAAACTAGCCGCGTTGAAATCAATATCCAGTGCAGGGTTCATCTCGATTTGAATATAATCTGATTGGTTATTGTACTGGCCATATTCAGAGAATTTATCTAATGAGTAACTCCAGTTAGTATATTTGTCCCCGATTCTTTTAGCAACATAGTTAGAAGAATTTGGATTCAAGTTACAGTTTGTGAATCTCTCTAGCGCGGTGTGTTTGGCTGCTTTATCATAAACTTCGATGGGGTAAACGGCGACTGTAAATGTGCCATAAGGGTTAGTCGGGTTGGGGGAAGCTCTGAGATTTTCAATTGCGATTTTAACCTTGTGGCCGGCCTCACCATAATCACGGGAAACAAATCTAAACAATCTAGTTGCAGTTTCGGCACCGGAGAATTCCGAGGATACACCAAAGTCTTGCGAGAAGAACCAGCCGGTCTTTGGATTAATAAAACTATTTTCTCGATGGGCCCAGTTAACCGATCCACTTACTAGAGGGAGCATAATTCCCCATGCCTGACCGGTAATATTCATATCTTTTATTGACCTATCAAAAGTCTCTCCTAGCCAATAATCATTTTTTAGTTCTGTTACATCCCCTGTTTTTACAACGGAAGCGTTGGTCATAACAGGATTTGTGTTAAACACATCTCTGATATACCTTCCACCAGTAGCGGTGAAGTCAAACTCGAACACTCTGCTGTTATTAAGAGTACCTATTCCAGTATAGTCCTTAAGAATTGTTCTAAATACTGGGCCGGATTCGTCATGTTTGAGCATTACAGCCGTTCCAGTTATATTTGAATTAGGTATACCGGTGGTGATGTCGGAACGCCGGTCGCTTCCGGATAAAACCATCACTGAGCCTGAATTGCAGTACCAGATCGCGGCGAGTGAGCCAGTCGCCCATAAGCCTGCTGTGGCGCCTCTTATAGCATCTGTATCTGTGGTAGAACCCGAATCAAAAATCCACAACCCGAATGCTCCGCCGGCGTCGCCGAGGTTTGTAGGGCCTGCAACGGTGTCGGTTGTGGTCTTCCATCCAGCTTTTGTTGCCGAGGCTTTCGCGGACTCGTGTGATTCGCCCAGCAACCGAATTATGTTTGCCGGGGAGACATCAGCGTTCAGCCATGCTCTGGCAGCATATGCAGCATATGTAGGACCAACAGGGATACTCTCTCGCCAGACGTCGGTACCTTCGGGCCCGCCGACAGGATGACCAAAAACATCAACAAATTGTTGGTAATTCTCAACCCGAACAGGACGCATCGCAGGGCCTTTTCGAGTACGGCCGATGATCATGGGCCCCAAAATTGGTGGCACCGGATTTATAACCGATTCATCCACTTCGTTGAGATAGATACCGGGCGAAATAAATTTAAACTTTCTAGCTGCCATATTGTTGTCTTCCTTGTAAGAAACTACGTTTTCTTTTTCTTATAATAAATAGTATTTTGTTCTTTCAAAAACCTTTTTGTCCTCTACAAAAGCCATGCAAGTACTAGTCCTCGAAAGAAGCACCTGACTTGGTAATGATAAAATCAATCGCGATGAACTCAATAGCCCTAGCGGGTTTAATATATATTTTCGCGTACATGATGTTGCGGTCGATCAAATCGGGGGTTGTGGTTGTCTCGTCTAAGATAACCTTGTAGTCTTGCAAACCAAACCGGGTTTGAACACTGGCCAAGAATGGATTGACCAAACTCGTGAACCGGTTCCAAGTTGCAGAAAGGTTGTTATCAAACAACACCTGTGCCGACATTCTAGAAACTTCTTTTTTGAGGTATACTAATAGGCGTCGGACATTAATCCTATCCAAAGCGGAAGGCGTAGCTTGCAAAGTCTTTTGGCCAAATACCACGATCCCTTCGTGAGGGAAGGTAGCTATGGGGTTAATATTGTTTTCGTACAAATCATCCCTTTCTTCTAAGGTCAGCTTCTCTGAAGTTGATACAACTGGTAACCCTGAGTGGCCCTTAGAGAGGTTTCCTCTGTTGTAGCCGGCTGGTGACATCCAGAGTTCCGAAACGGCCTCAGAATGCCCCATAGCGCCCAAAGCGACTACAGAAGGTGGTACCCACAGTAAACGACTAGTCTTGGTATCCCGAATTTGAACCCAAGGATAGTAAGTGCAGGCATAGCTGGTGTTGAAATCCCGGGTTTTGATCGAGGAGACTACAGCGCTGAGAGAACCGACATTATTTTTAAAAGACTTAGTGTTCTCTGTTGATGGAGTGAATACGCTGGATAAGTCCACGATAGCGAGGGCATCTGCCCGAGTCTCCGCTATTTCAATTACTCTGTCAGTCAAATCGTCGTTGGTGATGCCGGGGGCAGTAAGTAGGTTATACTCGATCATGTCTTGATCAGCGACGGTTCCAAGTGCTCGATACACTGAGTTCCATGCATAATGAGAATATTGATCTGAAGTCCCGACGGTCCACTGTGAATTTCTAAGCGGTTCAGCTTCAGTAACATCGAATCCGTTATGGCCGCCCTGCATTACTGTCCAGAATCTATCGTGATAGTCAAGGATCGATTTGTAGCTAGACCCTGCGGCCGTCTTGCTGGTCCCGTCAACGCGGGATCCTGAGACATACTCGCCGGCGTCAGTCGTGGCATTAATTCGGATATCGTCTAAGGAGAACTGCCATGAATATTCTGCTGTATCAGTAGATATGGTAGGCAGGCCAGTTAACTCGTCAAAGCGACTGGAAATTTGAGAGTCATGAGGCATGCCTCGCAGGTAATCTCCGATTCCGTGGTCGGGAGTGCTGACAGCCTTAGTTTTTGTAGTAGAGACCCCAAAGAAAGCGTCGTCTCTGGGTCCTCCTCCGGGTCCGTCAAATGAACTTGAGCGCAGTTTGACTGTTGGCCATGGGAATGTTCCCGAGAAGGGTATTCCATGCGTCTCGTGTGGGCCGCCGTAATTGCCGACGTTCAATACTGCTTCATCCGACTGGTTATCAGCTAGGGCGCCATGAATCATACCGCCAGTGAGGAAAGTCATCGCCGGGTAATCACCAACAGTATGTTGGTACCAGTTATCTTTAAAGTCATTCGAGCCGCTTTCATAGTAAGCGGTTGGGGGAACAATCGGGCCGGTCACTCCAAAGGGAAGACTGGCCTTGTTGAAATCAACTTCCAAAGAGGGATTCATTTCAACCCGAATGTACTGCGACTGGTTGGTGTATTGGCCGTATTCAGTATGCTTGTCCAAGGTGTAGTCCCAGTTAACATATTTATCACCTATTCTTCTGGCGATGTAATTCTTTGACATCGGGTTTAAATTGCAACCTGTGTATTTCTCTATTGCTTCTTTCCCGGCATTCTTATCATATGTGGTGATAGGATAGACCGCAAGTGTGAAGGAACCAAATGGATTGGAGCTATTTGGAGAAGCTTTAATATCTTCAATAGCAATCTTATGCTTGTGTCCTTCCTCTCCATAATCACGAGAAACAATGCGGAATAATTTTGTGCTGGAGGCCGCGGCCTGAAAGAGATCATTCGCTCCGAAATCTTGTGAGAAGAACCAGCCGGTCTTTGGATTAATAAAGCTACTTCTTCTTGCAGCCCAGTTGGCGACGATGTATTCGTTGAATAGGGGGATGATGGCGCCGTACTGTGAATCTGTTGTTGTGGTTTTTTCTGTCAGTTCGCGTTCGAAGGTCTCCCCGAGCCAATATCTGTTTTTCAACCCAGTAACTTCAGATGTTTTTACTACATCCGAATTTGTCATCACTGGATTTGTGTTGAATACGTCTCGGATATATATTCCTCCGTTCGGATCGAAGTTAAACTCCCTTGTTAATTTTCTGTCGTTTGAGACATCTCCGGAAAAAGAGGTCGTAAGCAAAAGGGCACCTGCAAACCCATTATTTGCTGCGAGGACATTTGCCACATTTCCGGCGGTTCCGGTGTCGTCCATAGTTAAGGTAATTTTGACAGTACTGCCAGCGGTTAAAGCCGCGGTGATGCCGAGTGTCCCGGCAGCCAAGACTGTGCCAACAGCGGCGCCGTTGTAGCCTACAGCGCTGTTTACAGTTCCGTTAATAGCGTCAACAATCGCGGCGGCCTTGAGAGCAGCCGTGTTGGCAGTGGTCTTAGCAATCCCCCAGCCGGCTGCGGGGGTTATACCATCCACAGCAGCGTCATTAGCCACAATTTCAATTTTGTGAGCAACTCCATCTCCGCCGGCTACAGTGGGAACTGTTATTGTAAACGCGTTGGGCTCATCAGCCCCCGTGGTGTCAATCGCGTCGACTAGTGTGGACCGGTCGCCGGGATTATAAAATCTTAAAGTAGTCTTAAATTTATTATCAACACCAGTCGATTTAATCAAAGTGCCTGTAGCGCGAATAATACCGGCGGTTGCTTCGTCGGCGCCCCTGTGGAAACCGTTAAGTTCTATGACGGAACCGGATTGGAGATACCAGACGGCAGCCAAAGAGCCAGTGCCCCAAGTACCTGCGCCGGCGCCGGCTAAAACGTCTGCGTCAGATCGTCCCTTTAAACTTCCGGAATCCCAAACCCAGAGGCCCCATGCGCCGCCATTGGCGGTGGGGCCAGAACTATGTGCAAGATCTGCGACGGTGTTACCTTGAGTTGTTTGCCAACCAGCAAGTGTACCGCCAGAGTTTCTAGAACCATGTTCCTCCCCTAATACTCGGACGATAGTAGCTGGTGCGACGTTAGCTTTTAGCCATGCTTTGGCAGCATATGCAGCATAGGTTGGGCCAAGTTGATATCCGCTTCTCCAGACATCGCTTCCTTCGGGTCCCGGGACGGGATCTCCAAAGACATCGACAAATTCTGCGTAGTTATCCACTGTATATGGGCGCATTGCTGGGCCCTTTCTCGTTCTACCAACAATTACCGGTCCCAAAATGGGCGGGGTTGAGGCGATTATAGATTCATCCACCTCATTAGTGTAAATGCCGGGTGAAATGAACTTAAATTTTCTGGCTGCCATGTTTCGAATTCTCCTTAAAACCTTTGCTAAGGTAAATAGTATTTTATTACTTCAAAAATCATTTTACTCGCGATAAAAGCCATCCTTCGATAATAAATCTGTGTTTATCACGTCCAAATTATCTGGTGAGTCACCGATGGCTGCTCTCTCTCTAACTTGCACTAGCTGGACCGCGTTTTCGCGAATGGTGATTTTTGGCCTTTCGGCGTTTTTTGATTCTCCTATTAAATAGGCTAAAACTTTTATAGAAATCGTAGATTCATACATTCTTTCGCTGTCTGCGAAATTAGTAACATTGTTGTTCATACCAAAATCGCCCTGTATAAAGCCTTCAAACTTGTGGCCATCCTTGTTAATAAAAAAATTATTAATCTGACCTGTGGTTGTTATAAACGGCGTCATTAATTCGTTAATTTGTTGTTGGTACTCTGCCTTTAGAGTAATATTATAAATTGTGTTGATATAAGTCGGAATTGGCATGGTTATCGTCTCATAAACAGTCAATTTCTTGGAATCTGGGAAGTTGTAATCTCTGTGTTTGCGGAAGGAGTGGGCATTTTTGAAGTTTGATGTCTTAGACTGGCTGATTCTTCTTGAAACTTCGACGGCGCCACCCTTGGCATCGTTTTTGTTTGGCAAGTGGGCCCAAGCAACGCCCTTCATGGCGGGGTCTTTGACCATAGAAGCCCGGTATAGAGAAATTAAAGGTAGTTTTAGAACCCCGTTTGCATCGCGCAAATCTTTTTGGTCTTTTATTTGGAAGGCTCTTTCTCCCGCTATCCATATAACAGGGACCTTATTCCAGCCCTTGTTCGTTGAGGCATGAATATTAAGCTTTTCATCAAGCCATTCAAATAAGGCGGCGTCGACCGTCTCAATAGTAGATGGCATCATCGTTATTTCTCTTATGGCTGGATCATGTGGCATCAAACAAGCCCTCCCTAGCTCTAATACAGGTTGCAGATATTTCTATCATGTGGTCAACCTGTCCAAAAATGGGTCGGGGTTCGGAAAGCGACACTATTTCAAATAAAATATCTCCGTATAGCACAAAATCTCCCTCACGAACAAATAAATTTTGATCCTCTGTCAACCGGCGTTTATGAAAGTGGACTGTAATATTGGCCGTCTTGCCCACAACCAAGTTTTGTTCGTGCTCTGTATTGAGTCCACCCCATTCGACCAAAGCGTTCACCCTAACTGGAGGCAAAAAGGTCTTTTCTATTGCTTCCCCATATAAAGAATGGAAATCAGTTCTTTCGACATCTATAGGATAATATATAACGGTTTGGCCGATGACTCGTTCAATAAGCTCATCGTTAACCTGTTTGACCAAATCACGTTCTTTTTTCCCCAAAAACAGAGGAGGAGGCGCTTCTTTCGGTTGTGACCATTTATTGTTATCATCCTGAGCCATCCGTTTTTATCCTTGGTAAATTAATAATGGAATTTCTTCTTGTATTGTTCCGGCATCTGTTACAAGCTTCGCGTCTTGCTCCATCAAGGCACTATAAGACATCTGATTCAAGATTTCTTTAAGTTCCGTCTTTAGTTTATCCTGTTCTACCGAAGATTCCTGTGCCAATTGGGCGCCGTTAAGCTGGACCGACTCACCGGGGATCGGAATAGTTCCAAATTTGCTTCTTACGTGAGACAGAGTTTCCTTAGAAAGTGCCAAAGCATATTTTCTAATCCATTGTTTTCCGATAGCATTAATGTTTTTATAAGGAATATTTTCAAACGGCAAGGTGTTCATATTATTGATACCTTCAGCGCCGTTCTGTCTGTCTGAATCTTCTTCCCAAGCGTTTTTGGAGATAGTGAAATCAAACCACACATGAGGAATTAATCCTACCTCGCTCGGAGCAGGATAAAGTCTTAAATTGTTGTTAACAATCTCGTATGAATAATGAGATAGTCTTGTATATAGATGGTCTTCGTAGGCCAAGGCTTGAAGCTTGTTATGCCAAGCTGGAATAAGTTCGAAAGTGGTATCATCAGCAAATTGACCATAGTGATTTAGGTTCCCAACAACATTTAGGCCGCCATAATAACCATAAAACCTCCACATCGCATGGGGAGTTTTATAATACACCTTATGAATGTTGATTTTGTTATTCCCTATTAAATTAGCGTAGCCCGGGGCTTCGTCTGTCGCCGGTTCGGTTGATACCGCGGAACTAGATACTATCTTTTGGAGATCATAATCCTGTTTACCTTGGGAGACAGCAAAGGACGCTGAATATCTTGTTAAAGAGCCACCGAAGCTGGCCTCCTGTGCCAAGCCATCAGCAACCCTCTTGGCATATCCAAACTCGAATCTTGGGAATTTTAGGTTAACAGAGGCGCCTTGTGCATCTCCTCCAATTATCTGGCCATCATGGTCAAATGTGCCGGTGGACATTCCCAGCAAATCTGAAAGAACATTCTTAGCCTGATGTGTATTTATCTGGAATGAGTATTCTAATACCGATTCTTCGTAGGACGCGTATATGTTGCCCGGGGTAAGCTCGATATCAAGGATATCCCCGCCTAACTTCTTATAAGTGTAGGCTACCTGATCTGAGGCGCCGTGGACGAAATTTTCATCATATAAAGGTGAGTTTGTGTCGGAGTATATCCCAAACGGATAGTGAGCGGCGTTTCCGGCGCCGTTTCCTGTGATATCATTGCTTCCAGTGGCCGTTAAAACGACTGCGTTGGTCGTGGAGGCTGGTGATAGTGTTGGTAATGACATTTACTTTGCCTCCTAAGCGCTTGCTACGAATATTTCTAGATCCACGGCCGCGGTGTTAGCAGTAGCTGATATCGCTACCAAATTGTCTAAAGTCACGCCACTAATATCTGCGTAATCCACAACGCCCGTAGTAGATGTACTTGTTATAATATAGTTTGAATATGGATCTAATCTTACCGCAAAGTCCGTTGATGCATCGCCGGTGATCCGCAGAGTCGCGTAGTTGGTATCGTCCAAATTGGTTATTCTTATGTATCTGACATCACTGTCTACATAAGTTCCGCCGGCCGGAGTTGGACCGAAAGACACAACTGTTGTTGCCGAAGTACCGTTCGTGGTAACTATTCTCTTCGACGCTTCGTTAATATCACTGATAGACAATTCATTCGAAGAACCATGATCACTGCCATTCAAAACAATTCGCTCTGTTAGCGTAACTTTTAATGTTGAACTCTGGACTGTGCTCGCCATGAGTGGACCCTCCCTGCTGTAATAGCTTCAACAGTAAGTAGTTTCTCTCAGAACAAAGCACCGGATTTACAGAAGCTTTATCACCAAGGGAATCTAAGTCGTTTTGGTCTTCTTAGATGCTCTAGGCTTTCTGGTGTTCTTTTTAGCAGTCGTAGCTTTCTTCGTTGTGGCTTTGGCCTTGGTCGTTCCGCGCTTTGCTTTTAGTTTGGGCTTAGCCGCTTTGGCCGGCTCTGGGGTCGGCTCTGGGGTCGGCTCTGGGGTCGGCTCTGGTTCTACAGGTTGCGCGATGACTGGTTCAATAACTTGTTCTAGTGTAGGTACTTGTACAACTATACTTTCTTCTTCTTTCTTGCCAAACAGCGCTTCGCGGATGGCTCTATATTTATTAGCATATTTCGCCATTGTAAGGCGTTTTCTTCTTTTTCCCATTATTCCTCCAATGGTTATAGTAAATAGTTCTATTCTTCGGAAGATTCCTCAGAGATTT
>TARA_R110000824_G_scaffold367_1_pt1 | contig 17152 bp, 20 predicted proteins | sample TARA_R110000824 | Tara Oceans TARA_R110000824 (sample SAMEA4397747) | marine metagenome | biome: Polar Biome; feature: [MES] marine water layer (ENVO:01000295) within the mesopelagic zone...; material: water (ENVO:00002006), including particulate matter (ENVO:01000060) such as......
GAACGAATCTAATACTGACACCGGTTTGTTTGGAATCAATATTCACAGAGCAACCTCAAAGCCAGGAAAAACATCTACATATATAAATAAATGGTCCGCCGGATGTCAAGTAATAGCTGCAAATGATGATTGGCACAAATTTTTAGCGATATGTGAAAAAGCTAGAGACATTCACGGTAATTCATTTTCTTACACTTTAATCCAATCTAAGGATATAGTATAGTTTATTATTATATAAGTTTTTTGTAGATTTAGAAAAACACAAAATACTTATGGAAGATTTAAGAGAATATTATTATAAATCACCAGGAAATCCTGATAAAATATGTGAATTAATCACAGAACGTATAATAGATGATATACATCATAATACAAACTTATCTGTCAAATCTAATATACATACTATTGTAAAAAATCAGGTCTCTGTAGTGGCAGGTAAAATCTATTGTGGAGATTATAGGCCAGAAACAGAAAAGATAGTACAACAACTATGTGAAGAGTTAGGCTATAGTAATAAGAGTAGAAGATTTTCTAGTGAAGCTGTTAGACATATAAACTTAATTGAGTTTTTAGATGATGAAAAAAAATTCCCCATACCTAATTTTGTTAAATCTTTTGGTTATGCTTCCGACGAAACACCAGAAGGATTACCACTCGGTTATATACTAGCCCGGGAAGTAACCAATAATATCTTAAAGTTAGATTCTATAGGTTTTGATGTAACTACTTACCTTACGGTTAAATACCAAGACAATTACCCCAAAGAAATTACTACAATTAATATCGAATATTCTTTAAATAATTTTGAAGAAGACCCTAAAGAATTGTTACATGATTGTGAAGTTTTATTTGACGGTAAATGTGATGAGTATATGAACTTTATAACCTCTAACACCAAAATTAATATTTCCTGTTTAGGATTGGGTGGGCCTGATATACAAGTAGGGTCTTTGTCAGGACTTTTAATGCCGAGTAGTTTCGGGGGGATATGGTTATATGATTTTTTCGGAAAATCACATAATGATTTAAAAAGAATGTCTTCACTTGTAGCAAGAGCAGCAGCAAAAACGATTTCTAAAAGTTCTCTGTGTAATGAAGCACTAATTGAAGTGTCGTATAATAATACACAAACTGAACCTATATCTTTTACAACAAAATTTAATAACATTGTTGGCGATGTAGATTTTATGGCAAGTAACCTACAAGATATTTTTAATTTTAATAAAGATGAAATAAATAGTAATTTTGATGGTACGAATCTACATAATAAAACCATGGACACAAAAGAATATTTTGGACATGAATACATTGGTCCAAAAGATAAAGATATTTTTCCTTGGGAAAAATTAAATAAATTAAAAGAATTTACCCCATTTTAATATGAAAATAACCATTTGGACGTATGAACAAGATTTAAAACATTTACATAATTTTTTAATTAACGATGAACCTCTAGAAGATACCTTTGAGTACTTTCTAACGGTTCCTAGTTCTTTACAGGATATTTATGTTGTGCAAGTACTTTTATCTTATGACGATTATATTCGTTTGAGAGATTATTAAATGAAACTAACATACAAAATTCAGAGACTTTTTGAGCAGAAAAAAAAAGTTGAGAAGGAAATTGAGAGTATACAAAGAACCTGTACACACTCAAAAAAAGTTATGAAATTTGTACATGAGAACCCACCAAGTACCCTAACTTCTATTAGGTGGGTATGTGAAAAGTGTGAAAAGTTATTATTATGGCCAACAGATATAGAGTTAAAAATTTTTTTATTAAATAAGAGATAATTAAAATTTTTTTTATTATCTTTGTATAATCATAAAAAAATAATAGAAACCAGTAATAATACAAATGTTAATAGTAGAAGTTAAATATAGTAATATCGACAGAGCCTTAAAAATTATGAGGAGAAAGATAATAAAAACTAAACAGCTTGCAACACTTAGAAAAAATAGAAATTATATTAAACCGTCTGCAGTTCGTAGAGAACAACTATTAAAAGCACAATACGTACAAAAAATGAAGGACGAAGAATATTAACATCACTAGGTTGTGTGTCCATCTTCATCACCACTAAATAATTCATCGGATAATGTATAATTAGTTAAATCGTCAGGATTAATTGAGTATTCTTTAACCCCATCATTACTTCGGATAGATATGTCCACTATATTTGTAATAGGGTCAAAGTTGATAATGTTAATCTCTTTGTTTTTTCTGTCCCCGTCCACATCGTTAGCTAGAGGTCCTAGAGTAAGAGACCGCCTATTTCTACCCATTGACCATTTCTTCTTAAATCCCAAATCTTTAGATATTTGTAAGTAATTATCCATATTTTTTTTATACTCCCCATCTTCTAATTTATTTGTCATCTCCTCTATAAAGGAGTCCATTGTATCATCTATTTCTTTTTGTGTGCTTGGTGCCCAATCATAAGAGTCATACCACATACTCTCCAATGTATCACCTAGCTCTAATATTTCGGTACCCTTAATTTCAGAAAGATTATTAATATTAGAGCTACCCACTATATATAATAACTGCTCCCAACTTAGAGATACCTCATAGTCTGCACGGCCTGACTGAGTAAATGGTAGGGCCACATTATCCTTAACATAGTCTCTAGTGTTCTTTACCCTCATATAACCTACCCCATATCCTATATCCTCTAATATACGCCAACTAGTGTTTTCCCAATCATTCTCAAAATATCTCTCTAATAAATCCACCATTTCATCATCATCCCAATCAGTACAATTTGGTTTCTCGTCTTTTAAAATGCCCGACTGAATGAATAATCGCATGAGCTTATTATAGGTTTCCTCAGAGAACCAACAACCCATGTAATTTAATTCATCTTCATCTTGTTCTTCATTCTGGTAATTACCGTCACTCATTGCCATATCCAAATAATGCCCATCGTGTTCATCCATCATTAGATAATTGTATTTAAAAATTTCATCATCTATGAATAAGGTAATACCATTAACATCTACCTCTACCCTTTCCCCACTTCGATTCATACTATCAATAATCTCTATATCGTCACCCATGTATTCGTATACCTCTTCATCATCTATCTCTCCACGCATAATTTTGTATATTGTCTCAGCAAATTTATTAGTAGTACTTAAACTTTTTACTTCATCATCACTTAACTCCATATTATATCTAAGTCTATCTGAGGCATCAAACTCAACCTTAAATAATTTAGCTATATTAGGATATTGACTCAACACAGACTTAGCCTTAATCCATTGACTGTTACCGTCGTACGCACTCAACTCATCACCTTTTTGTATTAAGAGAGGAATTTTACTAAGGTTTACTATTATATTTTTACGTCCTAAACTGGATGTAGCCTTTCTTGTTGCATATCTCGTATCTATAACAATATAACACGTACTATCATTACATCTTTGCCAAATATAATCTCTATCTGAATCACACCAACTAGTATTTTGAGAATAATAACAGAAGGTATCCCTATCTAAAGGAGCCACTACTTTAACATCTCCACCATCAAAGATAATCTTTTCTTTTTTTACAAAATCTTCTTTTTCTTCTTTTAAAAGAGTATTAGATAGTTGATATTCTATACCATCTAATAATTTAGTATATAATTCAGATGCTTCTGTATCTGTTAAACCATAACGTTGTTTAGAATGTTCTACTGATTTTCTAACTACATCTGCATATGATTGTTTGGTCTTTGACGCTCTTAGGTTTAATCCTTTAACTTGTGCAGGAATTTCGTGAGGTTGAAGATAATACTCTAAGTTACCAAGGCCATCATCATTAGGTGGTAACTCTCCTTTTATATTTTGGTCATAATGTTCTAACTCATGTCTTATATATTCTATTAAGAAAGAATAAATCTTTTCATAACTATTAGGTTCCATAAGAGGATTTAACTCCAAACCAAGTTCTATTACATCATCTTCAGGGCTATAAAAAGATTCTACTAAGAATTCTTCTTCTAGTTCTTCATTTCTGGAAATAGTAATTTCTACACTGACATCTGTTCCATTATAAGATAATTCCCCATTTAGTTCTTCTGGTAAGTATATGGTAGTTTGTTCAAAAGTAGGGATAGTTTTTTTAATAGATTTCATTATATCTTTTACTATGTTGGTAGTTATAACATCATAAAGATTATCTTCTTTACTTTCTAGTAGTACATCAAAACCATATTTTCTATTTTCTTTTAAATCACCATATCTACTTCTAATTTTTTTTATTATACTGTTAAAACCATTTTTAACACTTAATATACCTATAGAAATTAATATACTTTTAAGATATCCTCCAGGATTATCTATACTAATTGTGTTATCTCTAATAAGACCCAATAATACATCTAATACCGGGAAAGTCATAAAGGTAAATGCGGTGATATCGATAAGGCGTGATGCAGTGTACCCAACTTCACTTGCCATTTTAATCACTATGTCTTCTGTCGATTCTAAAAAATCGTAGACTTTTGCTAGAAGGTCTGTTAGACCTCTTTCTCTTATTATTTTTAAAGACTTTCCTATTTTATCTTCATTTCTTTTTAAGAGAATCCACATAGCGGTTATGTAAAGTAGAACAACATCTTGTTCAGTCATTACCGGACTTCCACCCTTAAGTAATTCACGGACTGTAGGAAGAAAAGCGGTTATACCTGTGCCAAATGTAAAAGTACCATCTATCACCACACCCAAGTCCATGAGCGTTTTTTTAATGAAAGATTCGTTGTTTTCTTTTTGTTCCCTAAGAAGACCTTCTATTACTAAGTTAGTTTCTACAACTTTTACCATTGTGCGTTTTTTATATAAATATTAAAATTTTTAAAGGAATGAAAATACTTCCTAGTAATCAAAATGAACACCAGGTTGTTCTAGGTCAGGCTGTAAAGTATAGTTGGTAGTTAATTCCTCTCCTTTATTTACAGGTTTTAGTGTAATCATATATCTGGAGTCATTTTTTAATTTATTTTTACAATTAGGTGTGTTAGAATGATTATGTTTCTTTCCTAGTTCTGTAAATGTATAATTAGAATCATTAATATCGTGGAATTTTCCTATGTTAGTACCTTTAGGGTAATCCTTATCTGCAAATACTCCCTCTCCATGTATCTCACTATCACCAACATAATAAGAATTAGGATTTATTATTTCGGTTAATACACCCAATAAACTACATTCAGCTAGAGTCTCAGAAGTGTTAATCTTTTCTTTTAATTTTTTTACAAAAGAATTTTGTATACGTTTAAGAAGGTCCACATATGGAGTATCACCATCTTGTTTACGTCTATATGGCCCCTTTTGAGGATTTCTTTTTCCCCTCTTAAAGAAATTTAACCCTGAAATATTGGTGATACATTTATGTCCTCCAGAGTTAGAATCTATCACATCCCATGCAGTAACACCAACTCGGTCTAATAATGATTTTTGTTTTTCACTTAATTTATGCCATGGAGTGTCTATGATACTTCTTACTATTGTACCATAATTACCAGTTGCGTCAGGCATTCCTATAAGTTTATCCCCATACAAAGCATATAAATCAGATGTTTTAAAACCTATACTATCATCTACCACCTTAGTTTCACTTACTCTTTTTATCACAGATAATGGCACTACATAATTTTTAAGTTCCGACTCAAATCCTCCCAGTACCTCTTTTGCAATTTCTCCTAAATTGATGCCCTTAAGAGCTCTTTCTTTTTTAAAGGGATTACAAGAAGCTTGAACCAATCCCATAGGCCATGCAATCACTATAAAATCTGCATCAGGGTATAATTTAAATGGTGTATAACGGTCATAAGAACCTGGTTTAAATAATGCACCACCACCATATTGTATAATAATATTATCTTCTACTCTTAAGTTATCACTTTGTGATTGAGATTTGACGTACCTCTGTTGATTTTGTTTCATCTCTTCAGGTGTCGCAAAGCCTTTTTTCTTTGCAAAAGAATTAATGTGTTGAAAAATATTAAGTAAGGAGGGAGAAGAATTCATCACCAGATACTCAAGAAACCCCGGTTTATTTTTATATGCTAATAATAATTTATTTGTTAATAGACCTAGTACCCATTTATTTTCGGGTAACGTTCCCTCTTGGTCAAATGTGTAGAGATAATTCATAACATCATCTGGAGTTAAATCTTTGGAGGCATAATCAGCACTATCAACAGTAGAAATCATCATTATATCCTCAGATGGAAATATTTCTGTTGGACTAACTATTTGAGATATAGTTTCTACATTAGACCTCGCACCTCTAAATTGTGTAGAGGTTTCATCCTCCACCCCAGTTTGGGTATCGTGATGGTCAGTATGAATTGTAAAGATTGGCTTTCCATGTGCAAAATCTACCAATACAGGCATTACATCTCCTCTTGCTGATGGTTTTTTTACTGAAAACTCCTTGTCCCCATATTGAATTACATGAGAAGCTATTACATCTATACCGTATTTTTCTAGGTATTCCCTCATTGCAATTGCTGACACTACACCATCTAAATCTTGGTGAAAGTAAATTTCAGCTTTCTGATAACGATTTGCAAGAGCTCTAATGTCCCTTATCCCACTTTCTTGTAATATTCTTTTGGTTTTCATTACCTATAAATACCTTTAATAAGCGTAATTATGGTATAGGCCACCTTTAACTTTATTTAAGGTTTTGTATCGCACGATTTAAGTACCAAGAAGCTTTTTCCAGGTCTTCTAGGGTATTATTCTTTTTACCTGAACGGGAAATGTATTTAATAACATTTCCTACATTAAAATTTAAATCCCATGCTTCTATAACTTTTATTGCCTCATAAGGATTATTTTCTCCCCCATAGTGAGAAGGATGGTTAACCATTTCTTTCATTTTATATATTTTTTAAATTAAAGTTATCCATAATAAATGTTACTATTTGGTCCCCTATGGCGAAGGACGCGGTTGCTGCTGGAGATGGAGCATTTAATACATGGACGTTATTTTTACTTTTTATAATTTTAAAATCTTCTACTATATTACCATCCCTTCCTAGGACTGTAGCTCTCACACCACTCTTTCCAACAATCAAATCAGATGACTCAATAGAGGGAACTAGTTTTTTTAATTCGTTCACAAATAATTTTTTGGAAAAAGCCCTTCTATACTCACCCAAACCAAATCTCCAATGTTTAAAAAACAATTTAAGTGTGCCTATAAAAGTTAAAGAATCAATTGTATCTCTTAAACTAAAGGAAGTTTTTGTATAACCTTCTCGTTTAAATGTAAAAACTGCATTTGGTCCACATTCTACACTTCCATCTACCATTCTTGTAAAGTGGACACCTAAAAAAGGAAATTGTGGATTAGGTACAGGATAAATTAAATTTTTTACTTTATATAAAGAAGATTTTTTTATATTATAATAATCACCTCTAAATCCTACTATTTTACTATCTAATGATATTTTATCTTTCTCGGCTAATCTATCTGCAAATAATCCCCCACAGAATATAGTATGTTTAACACAAAGTGTTTTATAAAATAATCTCATTTTTACAAATAACTTATTATTTTCTATATTTAAAACTTCTGCTTCTGTGAGTATTTTACTATTTGGATTAATCTCTATTATTAATTGGGAAAGTTTATTAACTACTCCTTTGTAATCAATTATGCCGGTCTGAGGAACTAATAAAGCAGTCTTTGGGTTAGCCAAAGGTTCTATATTATTTATTTCCGTGTTATGAAGTAATTTTAAACCTTTAAGTCCATTTTTTTCTCCATTAGTTTTGAGATGTTGTAATCTAACATTTTCTTCGGGAGTAACAGCAACTACAATTTTTCCACATATGTCATGTTTAATATCATAATCTTTTGCAAATTTTATTAATTGTTTTCTCCCCTCTACACAATTTTTTGCTCTATAACTTCCAGGTTTGTAATAAAGACCTGAATGTATAACACCGGAATTTCTACCACTTTGATGAAAAGATAATTCCTTTTCTTTTTCAAGTACAATAATGTTTAGTGAAGTAAATTTTTTTTGTAATTTATAAGCCGTAGACAACCCAACTATCCCACCACCTACAATGGCAATATCATATTTATTTTTATTCACCTGAGGTATAAATCTCACCAACAGGATTTAATACATCTTTGTATTCTTGTTCTAAATCTCCTATAAGTTGTAGAACTCTAGACTGTAAGTCTTCTACCTTTTTAATTTCAGTTTTCATCACACTTATCAATTCTACTTTAGTTTCCATGTCCCCTGGTAGAATTAGTACTTTATACCCAAAGTCATTCATTAATTTCTGTGCAAAAGCACGTAACTCTGCTTCAGGTGGTACTCTTAACAATTGCACAACCAGAATAGGTTCATACTTTTCCTCTACTAACTTTATTAAATTTTCCATTACTTTTTTTTCTTCCATTATTTTAAATATTTTTATCTTTCGCTTATTGAGGAACCACCAAATTCCCCACTATTCCCAACCTGAGTAAGGGATGATTTTTTATTGGGAGTACACTCACATAATTTTTTATTAGCAACTAGAGAAGATGATTTAAGTAGACTATCAAAGGTTCCGGCATCTGACCACCAAGAATCTAAAAAATGACAACTCATTAATCTATCTTTAACATAAAAATTATTTACATCTGTAATCTCCAACTCTCCTCTTTCCGATGGCCTAAGAGTCTTTATATAATTAAATACAGTATTATCGTATATATAAAGACCAGTCACACAATAATTGGACTTGGGACTAGAGGGTTTTTCTTCTATAGAAAGGACCTCATATTTATTTCCTTTTCTTACTTCTGCGACTCCAAATCTTTCTGGGTCAGGAACTGATTTTAAAAATATTCTTGCACCACCACCAAAATCCTCTAGGTCGGATGTAGTAATTTCATCATCAAATATATTATCCCCCAAACATACCGCGACATTAGACACGCCTACAAATCTTTCACATAAACCCAATGCTTCAGCTATTCCCCCAGCTTCTTCTTGTATCTCATAAGATAACTTTATTCCAAGGTCTCTGCCACTCCCTAAGAGGTTTAACATGTCTCCGGAATGTTCACTACCAGAAACAATCATAATGTCCTTACACCCCAACTTAATAAGGGTATTCAAAGGATAGTAAATCATTGGTTTGTCATAAACCGGAAGAAGATGTTTATTAGTTACTTTTGTTAGAGGATATAATCTACTCCCAGTACCTCCTGCTAGTATTACCCCTTTAAGTCTTTTTGCCATATTCAGTCATTTTTTAAAAATATAAAAACATAATTTACTTTTTAAATACTAAAGTTATTTGAGTTTTGTTTTGTATTACAAATTTTATTTTGTATATTTGTTTATAATTAATTAAAAAAAATATTAAAAATGAAAAACTTACTTAACAACCCATTAACATCAGACGAGATAAAATTACTCGCTCCGTCCGTATTCGCAACAGAAGCAGCAGATAAAGTATCTGACAAATATACTTTTATACCCACCACCCAAATTCTAAATGATTTAGCAAAAGAGAATTGGTTACCATATGATGCCACTCAAAGAAATTCTAAACATGCTGGAGGAATGTATACTAAACATATGTTAAGATTAAGGAATGATAATATAGCCAAAATTGATGATGTCATACCAGAAATTGTATTAACTAATTCACATGATGGTAGAAACGCATTTAACTTACACGCGGGTCTCTTTAGATTAGTATGCTCTAATGGTTTAGTTATCGCTGACCAAACCTTTGAACAAATTAAGATTAAACATCAATGGTATGATTTAGAAGATGTGAAAGAAATGACAGATAATGTAATTACAAAAATCCCATCTATTATTGGTTGTGTTAAAAAATTTAAATCTACACAATTAACTGAAATACGTAAAAAAGAATTTGCAAAAAAAGCTATTTTAACCAGATGGAAAGATGGTCAAGATTTTTTATCTATAGAAGATTTATTATTGCCTTACAGAGAAGAAGACAGAGGTAATGATTTATGGAAAGTTCTAAATGTAATCCAAGAAAAAGTTTTAAACGGAGGAATAACGTACACATTACCCCAAGGAAGAAATCAAACAGTTAGAGCCCTAACCAACATAGACCAGAAAGTAACGGTTAATAAAAAGTTATGGGAAGTCGCAGAAGAGTTTGTATCGTAGTTGTAATTAAATAAAACCCTGGAATAATCCAGGGCTTTATCAATTACATTTTCATGATAAGATTAGAATTTATACGACAATCCTAGGTTAAATGTACCTTCTCTTTCACCATCTTCATCTTCTTTAAGACCCATAGTGTAGTTTGGCTCAACATTCAAACCCTTCCATACATTAACAGAATATCCTATACCTACTATCATATTGTCCATCATGTCATCAGTTGGTGCTTGTAAAGAAATATACATATCACCGTTCATGTTATATCTCGCCCACATGTCATATGTAGCATCACCTAAAGAATCCTCACCGGCTGTCAACATACCTAAAGTCCAAGTATCATTCAATGCATAACCAAAACCAAAATTTTGAGTTAGTTTATCCATAGTTTCTTCTTGGTCACCATCATAAGTCGATACCACCATAAAGTTGTTCTGAGCTGACGCAAATAAAGTTGATAAAGCGATTACACATGTTAAAATTAAATTTTTCATTATATAATTAATTTTTGTTTATTTATTCTCACATTTTTAACGATGTATGTGAATAGTCATCGATTTTGTTCTACTTCTTAATAAAGAAGCTCGTTAATAGTACCAAAACAATTAATCCTACGAAACCACCCTCACCAAGTGAAGTGATTAAAGCAGAAAGATTTGTTACTACATCGATTCCGAAGACGGAACCACCAGTTAATACATACCACAAAATTGATACTGGAACTACGGCCATTAAAACTGTACCTAGTCCTCCGAAAAACCCTGTAATAATTTTCATCACATTTTCCATTTCTTATTATTTTAATTTAATGTGTTTATGAATAAGACTCCATATAAATAAACTATACTATTACCCCCTCATTCGAAAAATAATTACCCCTTTATTTAAAAAAATACCTAAAAAAAGATACTATTTTTTTATCGTATTTTAACAAAACACCAAGAAATAACCTACAACTTAACCTAATCAATACATTATTTTATCATTATTTTTTTTATTTTTGTGGTAGAAATACATTAAATACGATAAATAATTTATTGGTTTTATTAATATTTTTCCGTATTTTTGTAAAATGAAAGCCAAAAAGAGCAAAAATAGAGAAAAATGGAATACGTTACTAAAGTTTAAAAAAGAGTATTTTACCATTATTGAACATGAATCTTACAACGATTTACCTTTAAATGAAAATAAAATTAATCTAACCAGAACACCTTTAGTTAAAAACAATTTTAGGACTGAATCAATCCCAGATATATTTGGGGGTGGTGAAATGACGGAACATACATTTAATGAAAAAATAGTAGATGTTCTATTATTTAAACCTAAGACATTAAAACATAAAGCCCCTACAATGGATGAAAAAACGTGGTTAAAAAAATCAGTTGACACCTTCAATACAGCAATAGTTAATAGAGTAACAATCGTCCTAGAAAAAAATGAAGACAAAACCAAGTTATCTATATTTAATTTTTCCAAATCTAGACAAGTGGGTCACCGATATTTCGCAAAAAGAAGTGACGATTTACATATTACCTTTAACCACACAACTAAAAATTTCTTTATAACCATATCAACCTTCTTTAAAAGACGTAGAAACACACATACAACCAAAAATGATTTTAAAAAGATTAGAACCATTTTAAATGGCATGGCTACTGAAGATTTATTACTTAAAAATACTTGGCTCCATACTCCGGACGGTTATATGGAACGAAAACCAAATAACACTCAAGACATTGTGGAATTACATCATTTCATAGGTCAAATTGAAAAAATATTAGAAGAAGAACTTAGTGTTAAGGTGTGTCTCACTTCCCTGGGAGAAGGATTAGGAAAAGGTATTATGGAGTGGTTTGTAAAAATCTGGAAAATAAAAGTACCCAATAATTACTATTATTATTTAGCAGTACATTACCCAGGCATTAGACAGTTAAGAAAATTTAAAATGAATTTAGGTAGAGCTATATTATATAATAAAAAGCTTTATGGAAAATATTATGTTAGATTAATAAATCAGTACGGAGAATATAATTTAAGTGACTTATATAAGATGAAATGTTTGCTAGGTGATAAATATGCTAAATTAGTTTCTAAGAATTTTTTAAAGATTTCACATTTTTGTGAGGACAGTAAATTCGCATTTATTGAAGATGATGCAGAAAGACCTAGTTTAAATTTAACCAAACATGAAAAATTAAATTTAATTAATCTTCTTAAATATACGGACGACCCTCACTTTTTGAGTATACTTTATGACCATTTGCAAATAAAGAATAGTTTAGTGGGTTATGGCATTCAAAGAACAATTAAAGCAAAAACATTACAACACTTTAATAATGAACATAGTGAATGGTCCGATTTAGTTCATTTATGTCAACGTAACGAACAAACCACCTACCATTATAAAAATAATTTTCTTTCTCACATGGAACAAGACATAAAAAGTGAAAATGAAAAATATAGAGTTAAAATTTTAAATAGTGATTTAGAATATTTTAATGAAGGACAAGTCCAATCAAACTGTGTAATAACTTATTTGGATAGACACACCAGCATTATAGTGTCGGTTAGAAAAGGGCATATTAATGCAATAGATAGAATGACTTGTGAATTTACCCATGGAAATAAAAGAGATAACCAACCAAGACTAATCCAATCTAGACTTAGATTTAACGCTATACCTAAAGATGAATGGGTAGGCATAGAAGATATTTTAAGAAAAAGATTTGTGGAATTTTGTAAGGATAATAAATTAGAAAAACCGAAAGTAGAAATATATAATAAAATTAGTGGTAAAAAATATAACATAGGTGAAATAAACAAAAGAGAACTCACAAATAATTTTATTGTGGACTTACCTTTTTAAAAGAATATGAGTATATTGTGATTAAAAGTAAAAATTAATGAAAGTAAAATTAGAATACATTTGGTTGGATGGGTATAAACCAGAACAAAACATTAGAAGTAAAACTAAAATATGGGATTTTGACCCTTTAGAGACACCCAAATGGCAACCTAAACGTCAAATGTCATCTGATGGTAGATTAATACCGGTACCTAATGAATTACCAGATTGGTCTTTTGATGGAAGTTCGACTAAACAGGCGATTGGAGAGAGTTCTGATTGTATTTTAAGGCCAGTAAGAGTAGTTAGAGACCCACAACGATTAGATGCATTCCTAGTTTTATGTGAAGTATATGATGACCAAGGAGACCCACACATATCCAACACTAGGTCTGGATTACCTGATGACCCACAATACTGGTTTGGATTTGAACAAGAATATGTGTTAACTAAAGATGGTAGACCTCTAGGGTTTCCATCAACCGGGTATCCTGACTCCCAAGGAAAATATTATTGTGGTGTAGGTACCGATAATGTGGAAGGAAGAGATATTATTGAAGAACATTTACAAGTATGTCTAGAATCAGGGTTAAATATAACTGGCGTTAATGCTGAGGTAATGGTAGGACAATGGGAGTATCAAATTTTTGGTAGGGGGTGCACAACAGCATCTGATGATTTATGGTTATCTCGTTATTTCTTAAATAGAATAACTGAAAAGTATAGAGTAAAAGTTGAACTCCACCCAAAACCAGTAAAAGGTGATTGGAATGGGAGTGGACTGCATTGTAATTTTTCTAGTGATTTAATGAGAGAATCTGGGACTAAAGAATTAATAGACTCACTATGTACTACTTTACATGATAAACATTCTGAACATATGTCTGTTTATGGAAGTAATAACGAAAAAAGATTAACAGGTTTACACGAAACACAGCATATAGATAAATTTACTTATGGGGTTTCCGACAGAGGAGCTTCAATACGGATACCAATCCAGACGGTAGAAAATAATTGGAAGGGGTATCTAGAAGATAGAAGACCTGGAAGTAATGCGGACCCTTATTTAGTAACTTCTAAACTTTTTAAAGTAATAGAAGAAGCAGAAAGAGAATTTAGAACCATAACCGTTTAACTCTTATCATACATGAAAAATATTTATGAACCTAAATTAGATTTTACTAGTGACAATTTTCCTCTAGGAGAATATTTTATAGAACATTTTAAGAGTATACCCCATGTTTTATTTATAGATAAAAGACATACCATAAAAATAGGAGAATGGTTAGAAATGAATTATCAATTAATACATGAGATAAATGCATTAATTAAGGACAAGGTAATCCCACAAACTAAACTCTATAGATACGAAACTTTAATGGGAAATGCAATAATAGAATTAAAGTATGATGTCCCTTGTGTTTTTAATGCAGAAAGAGAAGAAATAGAATTAGAAAGAGAAAATATAAGAATAGAAGAAATGTCTGTAAATGTTAAATGTTTTTATCAAAATATTGACACACTCAAACCCTTTCTAGATTTTTTGAAGAAAGATAAATTTAAAGATAAATATTCACATCGGTTATCTATTATTGCAAAAGATGAGTTTGGACTAAGACTCAGAGAATTTAAATTAGATTCACATAAAGATTTAGATTTGTCTCTTAATTACGGAAAAATATTTCTTAATACTCATACAGAGATGATTAAAGGGTTAGAAAGAGAAGAAAGCGGATTAATTTTACTACACGGTAAACCAGGAACCGGAAAGACTACATATATTAGGCATTTAATTAGTGTACTAAATTGTAAAATTATATTTGTTCCACCATTTATGACCGCTATACTTACTAGTCCCGAGTTCATACCTTTTCTTATGAATCACCCAAACAGTGTTCTTGTTATAGAAGACGCTGAAAAGGTTGTAGGGGATAGGAAAAACGGAACCACCCATGAAGGAGTAGCTAACATATTAAACCTTACTGATGGATTATTAAGTGATTGTTTGAAAGTAAAAATTTTGGCCACCTTTAATATGGAAAAACGACATATCGACGATGCATTGATGAGAAAAGGTAGATTAATTGCAGAATATAAATTTAATGCTCTCGATACTCAAAATGTTAAAAAGCTATTTAAGAAATTAAATATAAAGGAAAAACCAAAGGGTCCTATGATTTTATCCGATATTTATAACTATAATAAAAAGGACTATAACCGTGAACAAAAAACAATAGGATTTAAAACATAAATTATGATATTAACAAAAGATAACTTTGAAAAAACATTAGAAAGTAATAAAGTAGTAATGGTAGATTTTTGGGCACCATGGTGTGGACCATGTAAAATGTTAGGCCCAACAATAGAAGAGATAGAAAAAGAATATAGTGATAAAGCTATAGTGGCAAAAGTAAATGTTGATGAGGAGAATAGCTTAGGTAGTAAATTTGGAATCAGAGGTATTCCCGCTGTCCTTTTCTTTAAAAATGGTGAACTCATAGACAGACTACAAGGAGTTTACCCTAAATCTTATTATATTGATAAGATAAATTATTATTTAAATTAAATTATTATGAATACTGTTTTAGTATATAGTGAAGACGGATGTCCATGGTGCACAGACATCAAACAACAATTAGCAAAAAATAATATTCTATTTTTGGAGAGAGATGTTCAGAAATATAAGAAAGAATGGGAATTAATTACTACTCTTACGGAAAATGAGTATGTTCCTGCACTTTGTCTATTAAATCATGACACTAACGAAAAGACCTATTTGGTTCCAGATAGAGATTTCGATGATATAAGTGAAGCTATTATTAAAGTAAAAAAAATATTATTATAAATGGGATTAGACATAAGTGCTATATCTAAACTAAAACCAATAGAAATACCTGAAGGTATAGAAAAATGGTCAGACGAGTATTATGATTGGGAAAAAGATATAGGTGGAAATGTATGGAACCTCCAACCAAATTCATGGTTCCCTGAACAATCAGAAGGTATAATAGAAGGCACAACCCAATCAGAAGGAGAATACTTTGGGTTTAGAGCAGGTTCATATAGTGGATATGGTGAATGGAGAGAGGATTTAGCTCGTGCTGCTGGATATATTGGAGGAGCACAAGAGGTGTGGGGGGAGTTTGAAAATGAACCATCAGGTGATGTTTACGCTAAACCTTTTACAGATTTAATTAATTTTTCTGATGCAGACGGTGTTATAGGCCCCATAGTGAGTGAAAAACTATATAATGATTTTGTCAACTATGAAGACAAGATAATGAAAATAGTTGACCACTGGTATTTAAAGATGGACCCAGATAAAGAATATGATACTGACTCAGTCAAATGGTTTAGAGCTAAATATAATGACTGGAAACAAGCATTTAATGTTGCACGGAATAATGGAGCCGTAATCTTCCATTAAAATTTAACCTTAATTAATGACATACAACAACATGGAACACTGACTAAATTGGTGCCAAGAATATTGGTATATCATTTTGATTTCCTATTTATTTTTATGTATTATTTTGATTATAAAAGATTATAACAAATGAAAACAGTAATATGCGACATAGACGGTACATTAGTTACCTATAGAAAAGACTCAAAAGGGATTATTAGTCATACACACCAAGAGTTACCCGGAGTAGTAGAAAAAATAAATCGTTGGGAGAACCAAGGATGTAGAATAATTCTTATTACAGGTAGAAGAGAGAGTTTAAGAAAAGTAACAGAGGAAGCGTTAGTAGATTTAGGCATTCCTTTTGATATGCTATTAATGGGCTTTTCGGATACCGGAAGAGTATTAATAAATGACCAAGCTACTAAAGTTAAAGCTCATTCAGTTTCCTTACAAAGAAATGAGGGATTTAATGATTTTAATTGGGAAACTGTAGGACTAAGTAATTAATAAAATGGGATTCAATAAAAAATACATTAATAAAGAAATAATAGTGAGTACATTTAGTCGTAAGGGTATTTACGGTGTAAGAGATTTGCTCGGATTACCAAACGGATTAACTGGATTAGGAAGAGTAGATACTATAATAACACAAGATGAGTTTAGTGATAAAGTCGTTACAGCATATCAAGAAGGCAGAGAAAATGATGTAGCTTTAGACATTACTGATGAAATAGTAAAACT
>TARA_R110000824_G_scaffold359628_2_pt1 | contig 17140 bp, 14 predicted proteins | sample TARA_R110000824 | Tara Oceans TARA_R110000824 (sample SAMEA4397747) | marine metagenome | biome: Polar Biome; feature: [MES] marine water layer (ENVO:01000295) within the mesopelagic zone...; material: water (ENVO:00002006), including particulate matter (ENVO:01000060) such...
CGCATCATTGGCGTGAAGGCGGACGGATAACACCGCGAGCGCTTTCTGTTGCCCCGTCGCATAGCAGCCGCCAAACCTCTAAGTTGTACGCGCTAGACACACCGGGGCTTGTGCTGGCATCGGCCACGCCGACGAAATACGCCAAGACTTCGTTTCGCACCTGTTCGGCAACCTCTGGCGAATAGCCCAGGGGGTTTAGTCCGTCCACATAGGCGAAGGCAGTGTCGCACGTTTTCCCGCCAAGCACTTCCATGCCGACCTGTGCATTGGCAGCAGTGCCGCAGATGATGAAGGCAAGAGCGGTTAAGCGCATTTTGTTTTCCTAACTAGACCATTCAGAGTTCGGCTTTGTGCCGCAAAAATACAAGGGGCGCAGCAAATGGCTAAACCCATGCCATACAACGAAGCCGTGGGCGATATGATCTGCGAACAGCTTGCAGAGGGCAAGTCGCTGGTCAAAATCCTGAAGAAGCCCAAAATGCCGTCATATTCCACCGTGATGAAGTGGCTGCGTTTGAACGACGACTTCGCCCAGAATTACGCGCGCGCCCGCGAGGACAGTGCTGACAACGACTTCGACAATGTTCGGGACATAGGCGACCAGGTTCGGCAGGGCTTGCTTGACCCAGCAGCCGCGCGAGTTGCGATTGACGCGCTCAAGTGGACGGCAGGCAAGATGAAGCCCAAGAAATATGGCGACAAGCTGGACCTGGACGTGAAGGGCAGCTTTAGCGTGGTCATCAAAGGCGATGACGCAGACCTGTGACCGACATGGGCGGACAGGCGCAATTCCAGCTAACTGACAAGCAGTGCGAGGTTCGCCGGGTGTTTGCCACGGCGTCCCGCTATGTGCTGGTCTACGGCGGTTCACGGTCGGGCAAGACGTTTTTCATCATTTACGCGATTATCACGCGGATGCTGAAAGCCCCTGGTTCGCGGCACGTTGTCTTTCGGCAAGACGGCGTTGACGCAAAGCAATCTATCGGCAACGAGACTGTCCCGGCGGTGCTGGCGCTGGCTTATCCCGGCCTGGACCTAAAGTGGCGCGAAAAGGACGGATACTACGAAGCCCCGAACGGTTCGCAGCTTTGGCTTGCTGGACTCAAGGACAAGGACCGGCTGGACAAGGTTCTGGGCAAAGAGTTCGTGACAATCTACCTGAACGAAGCCAGCCAAATCACGCTTGAAGCGTTGGGCGTTGTCCTGACACGACTGGCGCAGGTTGTGACGCAGTTGGACGGCAAGCGGCTAGTGCAGAAGCTATACGTTGACCTTAACCCGACCGTGGCCGCGCACTGGACCTATCAAATGTGGGTGTTGGGGCTGCGTCCAGAGGACGGCACCAAGATAACCGACCCGCAGAACTACGCTTCAATCACGATCAACCCGGTTGACAACGCAGCCAACCTTGACCCGATCTACATTGAAAGCCTGGCGAACATGCCAGAGCGGATGCGCAAACGCTTCTACGATGGCGCGTTCACTGCTGACGATGAAAACGCCATTTGGCGGCGCACATACATTCAGTACGACGAAGCCCCATCGCTTGAGCGCATCGTTGTGGCGATTGACCCAGCAACCACGGCAGAGGTCGGGTCTGACCTTACCGGCATCATCGTCGCGGCTATCGGTTCGGACGGGCGCGGCTATGTACTTGCCGACGAGTCCGGCAAGTATCGACCCGAAGAATGGGCGCGGCGGGCAATCAGCCTTTACGACACATACGACGCCGACTGCATCGTTGCCGAGAAGAACCAAGGCGGCGACATGGTTGAAAGCATGGTGAGAGCCGCAGCGAAGGGCCGCACAGTGCCTTATCGCGGCGTAACGGCCACCAGGGCAAAACACATACGAGCCGAGCCTGTGGCGGCGCTCTATGAGCAGGGCAAGGTTCGCCACGTTGAAGCGTTCCCCGAACTTGAAGATGAAATGTGCGCGTTCACAATTGGGTTCGACCGCAAGGCGCAGGGCTATTCGCCCGACCGCGTGGACGCGCTGGTCTGGGCTTTCACAGACCTGTTCCCAAGCCTGACGCGCAAGAAAAAACGCGACCCCGCAGTTTGGGTTTCGCAAAACAATCCGATGGCCGGTTAAGCCGCCAATCCCCCCCGACATAAAAAGCAGGTGAGCCGTGGCCCGTCTATCAAAAGCTGAAAAGTGGGCGCAAATCCACGCCGCAGAGATTGCCGCCTTCGGCAAGACTGAATCTGCTTGCCATGACGAGCGCAAGCAGGCTGTCGAGGACCGCCGGTTTTATTCTATCGCCGGTGCGCAGTGGGCTGGCCCGCTTGGCAAGCAATATGAAAACCGCGTCAAGCTGGAAATCAACAAGGTTCACCTGGCGCTAATCCGCATCATCAACGAATACCGCAACAACCGCATTTCCGTGGAGTTCGTCAGCAAGACGGGCGAGGCCGACGATGACCTGGCAGACCTGTGCGCTGGCTTGTACCGCGCGGACGAACAGGACAGCGAAGCCGACGAGGCATTCGACAACGCATTCGAGGAAGCTCTAGGCGGCGGCTTTGGCGCGTTTCGCCTGCGGACTGAATACGAGGACGAAGAAGACGACGATGACGACCGGCAGCGCATCCGCATTGAGCCGATCTATGACGCCGACACGACGGTTTACTTTGACCTGGACGCCAAGCGGCAGGACAAGTCTGACGCGCGGCGCTGCTGGGTGCTTACGCCCATGTCACCCGACGCATACGAGGACGAATGGGGCGACAGCCCGTCAAGCTGGCCGAAAGGCACCAACACGCAGGGCGGCTTCCAGTGGGCAACGCCTGATGTCGTCTATGTGGCCGAGGTTTACTGTGTCGAGGAAACAACGGAAACGGTCCAGACCTGGCTGCACGTTGACGGGTCCGAGGAAAAGTTTCGTGACCAAGAGTTCGAGGACGACGAAACGCTTTCGGGCGAACTGACGGCAAAGGGCGCTGTCTGGTTGCGTGACAAGCAGGTGAAGCGCCGCAAGGTCCGCAAGTACATCATGTCCGGCAGCAAAGTCCTGTCTGACGAGGGCTATATCGCGGGCAACATGATCCCGATCATCCCGACGTATGGCAAGCGCTGGTTCGTTGACAACATCGAACGCTTCATGGGCCATGTCCGTCTGGCAAAGGACGCGCAGCGCTTGCTCAATATGCAGATGTCTGGGCTTGCTGAAATCAGCGCAAAGTCACCAATCGAAAAGCCAATTTTCACGTCCGAGCAAGTGGCCGGTCACGAAATGCGGTGGGCAAACGACCCGGTTGAGAACTACGCTTATATGCTAATCAACCCGGTTGAGGACGCAGCAGGCAACGAACAGGCGATGGGGCCAGTTGGCTTCGTCAAGCCGCCTATGGTGCCGCCAGCTATGGCCGCGCTGCTGCAACTCGCTGACCAGTCTGTGCGCGACATTCTGGGCAACCAGGAACAGGGCGACGAACTGCAATCCAATCAGTCCGGCATTGCGATGGAGGCCGTGCAGAAGCGGCTGGACATGCAGACGGAAATTTATCTGTCGAACCACGCAAAGGGCGTCAAGCGTGGCGGCGAAGTCTGGTTGGCAATGGCCCGCGATATTTTCGTTGAAAAGGGCCGCAAGATGAAGTCGCTGGGCGTGGCTGGCGAAAGCGAGGTCGTGGAACTTTACGTGCAGCCAACCACAGACCCAAAGACCGGCGAAATCCAATACAAAAACGACATGACCCGCGCCAAGTTTGACGTCGCAATCGACGTTGGCCCGTCCTCTACGTCTAAGCGCAATGCAACCGTGCGCAGCCTTACCGGCATGATGCAGATGACCCAAGACCCCGAAATGCAGATGGTGCTGGGTTCAATGGCGCTGATGAACATGGAGGGCGAAGGCATTGGCGACGTGCGCCGCTACGCCCGCAAGAAACTCGTTGCGATGGGTGTCATTGAACCGACCGCAGACGAAGAAGAAGAAATGAAATCGGCACAGGAAAACCAGCAACCAGACGCGAACGCCGCGCTGCTGTTGGCAAGCGCCGAAGAAGCAACCGCCAAGGCCGAAAAGGTACGGGCGGAAATAGTTAAGACACTCGCTGAAGTTGAGGAAACGGGGGCAGACACCGAACTGACCCGCGCGAAAATCATCAAGACGCTAGAGGAAGCCTACGACCTAGGCGCAATCAGGAATACCGGTGCCGTTGAGGAACGAGCCAACGCACCGGGACAGCGGCCAGCCGCCCAGCCGATACAACCGGGTGAGATTACGGGGTTTTAAATGGAATTTGCGGAAAAAGAACTGACAGACGAAGTTGAAGCCGACGAGGTGGAAACTGACGCGCCCGAAACTGACGCGGTGTCGGAGCCGGTTGCTGATGGTGAAGAACCAGACGCAGTTGAGGCCGACGATAGCGACAGTGACGAAGTGACGGTAACATTTGGCGATGATGCGCCGGAGGCTGACGCCACCGAGGAAACGCCCATCATCCGCGACATGCGCCGGAAGCTGCGTGAAGCTGAAAAGGACCGCAAGGCGCTGCAAAAGCAGCTCACCGAGCGTGACGGGCCAGCCAAGGACGATCTGCGCGAAAAGCCGACCCAGGCCGCGCACGATTACGACAACGACGCTTACGAGTCTGACCTGATCGCGTGGGTTAGCGAAAAGCAAGCACATGAAGCCAAGGCCAGTGCCGTGACGCAGGAATGGGACACCAAAGTTCAGTCCTACGTCAAAGCCAAGGCCAGCCTTCGCGCCACAGACTATCCTGAGGCAGAAGCGGCATTCATGGCAGAAATCGACACGAACCGTCAGGGGATGCTTCTGGATGCCGTCGAGCGTCCAGAGTTGGTCATTCTCGCGTTGGGCCGCAATCCCGACAAATTGGCGGAAATCGCCGCAATCACAAACCCTGTGAAATATGCCGCAGCGTTGGCACGATTGGAAACACAAATGAAGGTCGGCACACGCAAGGCACCCGCCCCAGAGCGCAAAGTCAAAGGGTCAGCACCCGGCGGCAATGCTTCACAAGATAAACTAGCGGCAATCAAAGACGCCGCTTCGAAGTCTGGCGACTTTTCGGCATACTACGCCGCCAAGCGCGCCGCTTCACAGTAAGGATAAAACCCGATGGCTAATCAAATGGCGAAAGACCTTGAACTGATGTTCGAGGAATATGTCGAAGGCTACGATGCAGCGTGCATCCTGTCGATGGAAGCCAAGACCAGCTACCCCGACGCGACCACCATGCAGCGCGCCGGTGACACGTTCTACAAAAAGCAGAACTACCACGTCGATGTGGTCGAAGGCTTGGACATTTCCGGTTCGTCGTCCACCGACCTGATCGAACGCTTTGTCCCGACTGTTTACCGCAGCCCCGACAACGTAAAGGTCACTCTGGACGCCAAGGAAATGCGCGACCCAGAACACCGCAAAGAGTCCGGCAAAGCCGCTGCGGTACGTCTGGCCGCGCAGGTTGACTTGAACCTGTACAACACCGTTGCCAACCAGGCTTCTATTGTCGTTGCCAAGACCGGCGACATGGACTGGTCGTTCGGCGCAGAAGCCCGCGCCCTGATGCTGTCTCGCGGCATTGGCATGGGAATGGCCCGCAAGCTGTTTATGAACCCCTTCGACCACCTTCCAGTGGCGAAAGAACTGGGGAACCGTGCATACAGCGCCGCCGAGAACCTGTCCGCCTACCAGTCGGCAAAAGTGCCTGACATTGCTGGTTTCAAGACGTTTGAAACTGACAACACCGTCAACCTGATCGGCATCGGCACAGTAACCGGGACAACCGTTTCGGGCGCACAGTCGCACACCGTCACAGCCATGACCAACGACGTGCCAACTGACAACCGGCGCATGACTTTGACGCTTGCAGGCACGAACATTGCAAACATCAAGGCCGGTGACTCGTTCACCATCGCTGGCGTGACTGCTGTTCACCAGATCGACAAGTCAGACACCGGCAAACCGCAGACTTTCCGCGTTATTTCCAAGTCCGGCGCGGCGCACGTCATCACCCCGGCAATCATCGCAACTGGTCCTTACCAGAACGTGTCTGCCGGTGCTGGTGCTGGTGCTGTTGTTACCTTCGTCAACACCACAACCCACGCTGTGAACCCGTTCTGGGTGCAGGGCGCGGTGACGCTGGACTACGGCAAGCTGGCGTTCCCATCGGGCGAGGGCGCAAACGTGATGACGGCAACGACTAAGAACGGCGTGCCGCTTATCATGTCCTATGCGTTCGACCACCTGAAGGGCAGCGCGACAACTCGTTTCACCACGCTCTATGCAACGACCGTGTTGGACCCAGAGCAGTGCGGCATCATCCTGCCGAACCAAGCCTAAACCAACGGGGCGTCCCTTCGGGGGCGCTCCACCCACACCAACGGAGGCCACAGCATGACCAAGCGGCAAATCATTCTTGATGCATTCGCAGAAATTGGGCTGGCGTCCTACGCTTTCGACTTATCGCCGGACCAGATGCAGGCTGCACTGGGGCAACTTGATCGCATGGTTTCCACATGGTCAACGAACGGCTTGAAGCTGGGCTATTTCCCCGCAGTTGACGACCTGGACGAAGAAACCGGAACCCCGGCGGCATCGACCGATGCGCTCGTTCTAAACCTCGCTGTGCGACTTGCGCCCAGTTTTGGCAAGACCCCATCACCAGACACAAAGAAGGCCGCACGCGGAGCCTTACGTTCGCTATACAACCTATCCGCAGCGCCGCTGCCCATGCAGGTTGACACGCACCTCGTCCCGGCAGGGCAGGGGAACCGCGTCTGGGGCGACGATCCTGTCTACCTGGCAGACAGTGAACCCTATACCGCGCCCGATGTAACCGAAATTCCGCAGGGGTAATTCAATGCAAATCCCCATCTTGAGCGGCATCACAACTGACGAAAGCGCAGACTTTTCTGCGGCTTATCCGGTGAACCTCGTTCCGGTCCCCGGTTCGCAAGGCATCAGTGACGGCTATCTGCGGCCTGCTGACGGCATTGTCGAACGCGGCGTGGGCGATGGGGCCTGCCGTGGCGGCATTGTGTGGCAGGACGTGCTTTACATGGTGCTAGGCACCCGCCTGACGCGCGTAGGCAGCGACGGCAGCACGACGAACATTGGCGTAGTTGCTGGCACTGACCGCGTTACGCTGACTTATTCATTCTCGCACCTGGCCGTGGCTGGCGGCGGCAATCTTTACCTCTATGACGGCACCGCCTTTGCGCGGGTCACAGACGTTGACCTTGGAACCGTGCTGTCTGTCGCATGGCAGGGGGGCTATCTAATCACGACTGACGGCGAGTTCCTTGTCACAAACGAACTGGCTGACCCGTTCGAGATTAACCCGCTGCGCTATGGCTCGTCCGAAGTCAGCCCAGACCCCGTTGTTGCGGTGCTGCGCCTGCGCAATGAAATTTACGCAGTGAACAAGAACACCATCGAAGTCTTTCAAAACGTGGGAGGAACTGGTTTTCCATTCCAGCGGGCAGAAGGCGCAATGGTGTCGCGCGGGGCAATCAGCAGCGATGCCTGCTGCGTGTTTGCAGAGACAATCGCGTTTGTCGGCGGTGGCGAAGGCGAAGCGCTGGCCGTCTGGACAACCAACGGCGGGGCCGCAACCAAAGTATCGACCCGCGATGTGGACAAGGCAATCAGCAACGTCGCAGACAAGTCAGCCATTTTCGTGCAGTCCCGCTTGTTCGAGGGCCATGCAAATCTTTATATTCACCTGCCAGATCAAGCCTTTGTCTATGATGCCGCAGCAACCGCCGCACTTGGTCGGCCTGTTTGGCATCGCCTGCAAAGCGGGGCCGGTGGGCCTTGGCGCGTTGGCGCGATGGTCTTTGCTTATGGCGAATGGTGGGTGGGCGACACGCAGTCCGGCAGCATTGGGGTGTTTGCAGGCGCTACCGGCGAACACTGGGGCGAAAAGACGACTTGGCAATTCAACACGCCGATCATTTACAATTCGGGAATGGGCGCAATCGTCCACGAACTAGAACTGGTCAGCCTGACGGGCCGCGTTGCTGTTGGGGCTGCGCCCGTCATCGCCACTGAATACAGCTTGGACGGCGCAACCTGGTCACAGCGCAAGACGATCAAGGCAGGCACGACAGGCCAGCGCCGCAAGCGCCTAGTTTGGCTTCAGCAGGGGCCGATGGACAACCTGCGGATGCAGCGGTTTACCGGCGACAGTGACGCGCACCTGACTTTTGCCCGCCTTGAGGCAAAACTAGAACCGTTGGCATTCTGATGTCGAAAGTAATTCTAGTCGCAAGGGAAGCGCTTAAAAAGCTGGCCGACGGCGACATGCGGCTCGTGTCTGACATCGAGGGGCTGTTTCGTCAGGCGACAGAAACCACGCCAGAGGAAGTCACCCAGGTAAAGGCGACCATCGGGGATGTGGAAGCCGACATATTAGCCAACGACGCAGCAATCGCCAACGTCGCTTTTGACCTTGCCGTAACCACAGCATCGACGGAAACAAACGCGGCTGACGTGCTGGTAAACGCTGCTGCTGTCTTGGCGAATACAGACGCCATTGCGGCAAACACGTCTGACATTTCAACGAACGCAGGCGGCATTGCGACAAATGCAGGCGGCATCGCAACGAACGCGGCTGATATTGCGACGAACGCAGGCGGCATCGCGGCCAACGCCTCCGCAATCACAGGATTAGACACCCGCGTTGATGCTTTAGAGGGCGGCGTGTCTGGCAGCTTCACAACGGCTGACGGCAAGACCGTGACCGTTTCGGGCGGAATCATCACTGCAATAGTTTAATTGCCTGCAACGGGACTACCTATTGCGTCAACCCCTGAAATGGGGTATCCAAGTGCTGCCGAGATACCACTTCTGGCTACCGGCAGCCGCTACCTAAATTGGGGGCTGCTGTTGGATCATATCCCACACCTTAAAGAACATTTCGCCGCTTTAGGCATACCCGCAGACGCTAGTGATTGGCTCTGCGGTGTCTGGGGCGCGTTCCAGTTCTATGACGACCTGGCGGACGGTGACGAAATCACCCGCGCTGACGTTGACCGCGAATTGTGGTCCGGCATGGTGACAATGCCAAGCAATCCCTTTTTCATGGCCCGCTGCCAAACGCTCCTGCCGGTGTTGGCACTGCAAATCCTCAAGTGGCAGGCCAGCGACCACGCAGAGCGCAACGGCGCGGCTGACGCCCGGTCCTACGTCTGGCGGGCTGGATTTTATGACATCGTTTTGATGGTCACACACCTTTGCGGCGGGGCTGACGCTGCGAAATCGCGCGCCGTCTTGTCGCTCTACGGCGAAACGCTGGCCGAATACTTAGAGGAGTTTCCCAATGCCTAATCCGCTTTTAGTCGTCGGGGGCTTGTCCGCTGGCGCATCGCTGCTTGGCTCACGGTCTGCAAGCAAGTCCGCGTCAAAGGCGTCTGCCGCTCAAGTAAACGCGGCTGACCGGTCTGCGGCGGCTCAAGTAAAGACTGCCGAAATGGGCATCGCTGAAAACCGCAGGCAGTTTGACAAGGTGCAAAAGCTGCTTTCGCCATACGTCACTGCGGGCGGCAGCGGGCTTTCTGCAATGATGGACCTTGGCGGGTTTAACGGCAACGCCGCACAGCGGGGCCAGATAAACGGAATTACCGGCGGCGCTGAATATGGCGCACTTGTTGGCGCTGGTGAAAACGCAATCCTTGCCAATGCCAGCGCAACGGGCGGGCTTCGCGGCGGCAATACGCAGAGCGCACTTGTTGATAACCGGCAGTCTATTTTGTCGGGGCTAATCAACAGGCAATACGACCGCTTCAGTGGAATAGCGACGATGGGCCAGAACAGCGCAACGGGTGTTGGCGCAGCCGCGACCCAAATGGGAAACCAAAACGCCGGACTGCTGGCACAATCTGGCGCGGCACAGGCCGCAGGTTTCACCCAAGCGGGTGCAGCGCAGGCGGGCAGTGCTTTGGCGCAAGGTGCAGCCACGCAGAACGCACTGGGCGGCATTGCACAGACCGGCGGCTGGATCGCTTCGCAATACGCAACACCCGCAGGCACCGCAGGCGGATTACCCGCCGGGGCCACTCCTTTCGGTAGCTGGGGATTCTGATGGAACCGATTAACTACATGCTTGGCACTGAAAACCCCGTGACAATGGCGATGAAGGGCTATTCGCAGGGCTTGGCCGACACGAAGTCACGCCAGGGCATTCTGGCCGGTGCGCAGAATATGGACGTGCAGTTGCGCGACGAGGGCCGCGCTGACCGTGGCGTTGACCAGGCGGACCGCCGTTTAGACCAGAGCGACCGGCAAATGTCGCAGCAGGACCAGCAAATTGGTATGCAGCAGCAACAGCTTGCCATGCAGCAGCAAGAGGCCGCAATCGAACGCCAGAAGGCGCAGGTCATGCAGGCCGACCTGGCGGCGCTGGCTGGCAACGAAAACGCCACAGCCGAGGACTATGCCGCGACAGTTCTCAAGCACCCTGAACTTTCAGCCGAACTGAATGCAACGTGGGGGATGATGTCAGCCCCGCGCCAGCAAGCCGACGCGCTGCGAATGGCGCAGGTTTATTCTGCCATTGATTCCGGTGACGTCGATGTGGCCGAGCGGCTTTTGACGGAACAAGTCGAAGGCTTGCGCAATGCTGAACAGACGCAAGACGCGGACATGGCCGAAGCTGTTTTGGAAACGCTCAAGGTCAACCCCGATGCGGCAAAGATGATGACCGGGCTGGCGCTGTCCATTGTCGGCGGCGGCAAGTTCGACAGCGTTCTTACCGCAGGTCGCACGCCCATTCGGTCCAGCGATATTCTGCCGGACGGGACAACGATTGTTGTTCGGGACAATGGCACCGAAGTCATCGGCCCAGACGGCACGAAGCTAGAGGGCCAAGCGGCGGCTGATGCAATCCGCAAGGCGCAGGAGTTCGGCGCAGAAGTGCGCGGCGCGAATGCCAACGCATCAGAGACCGGGACGCTTACGGCGCGGGTTGATCTTGGCGCTGCTGCGGCTGGCGCTGACGCTGCGGGCAAGAAATCTATCGACCTTGGTGCGACAGCTTATGAAAGCTATGGCTCCATCAGGGGCAACATTGCCAACATTCAGGAGGCCGTGGCCGCACTTGATGCAGGCGGTCGGTCTGGTGCGGTTGATAAATACCTGGTCAACACGTCAGAGGCATCGGCGCGGCTGTCTAACTCTATGGACCGCATGGGCCTTGACGTCATCAGCGGCGTGACCTTCGGCGCACTGTCCGAGGGTGAATTGAAGCTGGCAATGGAAACCGCTGTTCCTCGCAACTTGAACGAGGCGGACCTGCGGTCGTGGCTTCTGCGCAAACAGACAGCACAGGAAAAAGCGGCGGGCATGATGCTGGACGCTGCGCAGTTCCTATCCACACCAGGCAACACGCTGGCCGATTGGATCGCAAAGAACAGGGGCAACGACGCAAACGCAGCCGTTCCCCAGCAGGCAGCAACACCCGCAGGCGACGTGATGTCCGATGATGACTTCAACGCAATGATGGGGGGCAACTAATGGCGGGCTACATTCAATATGCCAACCAAGGTGCAACCCGCAAGCGGCCACTGTCTGAAAGGCTGACGGGGGCGCTTTCGTTCCTGCCTGAACTTGGCGTGACGATGGAAGTGTTTTCTGGGGGCCAAGGGTCTGCGGATGATGGCGGCGAACGGGTCGGCTCTACGCGCCACGACCACGGAGAAGCGGCTGACGTGTTTTTCTACAAGGACGGCAAGCGGCTGGACTGGTCAAACCCCGATGACGTGCCGCTGTTCCAAAACATTGTTTCGCGTGGCCGGTCTGCTGGCATCAGCGGCTTCGGTGCGGGCGACAACTACATGCAGCCTGGTTCTATGCACCTTGGCTTTGGCACCCCTGCTGTCTGGGGCGCGGACGGCAAGAGCGCGAACGCCCCGAAATGGCTCAAGGCTGCGTTTGACGGCACGCCGCAAGGCACTGCCCCCGGCGGCTCTGACACGCCCGCCACAGCGGCCCCGCAGGCATTGCAGGACGCATACGACGCAGGACGGCTGACCCCTGACCAGCGCACGCGGTTCGAGTCTCGCTTTATGCCAGCCCCAGCCGTAGGCGGCGGCACTGTCGCCCCAGAGGTAGCGCCAGAGGTTGCCCCCACACCGCAAGAAGCGGCCCCAATCCCCACGGCGCAGTTCATCCCGCTATCTGTTGCAGAAGCATATTCAAGCGGCAATCTGGACGCAGGAAAGCGCGCGCAGATTGACACCCTAGTTGCGTCTGGCGCTGTTTCGATGCCTGACCAAACCATGATCGACAACTGGGCCATGACCCCCAGGGGCGTTGACCCAGAAGGCACGCAAGCCCCTGTGGCGACAGCAGGCACGTTTGACCGCACCCGCGACCTGGGCGGCGACATGGCGGGCGCTGCTGGCGCATACGCTGCGGGCGCGACCGGCTTCGGGCCAAGCGTCACGGCGCAACAGCTTCCAGATGGGATGCCAGAGATTGCCAAGCGCGTTATTGGTGGCGGTGCTGACCTTGGCATGGCGGCGCTGACTGGCGCGGCTGCGTTGACGTATGGCGCGGCGGGCCTTGCTGGCGACGTTGCTGACGCCACCGGCATCATGGCCCCCAATACGGCTGACCGGTTCTCTAACGACCTGGCAGCCATGCCTGACGCCTTCGCCGGTTCTCCTGGCGGGATGGTGCGCCCCGGCGCGAACATGCCACGCCCTGCGCGTCCTGTTGTGCGTCCTGCGGCGGCTGCACGCCGCGCCCCGGCTGCTGGCACCCCTGAATTTGCAGACTGGTTCGCAGGCAGTAAAACAGCAGACCCAAGCGGCAACCCAACGACAATGTATCACGGCACGCAAGCTGGCTTCGACTCGTTCGAGGGAATTAGCTGGTTCTCAAGTGACAAGAACCTAGCGCGCGACTATTCCGAAAACCTATTCAATCCAGATGGCAAGGCCAGCGGATCGCCCCGCGTAGTCGAGGCCGCTGTAAGCATCAAAGCGCCATTTGATGCTGATCTAGGGCTTGGCAAAAAGGTATCATTTCGGGAGTTTATAAACTCAGCCGCACAGCAAGCTGATGACCTTGGGTTGGACCCAGACGTCGCCAAAATATCACAGCTCCTTGACAGCGCAGAGGCCAATCTAGGCGCTGACATTTTGTCAAATTCCATTGAAAAGCAGGAGTTTTGGAATGGACAGTTTGCCGGATATACGAGCGACATATTAAAGGCATCTGGCTTTGATGGGATCAAAGTTTTAGAAAGCCCCCAAGCGGCGTTTTCTGGACAACGTGCGGCACCTGTTCAAACCTTCGCGGCGCTTTCGCCTGAACAGGTTTCATTGACTGGCCCCAGAAGTGCTGGGCCGGGTGCCGCAGCCAGCGCCTTGCCTAATGACCCCACCGCAGTTGGGCGTCTTGTCTCTGACGCCAGTGCGAAGCCAAGGCCGAACACATCACAGCGCCGCCTTGCCGCAGGCATGGACATTGACCCAGAGGCACAGGCTGCGGCTGACTCGCTCAAGTTCGACTTGCCCCCTGACGTGCTGTCGCGCAACGAGCAAATCAAGGCTGCTGCGGGCCTGACCCGTTCAGTTGCCGGTTCCCCGGTCGAGGCAACTTGGCGCAACACCATCGCCGCAGCGTCAGACCGTGCGCTTGAAGTCATGGCCGAGATTAAGTCAACCAACCTGGCGGAAATATCCGAACGCGTGAAGTCGTCGCTGCAAACGACCCGCGCGGACTTGGAGGCCCAAGCGAAGCCCATCTTTGACGCTATCTCCGCTCAAGTCGGGCCGCGAACGATGATCGAACCGAACAACATGGTTCGGACAGTCAACGAAATCGTGGGCGACCTTGGCGGTGAAGCTGGCATGTCGCCTGCCGAAAAGAACCTTTTCAACCTCGTCACCAGCAACCAGCCTATCACATACGAGCGGCTGTCGCGTGAAATGCGCGACGTTGGCAAGGCAATAGGCAAGCAAGACGGCCCCTACAAAGACGTGGATTCCAGCTATCTGAAGCGCGTCTATGGCGCGATGGCAGAAGACCGGCTTGCAAACGTCGAGCGCGTAGCCGGGACAGAAGCGCGGGCCAATCTTGAGATTGCAAACGGCCTGCACGCCCAGAAGAAAGACCTTGAGGACACCATTGTCAGCGCGTTTGGCCGGGACGGCGAGGGCAGCATTGCCTCTAAGCTAATCACGGCGGTTAATGGCGGGGCAAAGCGTGGCGACATCAGTGGCTTGAACCGCATTCTTAACGCAATCCCCAGCGACTTGCAGGGCGAGGCACTGGCGTCAGCAATCGGCCATGTCGCATCGTCCACCGGATCGACCGCAACCCCGTTCAACTTTGCCGCATATTCCAGCCTGTACAAAGGGATGCGCGACAATCCTGCCGTTTATTCGCGGGTCATTGGCACGCTAGGCGAGGAGGCCGACGGCATCTTGCGCGGCCTTTACGTTGTGTCGGATCGCGTGACCAAGGCGCGGGCAAACGTGCTGACCACGGGCAAGTCGAACCAGGCGCTTGTGCAGGGCATGACGCCAGAGCGCATTGTTGACCGGATCATGGGCAGCAGCATAGGCCGCAGGGCCACGCAGGGCGCGGCTACAATGGCCGGGGCGACTGTCGGCGGCGCACCCGGCGCTGTGGCAGGCAATGCTATCGCAGAGGCGCTTGCACGCGGCGGGCGCAATCACATCGACCAAGCTGGCCGCATGTTCAGCAGCCCTGAATTTCAGCGGCTTGTGACCGAGGCCGCAACGCAAGCCACACCATCACGGCAGGCCATTAACGGCGTGACCAACAGCGCAGCCTATCGCCGGTGGGCGCGGGCTACGGGCATCAAGAACCCCGACCAGTGGCTTACACAGGCCGTCATCTTATCAACGCAAGCCACCACGGCACAGGGAAATCAGCAATGAGCGAACTATACCCCATGAACGAAGTTTCCCCGTTGTTCCAAGCCTTCAGGGACGTGGCCGGAAACCCGCTTGAGGCGGGCAAGATATACATTGGTTCGCGCAGCCTTGATGCAATCACAAGCCCAAAGGCGGTATTTTGGGACGTTGACCGAACCATTCCCGCCAGCCAGCCAATCCGAACCCTGAACGGGTATCCATCACGGGACGGGAGCGCGGCGCGGGTGTTCACGTCGCCAGGCTATTCGATGACGGTTCTCGACAAGGATGACGTGCTGCAATTTTCCACGCTGGACGTTACTTTTGGCGACAATGCCGCAGTACCGTCAACTGCCAACGTGACCGTATTGCGGAACCCTGCGCTTACATCAACGGGCCAGACTGCATTCACGCTAGATTATGACCTGCCTCTAGGCTTTGTGTTCATTGATGGCGTTCAGCAGTCCCTCGCTTCGTATTCCTACACCTTCCCAACCCTGACCTTCACCGGCACTGTGGCTTCTGGTTCCATCGTTGACGCACTGTTCTCTGCTGGGTCCGCTGCATACAGCTTGCAGACCTTCGAGACAGTCGCAAACGTGCTGGCCGATACGACGTTTGACTATGACAACATTGGGGTTGGTGCCAGCTTTGTGACCCGCAAAGAAGGCTTTGCATACGAAGTTGCTGCTGCGGGTGCTACCGATCATCACTTAACCACGGCGGGCGGGCTGAAGCTGTATGTGCTTCAAGGCAGTAATGGTTGGGACGTTTTGGCATTTGGTGCTGACAACACTGGAGTAGCGAGTGCATCGGCTGCAATTAACGCCGCCATCTTAGCATCTGAAAGCAGTGGCACTGTCTACATTGCCCCCGGTGAATATAACATTGACGCAACTGTTGTGATACCGCTGGGAACAGCCCAGACGCGGCTGCGGATAAACGCATACGGCGCTTTGTTCAGCGTGACCGGGGCCATTGCCGCCATTGCCAGAGAGCGTCCAACAAGCGTTAGTTCGTCCTTTACTGCCGCTAAGTATTCAATTTCTGGGCTTCGCGTCGAGGGAGACAACACAGTTGGTCAGCACGGCTTTAGGTTCTTTACGACTTACGGCCTGTCCTTGGTGGACTGTCAGGCAGACTCTTGTGAGATTGGTTTTTGCATAGTCTTTGGACTGATGACGTCTTTGGAAACTTGCTTCGCCACAAACTGTGGACAGATTGGTTTCTTCTTTGGGAGTGGTGGGTCGAAGATCAACTTCGGCGGCGGTGTGGAAACGGCAATTACTGGCGGGAACTACAGCAACAGCAACAGCAATGGGTCGGTTGCTGATCGGTGCCGTGTCTTTGCGCTAGGTGGTTCAAACACACACTTCAAGATTGAAGCCTGTGAAATGGAACTGCGCAGCCCAATCGCGGAGGGCGGCATCACTGCAAACTGCTTTGAATACGATAACTTTGGGTCAACAGTTTCAAAGGGCATTACCATCATAGAGCCACACATTGAGTGTGCACCCACAAATGCTCTTTACAAGATACATACTTCAACCGGTACTATCGGCGGGGTGTTTATAATTGACGGGCAGGACACTGTTATCACTGGCGGCGCAACACCTGCAATCTTTGATGTCGGTACGCTTACAAATGCAGCAACTATTAAGATGACTGGCAACAAGTTTTTACCAACACCCGGACTAGTTGTTAAAGGCTCAAACAGCACTAGAAACCCGACGTTCTTGGTTGACACGGTGAACCCTGACACTTGGACCGATGTTGCAAAGTTTGGTTCTGGCACTTTAGGTAATGTTCAAACCACGGCACCAATGTTTAATGGTAGTAACCAGTCATATGAACTGCGCCCGTATAATCACTATTTGGTAGCAGGCGGAGCCACTTGGGACTTCACCTCAACATTTTCTGCAAGTGCGAATAATGGGTTCATCTTTAATATGCCCACAAACATCAGGGACTTTAAGATTGTCACTGCTGGCGCAAACTATGGTTTAATTGTTGATGGGCGACTATTCCAAAAGGGACCAATTGCCGTGGCATCCCCGACGCTTGGCACGCTTCAGGGGCGTATGCCTGTCTATGACGAGAACAAGACTTTTCTCGGATATGCCCCGCTATATTCAACAATCGCATAACCACAAAGGGGCTGGCTAATGCTGGCCCAACCAGCGCGACAGGGCTGGGCTGTAACCCGCACCCTGTCGCTACACACCGATAAAATTGGAAACCGGCATGATGGATCATACACGCGCAGAATATCAAA
>TARA_R110000824_G_scaffold218435_3_pt1 | contig 17137 bp, 21 predicted proteins | sample TARA_R110000824 | Tara Oceans TARA_R110000824 (sample SAMEA4397747) | marine metagenome | biome: Polar Biome; feature: [MES] marine water layer (ENVO:01000295) within the mesopelagic zone...; material: water (ENVO:00002006), including particulate matter (ENVO:01000060) such...
ATCTCAGAGACCCAAGAATGTAAAGATATAGGCGAAGAATGGAGTTTTAAAGGAAGAACCATTCTTCAACGCATAAGTATCTGTGACAGAAACATTTCTGAATTATCTTGACAATTAGGTCTTGACAACTCCCCCAAAATATGTTAACTTTAATGCAGGTTAAGGTTATATAACAATTGTATTAGAAAGGGAATCATGAGAGAAGTAGTAAAGCTAACCGATAACAAGTGGATGAACCTGTTTAGAGTAAGGGATGATTCAAAAGGCATTAAGGCATTTGAGTACGCAGAACGTAAAGGAACCGACTCTATTGCGTTTATTGGGTATGATGCGGACAAAGAGCGATATTGCTTAACAAACGAATGTCTTCCTCCAACAGAAGGATCTATTTTTCTAGCCAGAGCATTTGGCGGATCTTTAGATAAAGATGTGACCAAAAAGGAAATCGTAATTGATGAAGCAAAAGAAGAAGGCGGATTTACTATTGATGTATTAGACGTTCATTGCGTTGGAAAATCTTTTGTTTCTAGCATGATGAATCAATACTGTCACCTTTACTTAGTTAATTTAACCGGAAAAGAGCAAGGGGAACGCGCTCCAGAAAATGCAGTTGAAGCTCTTGCGCGTCCAGTATGGATGACAAGGGATGAGGTTGTAGCTGGCGATGATTGGAAAGCAATTGCCATTATTAATAAAGCCGAACGTTTTAGATTGAAATTTCAACCGACATCTTAGCGGTTTTTAAGAGGGACAACAAATGTGTACAAAACTAAAAAAACTTCGTGAGAAAATTGAGTCTTACGAAGAGCCACCATCCGTGGGAATAATCATGCATGCCAATCCTGACCCAGATTGTATGGGCGCAGCATGCGGCATGGAGCGATTAATTAAATCAATTAATCCAGAGTGTCAATGTACGTTGATTTATTCTGGAGAGATTAGCCATCCGCAGAACAAAACGATGGTTAATGTTTTAAACCTAACGCTTACGCATAGAGACGATATTGAAAAGCTAGAAGATGTTGGTGAGATATTTATTACGGTTGATGTTCTTCCTGAGCGTTGCAACATGAAAGAGGTTCCTTGTTTTTTAGCGGTAGACCATCATAAGGCAGACACAAAGAAAGCAGAAAATAAGGATATACGTCAGGTAGGATCTACTTCTGCAATTATTTGGGAATATTTGCAAGATGCTGAAATCAATCTTGATAGTTCAGAAGAAGATGCCATAATTGCTACAGCTTTAGCAATTGGAATTCGAACAGATACACAAGAGTTAACCGAGAACGCATCTGAAATAGATTTTTTAGCTTATCAAGATTTAATGAAGAAAGTTAATCAAAGAGAGTTTAAGGCTATTAATAATTATCCGATTCCTCCTTATCATTTTGAATTAAGGAAACGCTTAGATCAAGAGGAGAACATGATTGTTGACAGTGGTGTTTTCTATGGCGGCATAGGTTATGTTCCTCCGTCAAAGCGAGACGCATTGGCAACAATCGCAGATGAGCGATCAAGAGTTGAGGGAACAGATACTGCATTTGTTTTTGCTATGGTAGGAGACTTTATTGAGGTATCTGTTAGAAGTAATGGAGTATCGACAGACGTTAATGTTCTTTGTCAGAATATATTTGGCAAAGATATGGCTGGCGGTAAATCTGGCGCAGGAGCAGCAAAAATCCCAATGGGATATTTATCCGTAGCAGATGACGAGATTGAATTGCAGGATGTTATGTGGAAAGCTGTTCGATTAAAATTATTCACTAAAATTAAAGAAGAAATGTCTAAACACCGATAGAAAGAAGTATTATGGCTGACGTAAAATTTAAACAATGGGAAGGTAAAAACTTTTTAGGAAAAGCAATAAACACAGTCAGGAGTACTTATTAATGATAGGCGCAATTATAGGCGACATTGTTGGAAGCCGATTTGAAGGCGATGACCGTTATCCGTTAGATAACGCTTTTGAGTTGTTTCCAGATCGATGTTATTTTACGGATGATACGGTAATGACTGTTGCAACAGCAGACGCAATCTGTAATGGATTGAATTTTGGTGACGCATATAGAAAATGGTTTACAAAATATCCTCATGCCGGATATGGAAAATCTTTTCATGAATGGGGAAAAAATAAAGAAGCAACTCCTTACAATAGTTGGGGAAACGGTTCTGCAATGAGAGTAAGTCCTATTGGCTGGGTTTATGATGATGAAGAATCGATTCTTAATGTAGCAAGAGCAACGGCTGAAGTAACACATGATCATCCTGAAGGAATTAAGGGCGCTCAAGCAGTTGCAATGACTATTTCACAAATCCGCCAAGGAGCCAATCGCGAAGAAATTAGGAACATGATTGAGGACGATTTTTCATACGAATTACCAGACCTTAAAGATATTCCTTATCAGTTTGATGTTTCATGTCAGGGAACGGTCCCATTAGCAATTCAATGCTTTTTAGAAACGGCTAGTTTAGAAGATGCCGTTCGTATGGGCGTCATGAGCGGCGGAGATAGCGACACAATAGCTTCTATTGCTGGAGCCATAGCAGAAGCCTATTATGACAATCCTTTTTCAAAAGAATTACTTGTGCAGGTTTCTAGGCGATTGCCTGAAGATATGGCAAAAATCACAGAGCAGTTTATTAATAAATTTATGATTCCTGATTTTAAATTACCAGAGGAAATGAGCGATGAAGCAAAAATGCAAGAATTCATTAGAACAATGTGAAAATTGTAAAGCAGAAATAACAAAAGGCAAGGAATCTCCAGAGAAGAATGTATGCGGAGAGTGTTTTACTTATTTGCAAGACTTAATGGCGGAAGAAGAGAACAGACATATACAGCAATATGTTACTAGGGAAATGGCTATTGATGCTGGTTTCCCAGATATGGAAGGAATGCCGTGGTGATACTATGAAAATAAATGTACCATTATTAGGAATAACTAAAGTAGATGATACTTATGTAGTTCGAACGTATAAACATAGAGGCGAAGTAAAGCATTTTTTTGAGACAACCTTTTTAGAGATGGCAACAATTAAGTCAAACAAAGGGGCGTTAGTTGTTGCGGGGAATAAGATATCTACTATTTATATTGGATCTGAAAATACGTTTTTTGATAATTGTTTTTCTGGATGCGATAGAATTTATATTACATTTGAAGATGCTCGTTTAAGGAAGATCGTTTTTGACGAGCTAAGTGATGTTACAAAAAATGGCAAGTATTTGCGAATCGGAAGATACTGGTCACTTAAGTCTGAAAGATATGCGTTAAGAACGACATTGCCGTATACCATTATTATTGAAGGCGAAGTATATCAAGAAAATATAAAAGAATTTCTTGACTTATAAAAAGTTTTAGGTATAATGGTTAAGTAACAAATTAGAAAAGGAATTTATTAATGAACATTTTTGTACAGTTTAGCTTTTTTAGCTTTAGCATCGCTCGCTAAGGTCTTGGCTAAGTTTGTACTTTAATATTCTTAGGTTGACCCTAGTAGAGCAATAGCTTTATTGGGGTTTTTTTGTGCCAAAAGTTATATGGTCGGGTAGCTCAGTGGAAGAGCGTTGTGTTGAAGCCGCAAGCGTCGGGGGTTCGACTCCCTCTCCGACCACCAAAATTTATGGGCAAAGAAATATGGTTTAATATGCGGGAATATAGCTGAGATTAGTGTAGCGCATGCCTGAAGAGCATGAGACGGAGATGCGAGCGCTCCTATTCCCACCAATTAATCGAAGATTAAATCTCTCTCGCCATTTCTCTCGCTATTATGGCGAGAGGCATTTTTTAATCCGTAATTATATTAGCCGCAGAATTGGCAAAAGCATAATGACCCAAGTTTTTATAAACAAAAAATGGCATTTTATTTGTCATTGTTCCTTGCAAAGTAACTTCTCTAGCGGCAAATCTGCCTTTAAGTCTTGCCATTTCTTCTTTAGTTGGATTATCATGCGACATGCATAATACTTAAGTTTTTTCTTGACAAATCCTGTACATAATGTTATAATAAGCTAAATGAATCAATGAAAGGAGAATATTATGGGATGCTGGAACGAAACATGCGGATTAACAACATTGCCTATTTTTGAAGGTCAGGAATGCGTAATGGTCGTATTTAAATTAGGTCAACAAAGAGATATGGATTCCACAGACGCTCCTATCTATCATTTAAAAAGCATTTGGGGAATACAGAAGGGACTATATAATGATTATGGCTGGATTAAGGGTTTCTCCAAGCCAGCAGATATTAATGATGACACAAAGATAAGATTGCCAGACTATCCTAAAGCGTTTTTTCACGTTTCAGCTTGGGAAAAGGCAATAGCATACATTAATCAGGACTCTATGGCGCTAGAAGAGATTAATGATTTGGTAGACCATGACAGAAAGCTTAATGAGGACATTAATAAAGAAACAGAAGAAGTGGTCAGGGAAGTTCTGTCTAAGTATTATTTTATTCCAGAGATAAAGGGAGATCAGAGCTTGTTTGTTGAATATCTAAAGGCAAAAGCAATGTGCTTTTATTTGAGGCGCAATCTTTCTAACGGCATGCGATTTGCTGGTTGCCAACATGATGTATTAGGGGCGTATAAAGAAATGTTTTCTGTGTCTGAGGACATAATGCGAGAACAAGAAGCGATTCTTTATAGTTAATGGGGTAATGATAGGGACGATTTCATGAGTCGTATCGGATAGCATCCCCCTGTAGGTTCGAATCCTACATCCCCAACCATTTAAAAAGGCCTTTCCTTCATAGGGAAAGGCCTTTTTTGTGACAATTAAAAAACGCTAAGTTTCTTAAAGTCATAACAGGGTTATGTTGTCAGAATATTGAATAATACTATGCAATTCGCATCGAGTGATTAATAACATGACAAACAGAACTATAATAATTAAGTTCATTAATTAGGTAAGCATAGGTATTATAATACCTATGCTTTTTTCATTTACAAGGAGAATCAGGGATGGCTAAAAATTATATTTTAGATACAAACGTACTTTTAACTGATGCTACATCAATATTTAAATTCGAAGACAATAACGTAATAATTCCTATTGGGGTTATAGAAGAGTTAGATAAGTTTAAAAAAGATATGACAGAGTTAGGGAGAAATGCCAGAGAAGTATCTAGGTCATTAGACGACTTAAGGGGCCAAGGGGATTTAAGAGCGGGGATCAAAACAGACAACGGTGGAACGATAGCTGTTAAATATAACGGAAATTTTGACTCCTACTATAAAGAAACGAACGTAGACCTACATGTAATTCATTTAGCTTTAAAAATAAAAGAGAATGATAAAGACCATAATGCAATTATTGTATCTAGAGACATTAATGTTAGAGTAAGAGCAGATGCATTAGGTTTAGAAGCGGAAAATTATGACACAAACGTAGTAGAATATAAGGATTTAGAAGGTGGTTATGCAGAGATATATCTTGATCCAGTTTTGTTTGAAGAGCTTAAAGAAAGGCAGGAAATTCCTATCAAAGACATATATGATATTGAGTTTCCAAAACACCCCAATTATTACTATATGGTTCATGATTCATCGGTTCATGATTCATCAAAAAATGATAATGATTGTGGGGATTGTGGGATAATGGCGAGAATGAACCCCGAAGGAACAGCTATTAGGAGATTAATTTCATGCCCACAGGATTTAACTATCAAGCCTAGAAATAGAGAGCAAGGGTTCGTTGTTGATGCATTAATGGATAACGATATTAATCTTGTTGCTATATCTGGTAAAGCAGGTACGGGAAAAACGATTCTTGCCGTTTCTGTCGGAATGCATTTAGTAGAAACAGAAAAGAGATATAAAAGGCTTTTAGTTTCTAGACCAGTTTTTCCTATGGGAAGGGATCTTGGATTTTTGCCCGGAGATATCGAAGCCAAATTAGACCCTTGGATGCAGCCTATTTATGATGCATTTGATGTGATTTGCCAGAACAACAAGAATCAAAGTGGTCGAGAAATAGTTGAGCAAAATCATAGGATTGTGGTAGAACCGTTAACTTATATTAGGGGCAGAAGCATACATGATCAGGTTCTGATTGTAGATGAAGCTCAAAACTTAACGCCATTAGAGTTAAAGACAATTATTACTAGGGCAGGAGACAACACAAAAATCGTCTTAACGGGCGATATCAACCAGATAGATAATCCTTATATCGATTCTATGTCGAATGGTTTAGCTACAGTTATAAGCGCATTTAAAGACTCTAAATTGGCCGCTGGCATTGTTATGTCTAAGGGTGAAAGATCTGCTTTATCTGAAGAAGCCACAGAGAGAATGTAAAAAAGAGGAAAAACTTTTATAATTTTGAAGTATAATAGCCGAGGCCAATAGTGCCTCATATGATAGTAATCCATCGGTATAAAAATGTATTAAATTCAAATAGGAGAAAAAATAATGCCAAAAATTACGCTTCATAAGTTAAGTAGTATTGCCGCAACAGCAGCAGCAGGCCTTTCTGTTACAGAAACAGAATTGAATGCGAGTGCCGTAGTAGCCGACTTAACTTTAGATAATAAGTCAGTACAAAAGGTCGGCGGCATCGTCGCTGATAAGTCCGGGAACATTTATGTTGCCGATGAAGAACAACACATCATTCTAAAAATAACGGAAGATGGAGATATTAACACATTTGCAGGCGTTGCAGGTTCCCCCGGAAACAATGCAGCCTTACAAAGTGTCGCTCCAGCTACAGCCCGTTTCAATGCTCCAAAAGGATTAGCAATGGATAATTCAGGCAACCTTTATGTTGCTGACTCTGGTAATAACCAGATTCGTATTGTCCGTCCTAATGGTTACGTAGGCGTTTATGCTGGTAACGGCGCACAGACCGCTGGTCTTGTCGATGCTAGTGCAAACCCATTACAGGCGCGTTTTAGCAATCCTGTAGACGTTGCAGTTGATAACTCTGGTAAATTGTATATTTGCGATCAAGGCAATCATGCTGTCAGAAAAATTGACGGTGGCTATGTTGAAACAATTGCTGGTAACGGCAGTTCTGGCGATTCCGCAAACAGTAGAGCAAGTAGTCTTCTACCTTTCTGTGATACCCCTACCGCAATTGCAGTAGACGCTTTGGGTAACATTTATCTTAATGATGATGGTAACAAAACCATTAAGAAAATTGTTCCAAGAGGCTGGATTTACAGATATTCAGGTGGCGGCAATACTGGAACAAGTCTTGGAACCGAAGATACCTTAAATGGTATTAGTAAAGCATTTACATGCTCGTACACTTCGCTTCAATTCTCTAGTGTTGATGCAAGAGGCAACTTGTTCGTAGTAGATCAAGTAACAGGTGGCAAATCCCGTCTGGTTAAGGTTGATAGAGACGGCATTCCTAGTAACGTTGTCGATTTCAACGCTGCAACAACAAGCAGAGATGGAGTATTAGGCGTAGCCGTAACTCCTGCCCAGAAGTTATTCATAACTATTACAACACCTGCCGAAGCAGAAAGCTCAAGCTCAAGCTCAGCAGATAGCTCAAGCTCAAGCTCAGGCGCTTAATTAACTAAATAAAATAGTTAATACATTTTAAAAGACCCTTGTTCGCAAGGGTCTTTTTTTTGTATAATATCTCTATGAAAATATTACATAGAGAATTCCTGCCAACAACGACAAGCTCTGTCCATGCGGCAACAGTTGCAATGCATAAAGACCATCCTGTTTTCTCATGGTTTGGAGGATCTAGAGAGGGATCGCCAGATGTCGCTATCTATCTCTATAACTTAAATAATGATCAAAACCAGATAATAATAGGCGACAATGACAATATGCCTAGATGGAATCCTATTTTATGCCCTATCCCTAATGCAGGCAATACAGATCAAAAGCTATATTTATTTACCAAAGCAGGCGCATTTTGTGACAGATGGCAAACCTTCATTCATGATATTACAAATTGGGAATCGGACATTTCCCATGAATACATGGCAAAAGATACTGAGTTTTTACCCGCAGGACTTAATGGTCCAGTAAAAACAGCACCAATACTAGTAGACATAAATTCTTTATTATGCGGAAGTGCGGTAGAGACCTTTCATGATTGGGCTTCTTATATCGAAGAATACAACGTAGATAGAAAAAACATGTCATTTAAATTTGCATTCAGATCAAATCCGTTGTTTGTAAAAGAAAAACTTAGGTATAATAGCATATCTGGTCGTCAAAGACTTACAACAGGAATTATTCAGCCAGCATTATTTGAACATGACGAATGTTTACATGCGTTTTTTAGAGCCTCAACAGGTCTGGGTAAGATTTATTATTCAAGACCTAATATTTTAGGAGATTGGCAAGATCCTGTCCCTACTCCGTTCGATAATCCTAATAGCGGAGTTGATGTAGCTACAGTTGCTGACAGAGTATTTTTAGTCCATAACCCTTCGCCAACATTGAGAAAGCCATTAGTTATTTCAGAGGTAAACGTTAGTAAAGAAAAAAGAGCTTCTGAATTTAAAATCAAAAATAGCATTGTAATACGGGAAGAAGTAGGCGATGAGGCGAGAACTCATTCAAAAGAATTAAGCTATCCCTATATGATAGCGGATAAAGACGGAACATTACATTTGGTTTATACATATGGTAGATCAAAGATAGAATATTGTCAGATTAGCATCGATTAATTATTGAGGAAATTATGGAAATACCAGTTGTAGTAGAAAAAGTATGCTTTCGCAAAGATAATGGCTTTGCAATACTTTCGTGTTCGCTTAATGAACATTCAGATAAATATCAAGAAGAGCATAACGAGTTAATAGAACCCCTTATTCATAAGACTTATGGGACGTTTACCGTAACAGTAGGAATGCTAGATGCCAACGAAGACCCTACAGGAACATCTTACATAGTTATGGGAGACATAGTTTCTCATAAGAAATTCGGCAAACAAATTAAGGCTAATTTTTATCATCAAGATATTCCTGCTGACGCAGAATCATTGCAAGCCTTTTTAATGACATTGCCAAATATTAAGAAACAAAGAAGTAAAGAAATTATAAAACTATTTGGCGTCGAAGGCACGTTAAAAGTTTTAGATCGTGATCCTGATCAATTGACGCAAATTGCCGGAATTACTTCTCAAAGAATCCCCGCAATTAAACAAGCTTGGGATCAGAAAAAAGCAATGAGAGATCTATATAATTGGTTAGTTAAATATAAGATCGAACTAGGGCTTGCAGAACCTATTTATAAAACATGGGGTTGCAATGCTATAACCAAGATCGAAGAAAACCCCTATACACTTATTGAGTTAAGGGGAGTTGGGTTTATCAAGGCAGATGCGATAGCGCACCGGATGCCTAAAAAAATATCAAAAGAAGATCGAGTAAAAGCTTGTATCCATTACATTCTACAAGAAGTCCTTTATAAGCAAGGGGATTTATGCATCCCTTATGGCACGTTGAAAAAGCATCTTATAAAAGTATTAGGAGACTGCGACCATAATCTAGATAAAAACTTTTTAGCAGAAACTTATTTGAAGTTAATCCCTTCAGTAATTAAAACTAATCTAGAGACATTCGCTGTTGTCAAAAACAAGGAAACATCTCAAGTTTTTGTATATCTTAACAAGGTATGGATGAAAGAGGTATTTATCGCAAAAACTCTATGCGACAGAATTAAGCAGCCCAGATATAAGAGCGGTTTTGAAGATAAAATGGACCATTACATTGATATGGCAGAAAACGATTTAACTAAATGGTATGACAGAGAAATTAATTTAGACGAAAGTCAAAAAGAAGCTATTAAAAGCGCTTTTCTAAGTCGAGTTTCTATTATTACTGGTGGTGGCGGCAGTGGGAAGTCAACAATCTGTAGATGTATCTTTTATTTAGCTCAAGAATTAGGTATGTCAGTCAGAATGATGTCGCCTACGGGTAAAGCGGCTCAAGTATTAACTGAAAAAACGGGTTGCGGAGCATCTACTATTCATCGCGGTCTTAAAATGGTGCCAAATGAAGAATTGCCCGGAGAAAACATTAGCGAGCATCTATTATTAATTGATGAAATTAGTATGTCGGGACTTGACACCATGTATGCAATCATGGCAGCAATCGAAGACAATACTAAAGCTCATATCGTTTTTGTTGGGGATAGGAATCAGTTGCCGTCAGTAAGTCCCGGAAACTTCTTGTCAGACATAATGAATTCAGGGTTGGCTAATACTATTGTGCTAGATACGATTCATCGACAGGACGAAGGGAGCTACATTTCATTATTGGCTAACGAAATTTCAAAAGGTAGAGTTGTTGAGATTCCTGAAGAAGCGGACGATATTAAATGGCACAGAATACATGCAGAAGATTTCTCTAGCCAAATTCTAGGATATATTGATGACTATTTAGCTGAAGGTAATGACTTATCATCGTTGCAGATTATTTCTCCTATGAAGAAAGGTAATTGCGGCGTTTTTCAGATTAATGACGCTATGCAAAAAAAGATGGCGTTAGTAAATAATACTGTAGACTTAATGTTCGAAAGAGGATTTACTAAATATTATGTTGGCGACAGAGTTATCCAAACTGAAAATAATTACGAGAAAGAAGTTTTCAACGGAGACATGGGCGTCATTTCAGATATAGGGGAAGAAGTTGTTAATCCTGCTGAGAGCGATGAAAAGAAACATTATGTAGAGGTTGACTATTATGGCGATTTCACTAAATACTATGACGAAGAAATAGATCAAATAATGTTAGCTTGGGCTATTACGGTTCATAAATTTCAGGGTTCTCAGGCTAAAGATGTCGTATTTATTATGGCTAATGAACAACAAATAATGATGTCTAAAGAATTAGTTTATACTGCTTTTACAAGGGCAGAAAAAATGTTAAATATTTTTGGTAGCGAGCAAATGTTAAGGATTGCTCCAACAAAGAGTGTAATACGTAAACGTCATACAAACATGAATGACATAATCAAAGAAATACAAACTGGAACTAAAACGTTCGAAGTACTAGGATACGAATAATGAATACATGGGAAAATACCGCCAAAGAATATAAGAAGGAACTTGAGAACGTCATTAATGATGCAGCAGAGGCATCATATGCTTTACAGGATTATAAAGATACAGATGAGCATTCTAAAATCGGAGAAGCAAGCGTTATCTTAATGAATACGTTGTATTCAAACGAAAAAGTTATTCAAGAAATAGAGCGCGATGCTCCAAAATAAGTTGTCAAAAAGTTTTACTTGACAAATTGTCCCTCTTATGATACATTAATCATAAATATTTACAGAAAGGTATGTTATGTCTAGAGAAATTTCAGCAGGGTTTATAATTCGTGGCCAAGATGGTCGTTATTTGCTTGGCAGGGCAGAAAAGCACCCGCCTCCACATAGTTGGACTATGTTTAAGGGGGGTCAAGAAGCAGGAGAAGAATTAATAGATACCGCCATTAGAGAGCTACAAGAAGAAACAGGTATTGACATTAATGCAGATGATCGTTTAAACATGAACATATCAACAAATTATGTTTTCTGTTACAAACTGAGGCATAAAGACGTTTATTTATTTTTCTTAAATGATGTCGAAGGCGCATTAAGCGATACTGAATTTTCATGCAGTTCATTTTGGGGAGAAGATAATCTCCCTGAGATTGGGGATTGGCGATGGTGTACGATAGAAGAAATGGAAGCAGATATTTTTCCTTCCCAAAGAGGCGTTGTCTCATTTATAAAGGAAAGGTATGAAAATTAATGCGTTACATAAGTATCGACATAGAAACAACGGGTCTTAGTGATGATTGCGGAATTATTGAATTTGGCGCTGTTGCCGATGATTTTAAAGAAGGGCAACTAGTAGAGGCGTTACCTACATTTCATTGTTATTTTAATTTTAAGGCAATACAGGGAGAGCCTTATGCGCTCTCAATACATTACGACACTTTTAGGAAGATAGCAAACCAAGAAGAAGGGTATAACTATTATGACCCTATGGGATTTGGCAATCATTTTAAACAATGGCTGATTCGTGATTGTGGGTATAATCCTACCTGCGAAAAAGTTCTAATTTCTGTTGCGGGAAAGAATTTTGGATCACTCGATTATAAGTTCTTAAAATCCAAGACAGATATATTTGATCATATAGAAATGAATACTATTTTTATAGATCCTACTATTTTGTTTGTAGAAAAAGATGACGAATCATTGCCGGGATTAGCACAATGTAAAAGAAGGGCAGGATTGGATGATTATGTTGATCATACGGCTTTAGCTGATGCTATTGATGTAGTAAGGTTGTTACGCTTTTCAATAGGTCCAACATGGGGAATATTAGATGAATGAGCAAGTGTATAAACAAAAAGAAAAATGGGAATATGGAGCATTTATTATTAGCTCTGATGATACTATTCAAATATTAAACAACTTAGGGGAACTTGGTTGGGAATTAATTGAAATAAAGCCAATGGGATATTCAGATCCTAAAGCATTTATGAAGAGGAGGTTTGTTTTAGATGACTAGGGATTTTCCAGATAAGTGGGAGTACAGTATAGAGTATATTCATCGCGATAGTATAACTAGGGTGTTGAATGCTTTAGGGTCAGACGGCTGGGAAGTAATAGATAGTGAAATCGTCGTGGCTGGCGGAAATTATGGTGATAATCAAGTATTCATGAAACGAAAATATATAGAGCTAGAAGATTAAAGAATAAAAACTATGAAAAACGCAGAAGATAATTTTGAAGTATGGATGCCAAAGTCTGGTCGTATTGTAAAGGCGTGGACGAAGGGTGTTCCTGTAGAGCCAGAAGCTAAGAAACAAATATCAGACTTAACATCTTTGCCATTTATATATAAATATCCATGTGCCATGCCCGACATTCATGTAGGCATGGGGTGTACTGTCGGATCTGTTATTCCAACTCAGGGTGCAGTTGTTCCTTCATTCGTGGGCGTAGATTTGGGTTGTGGAATGCGAGCAGCAAAAACGAACTTGTTCTTAGAAGACATTGAAGGTTATCAATCTTTAATCTTTGATTCTATTTCTAGAAAAGTTCCTCATGGTAGATCAGATAACGGCGGAAACAGTGATCGTGGTCGTTGGGGTCATGTTCCAGATCGCGTTAATCAAGTTTGGGATGAACATTTCGCAGAAGGTTATGGCCAAATCACAGAAGAAGTTACTGGCATTGACCGAGGAAACAGAGTTACAAAAGAGCATTTAGGTACTCTTGGAACAGGGAATCACTTTATTGAGGTTTGCGTTGAAGAAGGTACGGATCGTATTTGGTTTATGTTGCATTCTGGTTCAAGAGGTCCGGGCGCAAGAATCGGAAACACTTTTATGAAAATGGCAAAGGAAGCTTGTCAGCGTTGGTTTATTGAGTTGCAAGATCCTGCTTTGTCATATTTCCCACAAGGAGTTGATGAATATGGCCAATACATGAAAGCTCTTAATTGGGCGCAACAATATGCTTATTGGAACAGAAAGCTTATGATGGAAGATGTTCAGTCGGCAGTTGAAGAAGTTCTTAAAACGCCAATCAGAATTGATCAAGACATTGATTGCCATCATAACTATGCCGCAATGGAAAACCATTTTGGTAAAAACTGTCTGGTAACAAGAAAGGGTGCTGTTCGAGCAAGAGAGGGCGATTGGGTTTTAATTCCGGGATCTATGGGTTCACGTTCATATGTCGCAATGGGAAAAGGAAACGAAGCGTCATTCACAAGCTGTAGTCATGGGGCGGGAAGAGTAATGTCTCGTACAAAGGCAAAAAAGAACATTACGCTTCGCCAGCATGAGCAGGATACGGAAGGCGTAATATGCTATAAAGATGAGGCGGTTTTAGACGAGTCGCCAAGAGCATACAAATCGATAGATGCAGTAATTAATGCGGAAAAGGATTTAATAGAGGTTCGTCATACAATAAAGCAGATAATCTGCATAAAAGGAAAGGAAGAAAGCAAAAATGAAAAACGTGATAAACGCAATAAAAAGAGCTAGTTCGGGAAAAAATGGAGATTCAGGCATCCTAATTCTGTTAGTAATCGCATTAATCCTAACATTACTTGTTTTTGGACCAATTGTAACAATTTGGGCCATGAATTTGCTGTTTGGGACAACAATTCAAATTACTTGGGGAACATGGTTTGCTGCTCTTTGGATTTCGGCAATTGTAAGCGGCAATTGTAAAAAAAGTTAATAAACAATACAAAATACTTAAAGACCTCTCCGATTATTTGTCGGCGGGGTTTTTTTGTATAATGACTACATGAAAACTATCGTTATTGGAACGACTTATGCTGATTTTAGCTACGACAGGAGTAGGCAGTCCCAACAGTCTGTCGCTCTTGAAGTAATGACAGGACTTCCTAAAAATGTCTTTCCTGTTGCAGTAACTTACAGGACCGACCCAGAGTATGAAGAGCTTAAAAACTTTAATATACCTCAATTGCGGCTCTTAGAGCGCAATTCTAGGGATCTTATCAGAAACGTAAGGCCTTTGCCTTACATTTATGACATATTTAACGTGCTTTCTTGCATTAAGTGCAATGTTTTTGGGTTTGTTAATTCTGACATTTTGATTAAGCCTGATGTTTGCGACATTCTTCAAAAGAACCTTGATACATTTATTTTGCAGCGCAGTGATGTAGGAGAAACTACTGTAAACCAATTCAATAGTGGTTTACAAAAGGTAATTCCGGGAGGTGATGATTATGTTGGGGCAGATGGATTTTTCTTCAACAAGTTATGGTGGCATAGAAACAAAAGTCTTTTCCCTAAAGATTTAATCTTGGGGGAAACTGAGTGGGACACATGTTATCGCGCAATTATGGCAAAAGGTCATAATTCAATAGAAGCAAGATGCCTATATCATGTTTATCATAACCAAGTTTGGGATTACTCTAGCGCTGGCGCAAGAAACAATATCGCAATCTGGGAATGGTTGAAACAGAATAAAATGGTTTAAGGTGTTTAGTATATGATAGATTTAAATTTTGGGTTATTTTGGTCTGGAGCGCCATTATCTTATTTAAGGTATTTAACGTTTAAAACGCTAAGGTATCATCATCCTGACGCAAAGATAGAGCTATATGTTTCAATGGCATGCGACATGTCTGCAAAATGGGGGATAGAGAAACAAGACTTTCAGGTTGAGGATAACAAGAAATGCTATTTATCGGAGCTACATAACCTAGATATAGATATTATAGAGATAGATCAGTTTAAGTCTTATCCTCCAAATTTTCAATCTGACTTTTTCAGATGGTGGTGGTTAAAAGAAAAAGGCGGGTTTTATTTAGATACTGATCAAATCATACTGAAGCCATTTGATTCAATCCCGTTAGATGCAAGTCTAATTTGTAGTATATATAAGGCTAAATCTTGTGGGATATATGCTCCAGTAGGAGTGATAGGGGCGAACAAAGATTCAGAGATAGTTGACTGGATCAACAAGCTTATTCCTCAATTTTATAAAAAGGATGATTACAATAGCATTGGCCCGACTATGTTTAGGACTGTTATGGGCATGAGAGAGTGGAACGATAAAGTAATTAATGCTTCTTCAGAATATTTTTACCCAATTCCAGATTCATATTTAGTTCCAACTATTTATGATGGGAGTTTTAGATTGTCAGAAAAATCCGTAGCGCTTCATTGGTACGGGGGGCATCCTGCTTCTCAAGAATTTAACAACAAGTATACAGAGGAGTTCTCTCATAGTAGTGACGATGTGATTTCTACTTACTTAAGAGGAATTAAATAATGAAGATTTTATTAGTAGCAGATGAGCCGGGATGGATATTTGAGCGTCATTGCAAGGAAATTCAAAAACGATTAACTAAGCATAAGGTTGACATCGCTTTTAGGAAAGAGAATATAAGGGCAATGCAGGATAAGTATGACGTTATATATGTATTGGACCCTATCCCTTTAAAGCATGGTTATCCTGATCATAAGAAAACTATATTGGGGTTAAGATGCGAATTTTTGCATCAGGAGCACCCAAATGGTCCAAAAGGTCTTTATGAGGACGGATTTCCGGGAAGATGTGCTGCGATAAAGCCGAATTGCTCAGCATTTCATGTTGTTAACAAGAACATGTACAATTTATTTGAGCCTATAGTCGATAAGCCATTCTTTTTGGCTCAACATGGAGTAGACGAGGAAGTATTCAATAAATATCGTTATGACAATACAGCTAGAGATGTTAAAGATTTTGATTTGCGAGTTGGGGTGGCAGGCAGGCTAACAAACAATAAAGGCGGTCATATAATTTTGGATGCCATTAAAAACATTGGAGTTAAATTAGTTGCGGCCCAATATGGAAAAGCAAAGCTTTCTAAAGAGGATATGCCTTCTTTTTACCAGAACATTGATATTTATGTTTGCATGTCTAAATCTGAGGGTCATAATAATCCTGTAATGGAGGCAGGAGGAATGGGCGTTCCAGTCATTTCCAGTAGATGTGGGTCGGCAGAAGAAATTATTAATGATGGTGAGAATGGTTTTTTGATTGAAAGGAATGCAGAGGCATTAAGAGAAAAGATATTGTTTCTAAAGAATAATTGGGACGAAAGGCACAGAATGGGTCACGAATTGTATAATACTGTAATGAATGGTTGGACTTGGGAAAATAGAATTGTAGATTTTGAAAAAATGTTTGAGAGTATATGAAAGCAAAAGTATTGTTATTAAATGTAAATAGAAATGGTTGGCATAGCGGCAACATGGTTTATGATATGTTGGCTATGCAAAAAGGAGCCGATACTATAACCTATGGTCCGGGTTGGCCGGGATACGACACAACCGATATGCCAACAGTCATAAAGAAGCTATATGGCGACGACAAGCCAGACATTATTTACAGCTATTTTACTCAAAATGAAAAAGTAGGGGATGTCTATATTAAACAATATAATATCCCTGAGTCATTGCGTCATTTTCCGCAAAATTTAGATAAAGTAAAAGGTGTTGTTAAGGTTTTTGGTCTTAGCGATTTTTGGGCAAGAAGTCAACAACAATTTAGCAGAGATTTAGGCCAATCAGATTTTGATTATTGCTGTTGTTGTTTTACTCCTCCATTTTCTGCTGAAAAACATTTTTACGGATTTTTTGACAAGGAGATTCGTGAAAGAATGAAATTTATTGCGCACCCAAGATGTATTGATCC
>TARA_R110000824_G_scaffold86546_1_pt1 | contig 17136 bp, 14 predicted proteins | sample TARA_R110000824 | Tara Oceans TARA_R110000824 (sample SAMEA4397747) | marine metagenome | biome: Polar Biome; feature: [MES] marine water layer (ENVO:01000295) within the mesopelagic zone...; material: water (ENVO:00002006), including particulate matter (ENVO:01000060) such as......
TTTCACCTCTTTTTAAAACTGAATCAAGCATGATATTACTAAAATTACTTTTGTTAGTTCTGTTAATAATAGCGTCAGACGTCCTAGAATAATCATATTTTTTCCACTCTGGAGCACATTCTGATGTGGAGTGGCTTCTTAGCTTACGACGAGCCTTTTCTTCTTTGGAGAGCTTCTGTTTCTTACCAGAGTTAGGCATATTAGATATTGCTTATAAATTTACACAAATTTATAATCAAATTTTTATAATTAAGGCATTACCCCCCATTGTAAGTATACTTCTATATCGTCGTCACTATCATATTCACATTCAGTAATATGGTCAAGCAAACAGGAGGCCATCATTGTTTTTTGAAATATATTTTTTTTATTCCTACGTATAGTTTTTTTTAAATTATCAATATCAGTCTTTATATCCATCATTAACCTACATACACTGATATAGGTTCCATCTTTAATATCTTCTTTTCTATCGTGTAAATGACTCATTAATTTCTCTATAGAATTCATATATATATATGACTATAATAATATCTGTGGATAATATAGAATGTCGCAAAAAACTTTTATGTTAGAAAGTAACAATTCGTCTGGTAAACTTTTTACAGATAGGGCAAGAAAAAACTCAAGAATTGGTAGTAATTTCTTAGAACAAAAAAACGCTCAATGGAATACAACTTTAAACCAAGGAGGGCTACAAATAAATCCAGGGGACACAATAAACATATCATCTACACAAATTAATTTACGTGGAGAACCAGACCAATGTCTTGAGTTTAGTGGAAGTACAAACAGCACATTTAAAGAACAAATCTTAGATAATAAAGTAGAGGCGGAATTTGGTTTTTATATAACTAATAGACAGCAATATAACATGAATCTACCGCTGATATCTCATCAAACAATGGGTAATGCGAGTTGGCTTTTTCGCAATTACACTATGCCTAGGGTATTAGACAATGGTTCTCTTGCAACTGTTGAAGACAACTGGAGGGCATTTCACACAAGTTACCCATGTGCAGCTATAGAAGGTTGTGCTAAGAGGCATTCTAGTACTGCTTTTGGGTCAGAGACGACAGTTCAGAGTCCCGAAGGCGCAAAGAATGGTATAATAATGGCATGGTGGGAGGTAATCAACTCAAACCTTGACAGTCAGGAAAACGTTGCTGGTCAGCAAGGTATATATTTATGTGGTAGAAACAACACTATATCAGTTCCAATAGCTAATGGAAATTTTGAAATTGCGTGTCCTAATGAAACTAGAATGTATGTATGTAAAAACGATTATATGGGAACACTTAACCTATCCAGTGATAGATTTGGTCCTGGTGCTTATGATGAAACATTAGTAGTCCAAGATATTGGATTTGAAGTGCCAGAAGGTTTTATAACCCCATCTAGTTTAGGTAGTGATTTAACCACTGTATTTCATGAACGACTTGGAGACGCAGATAATTGGAGCACTGAGAGCGTGGATACTTCTGTGTATGTCCACGATACACCATGGAAAAACTTGAGTTTAATGCCAGACCAGACAGTTAGGTTTCTTGGTTATTTTTCGGATTGGCATAACAATCGCGTTAATTTACCCAAACCTGCGGACCCCACAGCTACCCCCCCTACCCCTGCAATACCCAGGGTAAAATATAAATTACAGAAGATTCCAGTTGCCGATGTTACAGATAAATCTTATATAACTATTAATACTTCAACTGGAGCTTTGTTAGAAAAAATATATCAAAACCCGAATCAATTAGGTTCAGAAGCTGAATGGAAAGATTTCGGTGCTAATATTCCAAATAATAAACATTTTTACTGGGATGGTAATAATGACTCTGGCGCAACATCGCAGGGAGATGGTTCATGGGGAGAAAACTATCAACAGGAAAAAGGAGCTGAGCTCTTCTATAATAATTTACTAACTGGGGATATTGGAAGAACACAGTCTATTGAAGTCTGGAATCAAATTCCACAGAGCACTACAAACGAGCATCAATTAACTACTGATACTGACGATAACTATGCGCTCAATTGGGTCAAAGCGCTAAACGGAAAGTCTGATTCTGCTGCTGCTATTGATGGTGTTGATTGGACGTTAAAAGGTTCATACGCTGGAGATACTGTAACATGGAACGCTGGACAATATTATACTCCTGGTACTATAGACCCACTTAACCGTTCTGGAATATTTGGTAGAATGATTACTGTGATGGACAATTATTCTGATGTGATGACACCATATATTGACCCAAAAAAGAAATTTTCTCCTGGTTTGTGGGTAATCAACACAGTCGGCGAGGCCGAGATGAAAAGACATGAAGCTCAACCACTAAATCTTCAATGTGATTCTATTAGACCTGGGCAAGATTTTCAAGTAGTTCCATTAAATATTCTAGCAAGTCCTATGAACATCGCGACAGTTAAGAAAGCATTGTATAGAGCACGCGAGATAATGCCTAATAGTAAAAAGACATTCAATAGCGAAGGCACCTATGATTCATGGACTGATAGTTATGTAACAAGACTAGATTTAGGTGTAAAAGACGACTCAATGTGTATTAACGCTAATATCCCAAATGGATATAATAATCCAGACCTAAATGCGGCTATGATGAGTTGTCCTTGCCCTTACGTAATAGCACAAGGATTTAACAATGGGTATATTCCCAAAGGAGCTGATGGCTCACAAAGTATACCTCCTGATTTATATCCAAGAGGTTTTAGTAGTTATCAAAATGTCAATATCTCGGCGGCCTCCATCCCACCTACGGTCGTCCCCGATGACACAGGGCGGGAAAATAATAATATGCCGCGATTAGTTAAAGATTGTAGGCAAGACATTCAGAATAAAAACGGTATTTATGCTAAGACTTTCTGGAACGAAGACTGTGACCCGAGAAATGGTAACATAAGTCTACCAGAAGGGACACAATTTAGTTTCAGAAACAGAGATGGGGAAATGCCAGATTATACCCGCTGGTTTAAACCAGGGGGTTTTGACGATGCTCCAGACCACATAAAGGAAAAAATAACATGGATTGATGGTAACGAAAATGGACTAGACGAAGGAGTAGGATTATGTGTGGTTTATTTTAATCAAAGAACATTGGCTACAACTCCTACTCTAATGGAGACGGGCACTAATCCAAATAGAAATTTATTTTATACAGATAAAATCATGCCCCCCTTAGCAACTGAGAGACTCCCTGGTATTTCAAACAATGTTATTGGTGCAGCGGACAACTTTCAAGGTTTAATCCCATACTTAGCAATAGTAACTCCTAAATTCACAGAAGAAAACGAATATGGTGGATATACATATGGTCAAAGAATATGTCCATGTCCTATGATTGGAGAAATCTGTGGCTTTTCCAGTGCATTTAGTGATGGAAAATATGCCAAAGTCGTAACTACGCAAAGAGTAAATCCTAGGGCATACGAAACTATAAATGAATCAATAACGGAGCAAAATAGTCAATTTTTACCACAAGCTTATCTGTTTGATAGTCAATATTATAATATATATGACTATTATCCATATATCCATATAGGTGCGATAGACCCAAAAATTGAGTTTAGTGATACAAGTGGACGATTTGAAATTAGTAAGCTCCATACGCCAGCAACAAGTAGTAATGGAGCTTGGCAAGAACCACCTTCGGCTGGTGCAGGGGAACAATCTAGTGATGAAATTATTATAATGAATGGTCGGCGTAGTTTTGTATCCCACGCATCTTTAAATCTAACTCTCAAAGGTTTTACAGTAGGGCGTCTATATGACACTGTCACATTGCTATCAACAGCTAATCTATTAATAGACACGGTGGCTAGAGCTAGTGGATTATTACTAGAAGTATCTGACAACATTCCCATAATTCCTTGGGGTGAGATACGACAAGACACTAATACTAAAAGAACTATATCTAGTCAATCTGGTATAGGTTTGTTAAATTACGCGTATTTTTCAGAAAACGATGATGGGAATGTTGTACGTGGAGCTCTTACAGCATTTACACCACAAATTTACAATGAAACTATGTTCTCAAAAATGGGTTTTGAAATAGAACAGTTACTTCCTTTTGGTGGTAATCAAAATAATAATTTTAATAGAAGTAACTACAATAAATATTTAGGTACAGATAACCCATTATCGTTAAAAAATAATAATATGTTGTATCCATTTACGACAAATGGCTATTCTACAGCTATACAAAGTTTTGATACAACAACAAACTCTTGGGTAGGTTACGATACTTGCTACGCTGTTCAGCCTTTCAGTGATGATGGTGCACCAATAGGAAAAGCAACACCCCCTAAAAGCAACACATATTCTTTTTATACAGTCGCCAGCAAAACTGGGACTGACCCCAATCCACCCCCCGTTCGTGGGCGTCCAGATATATTTTTTCAGACAAGTTTCGGAGATAATAGTTCCACTAATTTAAAGGAACTACCACCTAACGAAGCAATAACCATGTATAGTTTAGGAGGTAACAGCTTTGGAAATGAAAGTGTAGCCACTGTTGATAGTGATGCTTTGATTGCTACTAATTTGCCTAGTAAATTTAATTATTCTTACCTGGTAATTTATAGTGACATTGTTGGACAGTCTTCCAACTTTATAACTGGTAGTAATTTAATGCTTCCAACACCAGCTATAGGCTATATGACACGTAACTATAGTAGTGCTGATTTTATGTATTCATTTGATAGTGACTTTAATTATATTGCTGATAGGTCCTTTTTATTAAATAATTTTAATGTTGAAATAAGGCAGCCTAATGGTAGATTAGCTAATATTGAGGACAACAGCACTATTATATTTAAGATAGTAAAAAATATCAGGCCTATACTACCTATACCTCAACCAGTGATGAAAGATATAAAAGCCCAAGATAAAGAAGAGCAAAAAGAAATGGTTGAAACTATCAAGGAATTTGTTTGAAGGTAACACCCTATAAAAATGTATTATTTTTAAAAGCTCCTAAATCTTTTTCCCATGTAAAAATTATTTTATTATAAAATGATAATAAATTAATTATTAAAAATATGAAGAATATGGATTATGAGGTTTCTTTATATTTAAGATATTTGTAGTAGGTTTTTTTACAGGAGCTGGCTTAGGTTTATCAGCCTGCCGCGCTTGAACCACCTTAGGTGCTTGAGGAACAGGTTTATTAGCGATGGGGACTTGTTTATTTGCACGTTTTTCAGCATCGCGTTCACGCCAAGACTTCTTAATAGATTTATACGTTTCCATATAATTCATAAATTGATAGAAATCATCAGGCTTAGGAGTTCCAGCTGGTGCAACAGCTTTTTTAGCAGGGCCATCTTTACGAGGAGCAACTGTAGGACTTCTAACATCACTTACAGGAGGAGGCATGGAATCTTGTTTAGCTTTACGCTTCGCTTGTCTATTCTCTCGCATTTTCGCAAGGTGGGCAATTTGTTTTTCACTTAATTTTCTCTTAGGTTTCACAGGTTTAATATCTAATGACTGCACTTCTTGACTATTTACTACAGTTTCTGATTTATCAACAAATATTTCTTCTTGCTGAATATCAGGAGCTATGGGCTCTGAAGATATTTCAGGTATTTTATCTTCTACCTTTTTAACTTCGGCTAACACTGGAAGATTCAAAGAACTCATTTATTATAGGATTATAAAAAAAAATTGATTACAAATTTGTAAATATTTATATATTTCATAAAATGGTCGCAGGTAAAATAATATTGATAAAAGGATTGGTCTATCAATTAGAACATAAAACAAATAAAAAATTAAAATTCTATATAGGAAGTTGTTGTAACATGGCGGATAGGTTTAAAAATCATATTTCAAATTGTAACAATTTCTCTAGTCCAAAATATAATTTTCAAGTTTATAAATATATTAGAGAAAATGGTGGTATTTATAATTGGAAAATGAGGTGTTTATTAACAGAAAGAACCTATTGGTATAGAACAATTGAATCTGTTTTAATCAAAAAGACATGGGTTGATAATATAAATGGTAATATTCCATTTAGACAAAAAAAGGAATGGTATCAAGATAATAAAGACGACCAACAAAAGAAAAAAGCCGAAGTAGAAATTTGTAACTATTGCTTTCGGCATTATACAGTAGCTCATAAAAAACGCCATGAAAGTTCTATGTATTGTCGTCAATTTCAAGAATAGTTTCCTCGTCATCGCTTTCTTCCATATTTGTTACATTTTTCATTTTTTCCAATGCACGTCCACCTTCCCAAATCATCTTTTCAAACCCATCATACATATCAGGGGGGTTTTCTGAATAATCTATATGAATAAAATGGTATGGCACTTTCCATACATGTTTACAGATAGAAAGAAAATTTTGGTCGCCACCCATTGATGAACCCAGCTCTTCCGTAATTTTAGATAGTTCTCGGCTATTACTATTTTTTCCCAAAAGTGCGAAAGTCATATTACTTCTAACTAGTGGGTGAACCTCTTTAAATCCTTGGCTAGAAAATAATAAAAGACCAACATTATAATGTCTATATCTTGTGGCCAGCTTATAAACCTCACTATTCCTAGAAATACCCACGAAGTCGTCTAATATAATAGCAATGGGGGCGGGACGTTCAATTCCACTTTGTAATACCTGTTCCTGGTGTCTTATAATTTTCAACAAAACAGCGTCGCTATAATCACTGAATATAGTTTCAGGGTAGCTTTCTTTTAACCAACGTCCTGTGGAATCATTCATAATGGTATTACTAAATATATAAACATTGGAAAAGCAATCCTTATACATGTCAGCCCTAAGCAACATGTTGGTAATAATCGTCGTTTTGCCCGTTTTCACACCTCCAATCATTAGACCCAAACTACCTGTAGAAATGTCGGGAAGTCTAGGGTCAAGCTCCTTTCCTATATTCATTCTATTAGGGTCAGGAACAATTTCTTTAATTGATAAATCCATATATAATTTATTATATTGATTTATTTTAATTTACATGGGTATTTATTTTATTCAGTAACTGATACTGTTCCATTATTAAGAACAAACATTCTACCAACTTGTGCCCAAATGTAAGTAGTTAAGGCAGATTGTGCGAAATCAGTAGAAGCCCTGAATAAAGTGCGCTCTAATATTATCGGTTTCACACCAACAGCTACTCCCGCACCACTCATAGGGTTAGTTAAGTCTAGTCCCTGATAGTGAGAAAGTCCAGTAAAAGTCGGGTCATTCAAATTAACACCATTAACAGTGGATAAAGAACCACCTGCATTATCTACTCCAAAAGCAGGACGTATGACAGTTCCTACCGAATCTACGGTCTGGTCAAACGAGTATTCGCAGGAGGCTACTTGTAGGTCAACGCCACCAGCAGTTTGAGATAAGTAGTATTGCTGCTGTGCTTCGTTTCTTACTGGGCGGTTAAAAACTAAACGGTCATTAATTTTCATGTTCCACTCAGAACCACCACAGAAGGCACGAGATACATACTGACCATGAGCCAAAGACCAATCTCCCCCAAAGTCAGCTGTAGCATTGGGCACATCAGCCCACTGAATCTTTTGGACCGACCTTGACGATAAGCCAATATCTCTATTAACAGTTTGTCGCTGAGGTGGTGCTCCAGCTCCAGTAAGAGCAGTCATTCTCGGAAGAGCAGCCGTGGTAAGAATTATATCATTGTAGGGTAAAGATAAGCCTTCAGTAGACATAGCCTGGGCAGCCATGTCCCCCATCTTAGAGTCGTTGTAACTTAAATAATCGGCTAAGAAGGCAACTTGAGTAGTAGCAATAGGACAACTCGCGGCAAAGTTATTAGCACCAAGCCCTTGGGAGCTACTATAATAAGAGAAGCCAAGTCCACTGTTTTGCCAAGTAATATCAATAACAAGATTTTCAGCCATTAGGTAAAGCGGTAACTGGACGCCTTTCATCATAGGAAAAAGTTCTGATAACTTAATGCTAAATATAGCAGTTGTGGTTTCGTCGGCTGTAATCTCTAATTGGGGAGAAGTATCTCCCTCAAATCTAGGCATACCTAGGTCATTATTACCCCACTCTAAATTCATGGGCTGTAATTGTCCATTGGCGAGCCATGATGGTTCCATACCATCTACAGTTCCCTTAAGAACTCCATCTTTTCGGCAACGTTCTTCTACACTTTTGAACTGACGATTAATAGTCGCATATTTACCATATTCGTCGGTAGTGGCAATGGTTTGAGCACCAACGCGAAGAGAAGCAGATTTAATCCAAGCATGGCAGCCAGCTCTTATCGGACAATTACAGACTTCAGTGGCCGCTGAGCCAGTGCCAGGTATTTTAATACGGCCTACCTGAATGCAGGAATTAATGTCAAGAATTCCACGTCGTTCAAGTTGAAATCTAGCGTTATTTTGATTACAAACTAAAGGTTCAAGAATAGAAGTGTGGACGTCCATAGTGTCAATTGTTTGCTGGGGAGCAACTTTCAATATATCGGGTAAACTCATGTTTTATATATAATACTACATATAAAATTTTTTATGAATTATATTAAAATAAAACAAACTCTAAGATGAAACTCTAACTCCCTCGGGACTATAAGTCAGCGTGTTAGTAGCTAATATGTAGGTAAAAAGACTATTAGGACTATCTCCTTGTAATTCAGATTTAATTCTTACCGAATAAGGGGTTCTAGAATAATCAACTCCCACTCTGAAAGCATCTGCTCTTATACCAAGACCAAAAGAAGTCGTAGCATCAACACCAGTAGTAGGCCAACGGTCCTCGCCGCCATTAATATTACTGTCAGCATTGTCGCCAGTAGACCTTCTTGATGCTAATCCTGCGCGAGGTCTAGCCCCCTGAATACGAGTTTGTTTAGCTTCTTCAGTAAGAAGACTAATTAAAGTTGAGTCAATAGAATAAAGAGGTTTAACACTGTTAAGATATTGGTCTATAATATCAGCAGCCAAACTAGTATTTACAACACCAGGTATAGCATTTCCCTCTACATTTACACGTTCTTCTAAAGGATACAGAATACCACCTTTTGAAAAAGCAATTTCATCTATATTAGCCTTGGCGCCAGTGGCAGTTTCTAAACGATATGGTCTAGTGGAAATTTGTGCCGAGTTATTGATTTTAGTAGTAGGGACAAGATTATGGACTACACTTTGAACTTGTTTCTGGCCAAGATTTAATACAACGGTTTGGTCAGAACTGTTAATGACACTGTAAAGGGACGAATAGGCATTGTATTTTAATTGGCCACTGGAAACAGCGTTCATGGAGGCTATTGAAGCCTCATCTGGTACAAGTAAATCATAAGATAAAACAAGGTCAGAAAGCTCATAATGGTAACCAGATATAACTTGGTTACCAAATGTGCCAGCGCGGTTCTCGGTATCATAAGGAGGACGAAATTCCTGTAAGGAGGCTGCTGTGGGAAATCTACCACCACCTCCAGCTACTGGAACTTTATTCAAATCTTGCCAAGGTCCAATAACATTTCCATCAGGGGCAAGCTGTAACTGGACTATCATGCCCTGCACACCCGAAGTTCCTAAAGGAATGACACCAGTTCCTGAAAGCAAGCCTGCACGAATAGGCATACAGAAATCACGCGAAGTATTTAAAGAACAGGCATTAACAACAGAACGTCCATTAGTTAATTCGCCGATACTACCACCATTAGTCATATCATGAGGACTCATTACAGCCCCATGCATACCAGCAATCATTCTAGGATATTGTCTAACATTTTCAAGCGTTTGATTACCATCTAGCGTAGTTAAAGTAACTTGTTCTATACATGAAGCAACTCCAACACGGCAATCTATACTACCATTTTGGGCATTAGCACTAGTTGACACCCCACCGACACCATCATTGTTATTAACTGGGTTAGGCGGGCTAGCAGAATCACGGTAAATATTAAGCTTACCAGAAAGTCTAACAGATTTACCTACGAGAAGGTTATCAGATTGGGCGATAAGGAATTGGCAGATAGGGTAACCCTTTTTAAAAGAATAACCAGTGCCACCCGAAGGGGCATTAATAGGTTCTATAGATACTTTTTCAGTTCTTACAATTGAAGACATTTATATTATATAATAGATAAATAAAAATTTCTTAATTATTAATTAAAATGACTCTCTAGTGGATTACCTCTATTCCCATACTTGTTACAACAAGTCTATTTAAAGCAACACAAAAAGTCTCAACCATTGTAGGCTCGCCAGCGCTTGAACCACAATCAATACGTAACTGTGTAGAAGTTCCTGAAAGATTATGAACTTGACCATACCTAGATAGAGCTCTCGCTATCATGAAACGCTCTTCTATATTCCACAAGTTTCTCACAGGAATTTTAGCATTTTCAATAGCCTTTTCAAGTTCAGTTATATGTAAAATAGCATTTTTACCATATTCATATTTACGCAAGTCTACTGGACGGTCTGGAACAATATTACCGTTAAAAACCCACTGATAATTCTGTTGTCCGTCCCAGGTTCCTAAAAGACTAGATACAACGGTAGAATTCGTCGCACTTTGAATGAGTGGGATACTTAACAAACTATATGCCCTTTCGGCATTAGCGGGAATATTAATTGACTGAAGACCAATCGGAGTAGCAATATTCTCTCTATAAAGTCTAGACGTGCAGTAGTCTAAATTTAAGCCCTGTCCATTAACCTGGTCCATCATAGCCTGAACATAGCCAGTGGGCGGGTCTACCTGAAGAACAGACATTGATACATCTTGAACTACGTAGGTATTAGGTTGAAGTGCTTGTGCGCCAGGAGGGTGCGCGGGTTGAATAAGTTTAAGTCTATCAGTAGGGTCAATAAAGAGCACTGGGCCACCGTCAGCAATGGTTGTAGCGTTGAGACCAGTATAGGTATGAGCTCCATTTACCGAACCAATAGTCGCCCCAGCAGCCCTATTAATATCATATTTAATTGAAAGTCTGGTTTGCGGAACGGGTGGCGTGGCTGAATCATTACCATCAACTGACGAAAGTTCTGTAATAACTCCTAAAGACATACATTTAGTACCAGCGGAATCAGCAATATAGAGTATATCACCAATTTCAAAACCACAATCATTTGAATTATCTACAGTAGAATGGTCCGCAACACCAGGTGTAGCCCCCGCCGTTAAATCTCTATCTACTTTACGAGCAACTTGGACAGTTGCGAATAGGGCGGTGGCAGGGTCATCGTCGGTCGCTAATTTAGTGCCAAACAGAAGACAAGCAAAGGGGCTTATAGAGGCTGTTCCAGTAGTACCTACAGCACCTCCATGCACATTAGCAGGGGCAGTAGATACACAATTTTTAGTCGCTAGAGTGCAGGAGCGAGTCAAGGTTTCAAGATTTAATTGAAGTCTTAGTCCACTTGTTGCGGCTAATGGAAAAACATTATCAGACTGAGCGCCCACTATACCACTCATCGGAACAACACCACTACATTGGACTTGAATTGGTTCAGTTGGAGTAAGAACAGGGCCAGCAAAAGGGTTAGCCTTTTTAGTCCAATATAGCTGGGCATCAAGGTCACCATTTTTAGAAGAACCTTCCAATAATTCGCGTTTCGCATTAAGAGAATCATTTTCATCAAAAGACCAAGTATTAGCGGTCAAAACATTAAGGTCTTGTATATCTTCTAACTGGGCGCGACCATCACCCGAGGAAACACGTAAATCACGACATATAGACCACATACCAGCTGCACCATCGGGGTGTAGCGAACCACGTCCAGTCATGGAAATTCTCATATTTAGTTTAGTGGCTTTAGGGTCAAGGAATCCTATATAAGAAGGAATGTGTATTTTTACTTGGTTATTTACCTCAGGACCATAGTCAACCATAGCTTCGGGCATTACAGTTACAGTTCTATTCGGCACAAAGGCTTGGTTGGAACTCGTTGCGTTAAACATTATATAATAGTTAAACATAAAAAAATAAGATATTTAAATTTTTTCTTTAAAAATCATATTTTCTTTAAAAAGCACTTGAGCCTCCAGTTTGTGTTGTTACCCCATCTGCTGATGCCACTGCATAAGAGCCCGTAGTAAAAGCAGTCGTAGCACCCGATGAAGCAATATCACCAGTAAAAGCAGCTTTAACAGCGCTAGCATGGCTACCTCCACCAAATAAATCCTTGATGCCCTCAACAATTCCAGTAACAGCCGCTGCGGCCACGAGTACTTCTCCTACGACAGGAACAAAAGCAGCAGCGGTTTCTAGTCCTGTAGCTGCTGCTGTCTCGCCCACACCTACAGCTGCTGCTTCTCCCGCACCTGCTGCTGCTTCTCCCGCACCTGCTGCCACTTCACCGCCCTCACCAGCAACTTCTCCACCTTCGGCGGCATCTTCCCCACCTTCGGCAGCTTCTTCGCCAGGATTAGACCCCTCTGCTCCCTTTCCAGCAGATGTGGAAGTGCCAGGTCCTTCGCTAGGCGTGGAGCCCAATGGCGTATCGTCTAATACCTCTTCTGGGAATTCGGCAGCCTTAACACTTTGGGCCCCAGCCATATTACCCATTTCAGTCCCTTCTTCAGGCATACCAGCATTAGCCGATTCCTCACCAACCCCTTCCGAGGATTCCCCCTTAGCCGACTCTCCAGCCTTAGCAGTTTCAGCACCTTTCCCAGCTAATTTAGTTGATATTTGTTTTGCAACAGAACCAGCACCTTTAGTTAAACCAAGCCGAGCCCCTGCTCTAGTGGCCAGCTTCTTACCTACCGCCAAAGCAATCGGAGCAGCACCAGCAAGCATACCTACTGCCTCGTCCATAGCCTCTTTATCCTCTTGAGATATACCTATACTAGAAGAAATAGCACTTGAGGCTCTACCAGCGAGTTCACCACCTTGCTTTTGTAAATAATTGTTTATCCCATCTTGACCAGATTGAAATTGCGACATTGCGTTGTTAAATTTTGCTAAATTTTCAGCCATATATAATATCATTTCTTTTTTTTAACTGGCTTTTTTTTATTTACAAAAACCATTTTTTCTGTAATAACAGGCTTTTCTAAGGACTTTATTTTATGCTCAATTCTATCGTAATACGATTTTAACTTAAGAGGTTTTTCTTTAGTATCAATAAGAATATCCATTTATATATAATTAATATAAAAATATATATCTTATTAGTATATAAATGAGTTACATCTCCATAAGTACAAATCAGCCTAGTGAGGGCCAACGACAACTAACTGAAAGAGAACCTGCGAATTTAAGAAACGACTTTAAAGTTCCTATAGAAATTAAGAGTGGTGATACAATTGAATTAGTATCTCTTAAATTTAATGTAGGAGCTATTGTTATAGATGAAAATAATAATAGAATTGTTTGGTCTGTAGGCGAAGCGCCGTTTGCGACCTATCATGCAGCTTTAATCCCCTATGGCTCTTATGATTCTCCGTCACATTTAGCAATTGCTATAGCCGATGCATTTAACGCATGCACTTTATTACCAAGTTATCAGGAAAACACACTAGTAAACCCCTATCAATTTACTAAGATTCCTGGTTGGACGTGTGAGTGGGTCACAACGGCTGCTATCGGTAAATTTGTTATCACGGCCAATCAATCTGAATCACCTGGCCTTAAAACAAACGGTAGCATTGCTAATGCTATATACACGGGCACAACTGGTACACCAGCGTTTAAAAGATTAATTGCTGATGGGTTTGCTGTAAATAACCAGTTAAATTTTGTAAGCGAGTTACCTGCAGGTGGCTATCTACCCGTAATTGGCCGTGCCCAAACTATAAATGATAATGGTACGGAAAAGCAGTTAGATGCGCAGGTATTTGCACAGAAAAGATGGTCTTCTACTAGCGCTGAAGCTGATGTATTAGCATTAACTATGTTTACACTCGCTACTGACGAAACTGGAGGGGCGGCTGTTGATGAAGGACTAATAGGAGAAGATATTGATAGCCCAGAAATTTGGTATGATAGTGAGTCAAATCAATTAGGAAACAACGGTGGTCATTCTTTTGAAACTTCTAGAATTTCAAGTAGTTTAATAGTTGAATCCCAGCTATCTGTTGATTTACAGGGTAACACATCTAAATTTGTGGAGGATATGGGTGGTATATATAACAATGGGGGTAGAATTCGTTGTGAGGTAAAACCAATAATGGGATATAACCTAAATGACTTTATTGGGTCAACAGAAGGCCTAGCACATTTAGTAGGGCAAACATTAACTGTAGAATTACAAAGATACGATAGAGATGGAAATGACTCAGTTATAACGAGAGATATGCTTGTCGCGGCCCCAGCCGCAGCCACTAATGGTTGGGATTTAAGTTTAACTGTAGCTGCTGGACAAGAGTTTGACCCAACTGGTGTAGATGGAGCACCTGAAACCTTTACTACTTTATGGATGGCTTATATGCCAGGTTTAACTGACCCTACATACGGACCACTAGCAACCTATCACGATGGTATGTGGGCAATGGGCTTTAACACAGCTGGTGGCGCACCAGCACCTCCTGATGCTAACAACCCTATTAATCATAATGCTTTCCGCGACCCTACAAATTTTAAAGCTAGAAATTATTGGTATTATGACTTAGATGTAGGTCATTTTAGAAGTGCTTATAGGGAGCTTTGTGTTCCTGAGGTTCTGACGGGATTTGATGAATATACTAGACCAGTTAGAACTCGTTTTATTTTTAATGGTATCACCAGAGACACGCCTGTCATGTTTAATCCCGCTACAGTGAACATGGAAATTAAAGGCACTCAACATTTAGGTTGGCCTGCCTGCAAGGTTGGCTTGAATAGAAGAGCTAGAGTTACAACGGATTTTTTAAGTCAAAATAATAACGAATTCGCTGGTTATAAAAGTTTTGTAGATTCAACTGTAGGAAATAAAATAGATGAAGCCTGTGAATATTCCATAAGTATTAATAATGGTGACCCAGGTATAGGTCAAATAAGCGTAGACGCAACTACTGGTGTTCGTGTTCCTATAGTAAACATTAGGTGTCCTAAACCATTTACAAGAGTCAACCAGCTTGACCCAAAAACTATAGATTCTCAATTACCAGTTTTTGGTGATAAGGGTTGGTTAGAATCTGATATTACTTTTTCGGGTCGTCTAAATGATACAGGAGCTGGCGATGTTGGTATTACATTAGTCCCTGCCGAGTCATTATATTTGGAAATAGAGTTAAATAAAAATAATGAAATCACCTGTACGATAGCATCACAAGCTGGCTCAGGTGTAATAACTCCAAATCCGTTTCCAGTAGAACTGCCTGCCTATACTGCCCCATTCTCGGTGGTTATAAAACCAGACACTACAGATAACGATACGGGTTGTAGGTTGATGGAAAGTGACTTCCCACTAACCCCACTAATTCAAGTTGGTGGAGGAGGTTATTCTGGAATATCTCTTGGGGGTCTTCACCCCAAAGAAGCGCAACTTATTGGAGCAGCCTATACAATTGATATGAGTGGGCCATATAGGAAACCTCACAGTGGTGAAACTCAATCAAATCCTAGATTATCTTTTCAAGATGCTTATCCACAAACTGCTATTGCCCAAACTTTCACATTAGATACAGATGGGAGAATAAATGACACACGTAACACAGTCGCAAGTAATAGTAGTGATGCTCGCGATTCAGTGGTGCCCAGGATTGTTCCTGTAGACCAAAATAGAGAAAATCTTACTTTCTATAACAAAAGTGCTGCTGGTGCTGTAATACCACAACCTGAAATTTTTGGAGAGAATGCTGTTGCGATAGAGAGTTTACGAGCAAACACTTATAGCAATACAGGCTTAAGTGGAATGGGTCAAAATATTCAGATTCCCGCCAGCGCGGACAAAACAAGTCTTGAAAGTGTAAATAAAATTTCATTTAATGGTATAGAAGAAGGGCTTAGTGTAAATTTATTGAATGGTAACATTAAAGGCTTTAATGGTGGCACAGCTGATATTAATAAAGCAGTAGCCTATCTTCAGCCCGAACAACTTATTACAACGACAAGTGGTTTAGGTAGTCGCACATTTTTCCATCAGAGTCAAACCAGTAGGCCTGTAGATGTTAATGTACCAGAAACTCAATACGAGCAATCACTAACAGTCCAGTTGAGAAACAGCGATAATGAACTTGTGCGTGGTATTGAAGCACCAGTAGAAATAGTCCTTTATAAGCGAAGTAAAGATACTACCGTTCAAGAAATCCGTTCTATTATCAATAGCTTTAAAAGCGATAAACAAGAAAATAAAATACAAACTGCTGGAGTAGGCAATCCTTTATTAGGAGTAATTCCCAGATAAACAAATTAATTAATAAAATATATATTTCTATTAATTTATTTCTTTTTAGAGTAGGCTTTACGTCCCTTTTGGCGTTTACCACCTACATCTCTAATCATACCTTTTTTAGTGGTGTAATCCATTTTACCTTTCATGGTTTTACTCTTCTTGCCTTTTGAAACAAGTCCATGTCTTTCGGCAATAATTCTACTGTAGCTTACTCCACGCTTTCTCGCTTCCTCTTCCATATGCTGGTGATAGGGTAGTTCTGTATTGTGCATTATAATATATATTTATATAATAATAAATGAAGTATAAAAAAAATTGTCTAATTACCCAGGAAGAATATAATAAATTATATCAACAAATCTATTATTTTAAAAATAGGAACAAGTTACTAGCTCATGCTAAACGTGATGTGACCTGCGAAGTATGTGGACAAGTTATGCCATATTCTTCTTATTCTTATCATAGTAAAAACCATGAGCTCAAGAAATCTAAATTGAAAACTTTGAGGATAGATAGTGGTAAATTTATTTTGACTTTTGACTAGGCTGAGTAATAGATTGTTGAAAGTGATAATGGTAATTCTTTGCTTTATAACTATTTACATAACTTCCATTACATTTAACTGGGTGTTCTAGCTCACAATATTTGGTTACGCTAACATATTTAGGAACTTCAGTTTCTTGAGTTGTAGCTCCGTTATGTAGCCCAAAATACCATAGTAAATTAGATAATATATCATTCATATAATATAAACCGTTATTATATAAATGCCAACATTCTCATTGAAGAAAGCCCAGATAAATGGTAGAAAAATAGGAGTGACTGTAAAAAGGAGCACTAGAGCAGGTAAGAAGGTAGACATAT
>TARA_R110000824_G_scaffold59492_4_pt1 | contig 17133 bp, 30 predicted proteins | sample TARA_R110000824 | Tara Oceans TARA_R110000824 (sample SAMEA4397747) | marine metagenome | biome: Polar Biome; feature: [MES] marine water layer (ENVO:01000295) within the mesopelagic zone...; material: water (ENVO:00002006), including particulate matter (ENVO:01000060) such as......
CCCCATGATGGCGAGGTTGTCGCAACAGAACACGTCGGCACCCCCTGCTCCCTTGAATTTCAAAGAACCATCGTAGGAATTCTGAATGGCGTAAGCCATGTTCATGTCCTCTTGGTCGAGTTGAAGTTGAGCAACAGCAAAGAATTGCTTGCCATCCCTGTTCAGCCCGAAGTCCCACTCACACTCAACACCCGGGAATTCCTTGCAGATACGTTCATCTACGAGCCTGACCAAGTCCTGATGAGGGACAGGGGTATAGCTACTCGTCCGCTCTGGCAGATCAACCCGAGCGAGATCTTCGATGGTCGCGACCTGACCACCGCAGTGCAACATCAATTGTCCTGACATTTTTCTTCCTCCTGTGTCACGGATTCCCGTAACGTTTTGTTTTGCGACCCACTGTGAATCGCCCCATAATTGTGACTGCTTAAAATTATTTGTCAACCCTTAAAATTAATCGGTACGATTTATTTTCTAACGCTCATGTATCAGTGTCCTCGCCCTTCCTCCGCTCCCACACAAGATCTTCGGCAACGATTGCCACCTTGAGAACCTCCTCACCTATCTTCGCCCACCTTGCGGTGTCATTATTCCATCCGGATCGTCGAAATTCTTCGGGCGAAACCATGTAACATCCGTATGAGTTCACTGCACGGAGCCTTCCGTTCTTAACGCGGGACAACTTCATCTGCCTACTTCCTCTCTTCCATTTCCTTGATCGCTCCTGACCACTGCTCCATAAAATCTTCGATCACATCACAAGCATCAGTGTCCAGCGTAAGCGCCGCAGAATCAGTCTGGAAAGAAAGTATTCTGGCAATCGCTTCGGTGAATTTCATCGCTTCAACCCCCTCATTGTATTCTCGATTGCATTCCGTAGTGCCCAGCATTCATCGACCATCCCCATGTCCGCGAGGTGACCCAAAAGGTCATCTATTTTGTAGAGGGTGTCAGTCACCCCACCCGGGAACATTCGGTCGGTTTCGGCTCGCGTTCGGCTCTCCATTATTTTACCTCCTTCTTCTAGTTGATTTGGATTCGGGGTCGAGGCTCTTGTACGAAGCCCGATTGATCGTGATACGATGTGCCCTTTGCCCTCAGACCTATCACGGTTCCATTCAAGGGTTGGGTTACCCAACTCGCCCGGTCAAGGAATCTGAAATCGTGGGTGTCTCCATCGATTACTTCGTAACCATTCCAACTACGTTGGAGAGGCTCGCCTTTCTTTAGTCTAAAGACTACCGCTACATTCCCTCCCGATTCCAGTACTTCCAAGGCATCAGCCTTGTTGCCTGCTCCCAGTGAGTAGGTCATATGCACATTGGGGTAATTCCCCTTCAGCCACCTATGCATCCGCCTTGTTACCTTTGTGTAGTCGTACAGTTGGATCTTCGGGAATTCTTTTGCCAGTGTCATAGACAACCCAAGATCGCTGGTACCGTCGAGCCTTGCTACGGGGCGAAGCCCCTTCTTCTTTGCTCTCTTCTCAAGCTTGTGAAGCTCAGACCGTAGGTCTTCCATGAATCCCTTTCGGTCTGTGAAAAACCTTGCGGTTTTCTTAAGCCTCGCATCCTGTACGCTATTCATCCTGCCCCTGCCTTGATGGTCGAGACATGGCTCGTCACATTTGTTTAGCTTCGCTAGTGGGCAGACTGTTACCTTCCTTCCAAGTATCTCCGATACTGAGTCGGCACTCGCAAGGTGAAGTATCACGCCTTCAATCTCGCGCTCCTTCAATTCCTTGACGGTCTTCGGATTGCTCGCCATATTAGATAGAATTGTTTGCCCCATTATTTTCCCTCCCCTAGTGGACGATCATCACCGTTCGGATTGAGCCTCACCCATTCCCGCATTATCTTCATCCTGTGTGCCCGGAGGCTTTCCAGCTTCCGTTCGATTGCCGTGATTTCTTCTTTGATTTCTTTTCCTATGCGCTCAAGTGTCTCGATTTCGCCCATGACATTCTCCCTTTTTGTTGGCCCCGGATTCCCGAAGCCTCATAATTGTGACCGCTGAATATTATTTGTCAACCCCTAAAAATAGGTACTATTTTTGGCGTGCGTTACCGTGAGCAGTACCCCGGGCCGTGCTTCCCTAGGCGGTAGTCGGCTTCGCCGCAATGCTCGCAGCCATACAAGCGTACTACTGGCAATTCCCTTGGGTTGCATGTCACATGATTACGAATCCTTCGCAGACCGCTGTCGATATCTGACTTCGTCAGTCCAGTAGCCCGCTCTGTTGAGTAATCCCAATCATAGTAATGGGTTAGATTTGCATCGGAGACAATCTGTCTCCAATCTTTAGGGTTCTGTCTTTGGACAGCGTCAAGTACTTCACGCATATTGGGATCAAGCCTGTCAATGCTTATCGGATTTCCATCTATCATATTGTCCTCCTAATGGGGACCCCGAAGGGTCCCCGGTGTGGTTAGTTCCCGAGCAATCTTTCTTGGATCATGCCCCCATCATCATGCGGAGGGTAGTCCCTTCGGGCCGCAAAGATTGAAACCCCGGCATCAGAGCAAAGCTCAATCCTGTCCCGTATCGAATACCATCCCCAATTTTCTTGGGCTTTGTCCGATTCTTTCTGGCAAAAATCCTCCTCGTCAAGGACAGGGTAGTCTTCCAGACTCTTAGCCATCTCAAGGGCAGCGTAGTGTGCCGGGGATTCCGGTTTGACGATTACCAATTCGAACCATCCCGGCCCCCAATGGCCGAAGCGATGCTCTTCGAAAGTCTCCCCTTCGGGGTCTACCTTCTCAAACTCAGCAAGCTGAGTCTCGTAATTGCTACGGGTCAGTGCTTCAGAATCTCGATTCTGTCCACAAGGGGCGATCAGCCATCCTTGCCTATCGTCATCGAGAAACGAACCCTTCGGGTCGAAGGGGGTTGGGGAGAATTCCCCGTAGGTCTGCAATTCAGTCATCATTTTTCCTCCTAGTGGGGGACCCCGAAGGGTCCCCATGGAATTTCTATCGCTTATTAAGCTCGCTATTTACCGCTTTCCAAATAGACTTAAGTCTATGCAATCGTCCATATGCCTTCGTACTCATACCCTGTTGGATTACCCTGCATGAAGCCTCTTCGGCTTCAAGGGCTAGTTGTTCACGACTGTATTCGTCTACCATAATTCCCTGCAATTCCATGAGTTGGTCACCCGTAAGATCTATCACGATATATCCTCCTTTACTGCAATCAAGGCGGATCGTAGTCGGGGTATTACATACCCATCTAGGGTCCATCCATGGTTATCTTCTCCGAAGATTCGAATCCGGGGATCTTCCTCCGGGCCTATCTCTGCGCTGTAGTTACTCGGAAGGTATCTGCGTACCAGTTCAATTTTGTCGGCCCCAAGCCCACCGGTGACTATTGCTCTTCTCATATGTCCTCCTAATGTGTGGGACAGGATTCTGCTGCCCCGATCTCGGATTCCCGAAATTGCCCCATAATAATGACACCCTGAAAATGAATGTCAACCCCTAAAAATAGGTACTATTTTTGGTGTGCGTCACGATCTTGAGTGAGTGCCTTCTCGCATGGCACACAGTACTTCCCGAAAGGGAAGGGTCCGAAGATATTAAACGTTACTCCGTGGCCTTTGGCCCCACACTTTTCGCATGTCGGTTCTTTGCCCATATTGTCCTCCTGATCCCCCGAGGGGGCCCCGTTGGGGCTAGCAGTTGTGGAAGGCGAAGATTCCGGGACTGAGCCTCGACGGGAGGCTGTACATATCGCCACCCTTAAAAAGGTCCCGCGTCAGACTTTGCGTGTCGATGTAGTTAGTAAGAACGTCATCCCCTAGGTCCCCAAAGGCCCCGTCTGCTATGGCGTTCTCTGTGTAATCATTCTCGGAATCCCAGTGTCCCGCGAACACATCTTCAAAGCGATCGGTCAGCTCGCCCAGTTCCGAGAGGGTGATTGATCCGGCCAGCTCACTCATTTCATGGCCGTACTCGTTGTCTACAAAGAGTCCGAATGCATCCGTATCGCGGCATTCGTCCGAGAGCCACGCGGCCAGTTCGTCGGCCACTTCATTCCGCTCTGCCACTATGGTGAGCCGCTTGACGGTCTTTGCGTAGTGCTTGCGGTAGTCTTTGTCTTGGATCTTGGTACCGTTCTTGCTTCGAAACATAATTGTTCTCCTATGTGGAGCGGCCTTTTGATTATACTATCTTATCGGCCACCCCCGGCCGGTATGGGGACCCCGAAGGGTCCCCGGTTAAATTCCTAAAGCCACTCGGCTTTCTTGTATCCAAGGGATTCGCAAAGGGAATAGCTATGGATTCTTGAGAATCCAAAGTTATCTACCCTGTAGCTTTCGCCTTCGGCGAGATGGATAATGTCTCCAACGGAGACAGAGATGTATCCATCCCTAGGCTGATGGTCATTCTGACCATAGAAAAAGATCTGATCGAGAATGAAATCCTTACGGGATTTCTCGTCGTTCGGTGCCCCCAAAGGGGGACCATCACCAGTAATGGTGACCGTTCGAACCACTGGCCCTTTGGGGAGATCCTCCGGACTATCCCAGTAAGAGACTGGCCTTCCGGCCTTCCGATCCTCATGTGCTTTTTCCAGTATCTCACTCTGTCGAGTGAGAGTTACCATGTAGTCATTGGGTCCTATGTAGGGCATGTCTATTCCTCCTCGGAGGGTCGAAGACCCCTCCCCCATTTAAAAGCTGCGGCAACAAGCTCACCACGCCGATCCAAAAGGATCTCCAATTCTTTCTCAAGAATTGAGATGCGACTCGCCAATTCCTTTGCGGTGAGATCCTTAGCCGCCGCGCAAGCCAACAAGGCTTCAGCCTTGTCGATCTCTTCTGTATTGTGTGTGATCTCCTCAGACCACCCTATTTTGAGCTTGATCGGTGAACGCATATTTTCTCCCTTTCGGGGGGGACCCCGAAGGGTCCCCCGGTTTAGTGTTTTATTCAGATTGAGTGAGTCTGGCGATACGATTTTCTATGAAAATAAGAGCCGCTTTGTTAGTCCGTCCGGTAAAGCCGTATCCCTTTGCCACTCTCACTAGTGAGATTCCTCGGGACATGTCCATCCCTACGTTTACCTTGATTCTCAAGGCATGTTTGAGGCTAATCAGTCGAGCCATCTCGATTTGCTCGGGTGTGTCTAGTACGAATCCTTCGCTCATGTCTGTCCTCCTAGTGGGAACCCCGAAGGGTTCCCGGTGATTGTTATTAATTGGTATCAATCCCTTCGGGATTCTCGTTGATGAATTCCTGAGCAATATCGTAGAGAGGCCGAGAGATTTCCGAAGGAAGCCAATCGTCATACTCATGTCTATCGTATTTATACATGAGGTTCCTCCGTGCCGAGGTTCCCACAGGGCATCTAGGACCCTTGACCCTTCCCGAGATCCCCCTAGTCACATCGGCAAAAACAATATCCCCATTCGGTTCCACCGAATAGGCAATGATTTGACCCTCTGGACCGTAAGCTCTGCCGGTGTCGAATACTTCGACCTTTGCCTGTGGAACCCATGTGATTTTCTTGATCATGTCTTTCCTCCTAGTGGGGACTCCGTCCCCGTTAAGCCTCAGATTCCCGAAGCCTCATCATTCTGACACCCTGAAATTAAATGTCAACCCCTAAAAATAGGTACTATTTTTCGTGCGCTAGTAGCCTGCGTCCTCTGCATAGCGATCTCGTCCGTCGGCCCATCCCATCCCCCTCTCCACTCTTCGCGCCGACTTCGTCCATGCAAAGAGAACCTTTCCCCCCATGGGTCCATCGGCCCATTCATAGGCCGAATCTAGATCCCTAAGGGCTTCGCCCTTAGTCCAGCATCTAGAGTAATTCTCCCATCGCATTCCATCACAGTCGGTTCCTGCGGTGGCTATAAGCCACGGTGCGAACCGAGAGCGAAACCGATATTTGATCCGAAGGATCTTTAGTTCCAGATAGTCCGAGTATTTTGCTTTCAGCAATTGCATATGGTTCTCCTAAGGGGACCCCGAAGGGTCCCCGGTTTGTCTCAGCTATGCTGAGATACGGATGGCAAGCTTCTAACTTGCTCCATGATAAGCGGAAGCTTATCGACTGACACATACCCTATGACTTCGTCATAGGGGTCTGGCCCGAAGATTGGTTCCGGAGTGTAGAAATGTCCATCCTTAAGGATGGCTATCTCTACGGATTCTGAAGACCAACCCTCTTCGGGTTGTTCTGTCTTATGCCGATTATCGGCATAACTCCCCGGCTTCCATTGAACTGAAAGTTCAAGACCATTCTCGAATTCTATTCGAAAGCCTCCACCCTGAATCGTTCCGAAGGCTGTCCCGTTGGAAGTAATTTTTCCCATGCCGTCCTCCTAGTGGGGACCCTTAAGGGTCCCCGGTTATGTCAGCTATGCTGAGATATTGATGGGCCAGATCAGCTTTTCAAGCTGCTTGACGAATGCAAATTCCCTACGGGGAATTCTCTCGGACATGGTGTTATCCGGCACACTACTCAGGTTTTTAACAGACCAGACTTCGTCTATTTTGAAGCCAAAGGCTTCGGCCCAAGTCTTGATTTGGGGAACCAATTGAGTCCATTGCCTAACTTCGTTAGGCCAGACGAACTCTCTGTATTCCCCAGTCTTCAGCCTAATGGCTGAGACAACGATATTGCTCTCAGAATCCTTCTGGATTCTGCCGTAGCAGCTAACTTCGTAGATCTTTTTGCGGTTAGACATAGCTTTCCCTTTCGATTATCTTCGGATTCCCGAAGATGGTGGCCGGTTTAAAGATCCAAGAGATCTTTATTTGATGAAGGCATCGAATGCTTCGATGCTCTTGAATTGCATGGCCCTTCGGCCATCGATCCGATTCCGGATAAGAATCTTATTGAGATTCTCTAGGCTTTCCTGTCGGAAGGCGGCTTTGATTAGCTCTTTACGAGTTCTACTCGTAAGCTTGACCCCAAGCTCAATCGACTTATCGTCGATCCTCGCATCACGCTGTTGGTTTGCTTCCTTTCCAGAACCCCGTCGAATCTCTAGATTCGTGATCTTCCCGCTGTCACCTTTATGGTGACCGATCTGATTCTTGGCTCTAGAGCCACGACTCCTCATCTCTGGGCTTTCAGCCCACTTGTCCCGAACCTCTACCGTGGCATGTAGCTCTGCTACAATCTCGCCGTCGATAGCTATCAGCCTTTCCGCCTTTACTATGCCCATGTCATACTCCTATGATTTCCCCAGAGTCCTCCTCCGGAGAGCCTCGGATTCCCGAAGCCTCAAAACAAAAACACACCCTGAAAACTTTGTCAACCCCTAATTTTATTCCTGAGGAAAATCAAAGGCTTATGGACGATTCCAAGAAATCACTTGACCCCAAAAAGCTTACGCCTAAGCAAGCACGTTTTGCGCGCCTAGTGGCTTCAGGCACAGGACAGGTAGACGCCTATCGCGATGCATACGACACCCAAGGCACGCCCAATTCCCAACGGGTTAGCGCGTCAAGGCTCGCCAATCACCCTAACGTTGCGCGTCAAATAGGCGCGAACACTGCGGAAATACAGCGCGTTACAGCGCGCACGGCGCGCAGCCGGTCGGGTTGGATAATCCAACGGCTGATCAGCGAAGCTGAAGACCTAGAAAACACTGGAGCTATTCGCGTTAAAGCCTTGGAAGTATTGGGGAAAGCCTCCGGTTTGTTTTCCGGCGAAGCGGATCGAGCGGAGCGTCGTAAGAGTTCCACTGAAGCAGAGCTTCAGGCAGAATTGGAAGCAAGGCTGGCCGAATTCCTCCCCGGAATCGGGGTGTTAGACGTAGAAGCTCAGGTAATCTCTGAAGATCCTACGGATCTTCCCGATCCTAAGCCAGACTCCCTCGCGTAGGCCGTAAAACGGCCTTCCTGTATGTGGCACCTGCGCGCCTCACTACCCCCACCCCCCTGTGGGCGCAGGCCCACGTCACCTCTCGTATTACATTGTGTTTCGCACACTGTATGAGCCAAACAGGTTAAACCGTTGCCTATCCGGAAAGCGCAGGGAAAAGCCCATAGAAAAAATTTTGCAAAAAAATTTGCGAAATCTGGTTTTTTTTCTTAGTCTGGGGACTTCAGGTCTCTATAGGTACCTATAGGGTTAGGTACATATTCTCTTAGTTCCCCGAGATATGGATATTAGGTAGGTAACCTACTGGTAGGTACCTATAGGGGGTTAGGAGTGCTGGAGATCGGTTCTTTTGTTTCGATTTCCTTCCTGACCTCGTACATCACTTTCTTATAGCCAAAGTTCTGTGCGTAGTTGACGAGCTTTTGGCTTCCGGTGATAAAGGTAATGTGTTCGCAGGCATTTTCGGTTGCGATCATGTCTAGGTCTTTGTAGACCTTTTCGGCTCCTTCTTCATTTTCGCACCAAGCGAGCCAGAGGAAGAGGCTTTTCTTGCCGGTTTGTTCGCAGGTATCTATCCGGACCACGCCGAATGCATCCTGAGGCTCCATATCACTCTGTATGAGGACAACTGCCTGTCCGTTCATACAGGCAGCATAGATATCTTCTAGCCTCCAATCGGACCATGGAAGCTCTGAGTGGATCTTTTGGATAGCGGGGTATATTCTGTCCCAGACTGTTCGTACATCGACTGCTTGGAGCATTCATTCTCCTGATTCTGGTCTATTTGGTTTGGGGCTTGACGCTCTTGTCAAGTCCCCACTATAATCAAATTGGGTCGTTGTATCAACGTGGGGGAACGTTGAATGCAGTGGACCCTAGGGCGCTCCCCGGAAGGATCATCTGGGTTGAGCGCCCCTCCATTGAAGGGGTAGACGCTGTCAATCGATCTCACTGGAATTTCGGATGAGGACAAGCGTGATCTCCTAGACATCATGGATAGGCTGGAGGAGTTAAAGGGCAGCAAGAAGGCTAGGGATAGTTTCTTGGAGTTTGTTCAGATGGTTTGGCCTTCGTTTATTGAGGGTTCGCATCATCGAATCATGGCAAAGGCTTTTGAGCGTGTGGTTTCTGGAGAAACCAAGCGTTTGATTGTCAACATGGCTCCTAGGCACACTAAGTCTGAGTTTGCTTCTTTCTTACTTCCGGCTTGGTTTTTAGGCAATTATCCGGACAAAAAGGTCATTCAGACCGCCCATACTGCTGAATTAGCCGTTGGTTTTGGCCGGAAGGTTAGAAACCTTTTCGAGACAGATGAGTTTTCCAAGATCTTTCCCGGTGTTTCATTGAGGTCAGACTCAAAGGCGGCGGGTCGTTGGAACACTAATCACGGAGGTGAGTACTTCGCTATCGGGGTTGGGGGTGCAGTGACAGGGAAGGGTGCGGATCTTCTGATTATAGATGATCCCCATTCCGAACAAGAGGCCCAGATGGGAGATCCATCTGTTTTTGACCGGGTGTATGAGTGGTACACCTCAGGCCCGAGGCAACGGCTTCAGCCCGGAGGGAAGATCATTCAGGTAGCCACGCGGTGGTCCCAGAGAGACCTGACTGCTCAGCTACTCAAGAATGCGGCGGAAAGAGATGGGATTGATGAGTGGGAAGTAATTGAGTTCCCGGCCATTCTTCCCTCCGGTAACCCCGTTTGGCCGGAGTTCTGGTCTAAGACCGAACTCGATAAGGTTAAGGCAGAACTTCCAGCAGCTAAGTGGTCTGCTCAATACCAGCAAGATCCTACAGCCGATGAAGCGGCCATCATAAAAAGGGAATGGTGGAAGAAGTGGGACGGCGCAGAACCTCCTAGATGTGAATTTCTTATCCAGTCTTGGGATACAGCCTTCCTGAAGACTGAAAGAGCAGACTACTCAGCCTGTACAACATGGGGTGTTTTCTACTCAGATGACACCCCGACTGGGAATATCGCTCCGCAGATTATCCTGCTCAATGCTTTTCAGGACAGAATGGAGTTTCCGGAACTCAAGAAAAGAGCCTACGAGGCTTATACCCGATGGAAACCAGATGCTTGCATTGTGGAAGCAAAAGCCGCAGGATCACCGCTGATCTTTGAATTGCGCCAGATGGGTGTTCTGGTTAGTGAATATGTTCCTTCAAGAGGTAGAGATAAGATTGCAAGGGTTAATGCAGTGGCTGATCTATTTGCTTCTGGGATCATATGGGCACCCAATAAGCCTTTTGCAGAGGAAGTAATTGAACAGTTCGCTGGTTTCCCGGGTGCAGCAGCACATGATGACCTTGTGGATTCTTCTACGCAGGCTCTTCTCAGGTTCCGTCAAGGTGGGTTCGTTCCACTCCACAGCGACGAAGATCTTGAATACGTCCCCAAAGGTTCCTACGCCCCATACTGAGGAAGATCAGTTGGAAGACTATTACGAAAAATCACTAGCTTTCATCGCGAAACATGAGGGAAGCGAGGACAATTACTATTCGTTGCCTGCGAAGTATGACAATTCGGGGGCTACAGTGGGCAGAGGAGTAGACTTTGGTCAACATGACAGGGTCGCTCTTGAACGGCTTGGAGTTCCAGAAGCGATCATAGTGAAGGTTGAGCCACTTTTGGGAGTTAAGAACAAGCAGGGTGAAGGTGCAGTGGATGAGGCGATTGGCAGGGCCACCCCACTAGAACTTGAAGAAATTGATCTTCTCAACGAAGCTTTTTATAGGGAAACCGTGGATAGGTTGGTATCGGACCTTGGTTCATCGGCTAGTGACATTAGTCCAGACTTATTTGCCCATATGGCCTCTGCGTATTACAGGGGAGGCTTGAAGCCATCTCACAACACGTTCAAGCTGATCCAAGCTGGTGACTATAAAGATGCAGCAAAAGAATTCCTACGCAACGATGAGTATGACAGGCTAAAAGCTTTAAACACCGAGGATGGGGTTGTGCGCCGGATGGATGAAATGGCGGGTGTACTTAATAGTAATCCCGGTCAGTTCAAGCGCGGTGGTAAAGTTCGTGACATTTATGGAAGAAGTTACATCTAGGTGGAATCTTAATGGCGATTGAGCCTTCTTTAGGCCCAGAGGTACTGAACGGTGCGCTCCCTTCAATGGAAGAGGGGATTGCACTTGAATTGGATTCTCCGGAACCTTTCATCTCGGATATGGAGGACGGCGGAATCATTATTGACCTCGATCCCCAAATGGAGATGGAGGAGGAGATTCCCTTTGATGCCAATCTCGCTGAGCATTGCGATGATGAATGCCTTCAGCACCTGTCATCTGAACTCATCGGGATGTGTGAATCTGACAAGTTCTCAAGAAAAGACTGGGAAGAGACCTATATCAAGGGACTCAATCAGCTTGGGATGAAGATCGAAGACAGAACAACGCCTTGGCCCGGGGCCTGCGGTGTCCAGCATCCGGTTCTCGCTGAAGCGGTTGTTCGTTTTCAAGCGCAAACCATTACAGAGATTTTCCCAAATGCTGGCCCAGTAAAGACAAGTATCGTTGGGAAGGTTACAGAAGAGAAAGAAAAGCAAGCTTTCCGTGTTCAGGAATACATGAACTACATGATCACGGAGGATATGCCCGAGTACAGGTCAGAAACAGAGAAGATGCTTTTCAATTTGGCTTTGGCCGGAAGCGCCTTTAGGAAGGTGTACTGGGACCCGAACATGGGAAGACCTTGTTCGATGTTTATTCCAGCAGAAGATCTCTTGGTTTCTTATGGCGCACCATCTCTTGAGATGGCAGAACGCATCACTCATATAATGAAGAAGACCGACAACGAGGTAAGGAAGCTCCAAGTCTCTGGATTTTATACAGACGTTGATATTCACAGTGGTTATTCGGAAACGTCACGCATTCAAAAGAAATACGATGAACTAACTGGGGATTCTCCAAGTACCACCTCTGATAACAGGCACACTCTCTTTGAAATCCATGTGGACTGGGATTTGACTGGCTTTGAGGATATGTTGGATGGGGAGCCTACCGGGATCGCGGTTCCTTACGTCATTACTATCGACAAGGATAGTAGTAAAGTACTTTCGATTAGAAGGAACTGGATAGAGAGTGACGCTCTCAAGGTTCGTCGCGATCACTTTGTTCATTACGAGTACCTCCCGGGGATGGGGTTCTATGGTTTTGGATTAATCCACCTGATCGGCGGTATCGCAAAGTCTTCGACTTCCCTTCTCCGTCAACTTGTTGACGCCGGTACACTGGCGAATCTCCCCGGTGGCCTGAAGGCCCGTGGTCTTCGGATTAAGGGTGATGATTCCCCGATCATGCCGGGTGAGTTTAGGGATGTGGATGTCCCGGGTGGTGCTATTAGGGACAACATCACGTTCCTTCCGTACAAAGAGCCTTCCAATGTTCTTTACCAGTTGCTTCAGAACATTGTAGAAGAGGGTAGGCGATTTGCTTCGATTACGGATATGAAAATTTCAGACATGAATCAGCAGGCTCCTGTCGGAACAACGCTTGCGATTATCGAACGGTCGATGAAAGTGATGAATGCAATTCAGGCTCGCATTCATTATGCGATGAAGAAAGAGTTTAGAATTCTTTCTCGGATAGTAAAAGATTACATGCCAGCCGACTACTCATGGGAAGTAGCGGGGGAAGAGGTTCTCAGGTCAGAGGACTTTGATGAAAGAATAGATGTAATCCCAGTGTCCGATCCTAACTCATCGACGATGGCCCAACGGATTATGCAGTACCAAGCGGCGCTTCAGTTGGCTTCGACTGCTCCTCAGTTGTACAACTTGTCTGAACTTCATCGACAGATGCTTGATGTTTTGGGAATCCAAGATGCAGATATCATTGTTCCAACCGATAGTGATATAAAGGCTCTTGATCCGGTATCTGAGAATATGAACATTCTAAAGACTGATCCGGTTCAAGCGTATATGTGGCAAGATCATGAGGCCCATATACAGGTTCATATGGATGCTTCAAGGGACCCGAAACTTCAACAGATCATTCAGAATTCTCCAAATGTTAAGTTGATTGAGTCTTCTCTTTCTGCCCATGTCCTTGAGCATCTAGGCTTTCAATATCGCCGAGAGATTGAGAAAGAACTGGGTGTTACCCTTCCGCCTCCGGAAGAAGCCCTCCCGAAAGATATCGAAGTTCGTCTGTCGGCTCTTGTGGCTGAAGCCGGGAGCAGGTTGCTTGGCAGGGATCAAGCCGAGGCGCAGTTGCAAGAGCAGATGAAGAAGATGGAAGATCCAGTCATCCAGCAGCAGAACCGAGAGCTTGATATCAAGGAAGCCCAGCTTCAATCGAAGATGAAGACCGATGCTGCGAGGATTGCTGCTGATCTCAAGAAGGCTGAAGAGAGAGTAGAGGTTGATCTGAAGAAGATCCGGTCGAAAGAGATGTTGACCGGTCTTGAAGTTGGAAAAGATATTTCCATTGCGTCTAAGGAAGATTCCCAAAAGAGCAAAGAGAGAATGTCTAAGGACGCCGTAGAGGGGTTCAAGATAGGCAAGGAAATTGGCAAAGACATGAGGGAAGAAGGGGGAAAGTAATCGGTGGGCAAAAGCTGGAGTGAGCTTTTTCTTGAAAAGATTCGTGAGAATATGAACAATAAGGCTGATGACATTGCGACTGGTTGTGCATCAGACTTTTCCGATTACAAACACCATGTCGGGGTGATCGAGGGACTTGCACTTGCCGAAAGAGAGTTTCTTGACCTTATGGAAAGAATAGAAAGAGAAGATTAATTCGCTCATTTTGAGCGCACGGGTTTCTGTCACACCCTCAAGTGACTGCAAACGGCGAAAGCTGCAAAAGGACGGCAATGACTAAGAAGTCGGAAGATCTGGAGGGATACCACGAAATTCTAAATAGGGCTGGAGACAGACTCCCAAAGCCATGTGGCTGGAAGATTTTGATCGCAGTTCCTAAGGCAAGCAAGAAGACCGAAGGGGGGATCTATAAACCCAATGAGGTTATGCAGGTCGAAGAAGTGGGCACCATTATCGGCTTGGTTCTCCAAAAAGGTGATCTTGCTTACAAGGATATGAAGAAGTTCCCTTCGGGTCCATGGTGCGGTCGCGGTGATTATATCGTGATGCGAACGTATTCTGGAACTCGCTTCATGGTAGGGGAACAGGAATTCCGGTTGATTAACGATGATACAGTTGAGGCTGTTGTTCACGATCCCAGAGGGGTTGCAAAGGTAATATGAGTAATGAACAGTTTATTTCTTCTCCGATGGGAGATGCGCCCGTAAAGGGTGATGAAGTCGATGAAACGTATGAAATCGATGTAGTCGATGATGTTCCAGAGAATGATCGAAACAGGATCGCTCCTGCCAAATTCGATCAAGGGGAACATGAGGATGAACTTGAAAACGTAGGTAAGTCTGTACAGAAGCGTATCAAGAAGCTGAAGTACGATTTCCATGAAGAAAGGCGAGGCAAGGAATCTGCTTCAAGGATGCGTGATGAAGCAGTTTCGTATGCACAGAAGGTGGCAGATGAGAATCGCCAGCTTCGTGAACTTGTCAATCGTGGTGAACAGGTCTTGATCGATGAGGTTAAGGCGCGAACGGAAGGTACTGTTAAATCTGCCAAGGATCATGTGAAGAAAGCTCATGAGGAAGGTGACTACGAAGCCATTGCGGACGCTCAGGAACTACTGGCCCGAGCATCGTATGATGCTCAAAAGGCTTTAGAGTATTCGCCTATCTCACCGGAGCCTGTTCAAGAACAGGTTTTGCCGGAGCAGAGAGTTGCTCCTACTCCGAGACCTGATCCTAGGGCAGCTACATGGGCACAAAGGAATGATTGGTTCCAGTCCGATAAAGAAATGACGGCATTTGCCTTTGCTGTTCATGAGGGTCTGGTTTCAGATGGTGTTAATCCGAGTTCAGATGCTTACTATTCTCGGATTGATCAGAAAATGAGGGAAAGGTTCCCTGAAAAATTCGGTGAGCAATCTGATACCGAGGTTTCGGTTGACGGTTCTACTCTTCGTCAGAACGAAGCTCCCCGAAGGCCATCGACTGTGGTTGCACCTGCAAGGCGAACATCAGGTACTAAAGGTCGCAAGGTTAAAATGACGAAGACCCAAGTGTCTCTCGCAAAGCGTTTGGGTATCACTCCCGAGCAATACGCCAAGCAAGTCTTGGAATTGGAGAAAGCAAATGGTTGATAAAACCAAGCTTGATGAGGAACAGGAACCTCGCGCAAACAGAGAGCATGAGACCAGAGCGGTATATGCTCGACCTGATACATGGACTCCACCGAGTCTTCTTCCTACACCTGATCCGCAGGAGGGCTATGTCTTCCGATGGATTCGCACCGCCATGCGCGGTGAGCAGGACAACACGAATGTGTCCCGCAAGTATAGGGAGGGATGGGAGCCTGTTCGACTTGAAGACCACCCTGAGCTTCGGCTGATTCCGGACATCGATACTCGATTTGATGGATCGGCTGTAGTGGGTGGATTGATGCTTTGCAAAAATTCTCAAGAGATGATGAATCAGAAGCGGGCACATATTCAAGAGCAGAACAGGGTCCAGATGGATGCCGTGGATCAGAATTTTATGCGTGAACAAGATGCGAGAATGCCTCTGCTCAAGCCTGAGCGGAAGACTCGCGTCACGTTTGGCGACGGCTCTTAGGGGAAGTACCCCTATTCAGGCCGACGCCTGACTAGAGGGAGAAAATAGTATGGCTACTCATGGCGGTCTTTGGGCCGGGAGTTCGGTCATTACTGGGGAGTCAGTTACTCGTTCGTTTAAGATCTTTAATACGGATGCGACTGATATGCTTCAGGGTGACCTGATGAAGTTTAATGTTGCTGGTTATGTTGAGCCTAGTACGGCTGTAACAGACATAGCGATTGCCGGTGTTTTCGTTGGTTGCGAATACACAGATACAGATGGGTCGCGTGTATGGTCTAATAAGTACACCGATACGATTAACCGCGACGATACTATGGCATTTGTAAATGTGAATCCGTTTCAACTTTACAAGATCGCTGCTGCCAATGGTGATGTTGACACTACGATCACGCAGGCAGCAATCGGCATGTCTTACGATGTTGAGTACAACACAGGAGATGTCACTCTTGGTTTGAGTGGTATGAATCTTGATACTGGTGGTACTGTCGCTGCTACGGGCCAGCTACGGGTCGTTGCGGTTACGAACGATGACGGAGTTGACTATCTGACTCAGGCACCCGACACCACCTACTCGCACGCAATAGTGCAAATTGATCCGGGCACAAGCTTCTGGCTTGGCGCTGGCATCTAGGAAAGGGGTAAATAATGGCTATTTCAAGAGCGCAAATGATGAAAGAACTCCTTCCCGGCCTAAATGCCTTGTTTGGATTGGAGTACAAAACTTACGAAAACGAGCATGAAGACATTTACGATATGGAGTCTTCAGACCGTGCCTTTGAAGAGGAAGTTCAGCTTTCTGGGTTTGGTCAGGCTCCGGTGAAGAGTGAGGGTGCTGCCATTTCTTACGATACGGCTCAGGAAGCCTTCACCGCCCGTTACAACCACGAAACGGTTGCAATGGGATTTGCCATCACGGAAGAAGCCGTTGAGGATAATCTCTACGACTCGCTTTCGGCTCGCTATACCAAGGCACTTGCCCGTGGTATGGCGTACACGAAGCAGACCAAAGCGGCTGTTCCGTTGAACAGTGGGTTCAGTACTGGCACCTTCACTAGTGGCGATGGCGTTGATTTGTTTAGTGCTGTCGGTGATGGAGCAGACGGGGGACATCCCTTGGTTAGCGGTGGTGTGAACAGTAATGCACCGACAACCATGGCAGATCTCAATGAGACTTCTCTGGAGCAGGCAGTAATTGACATTGCTGCATTTACTGACCAGCGTGGACTCAAGATCGCAGCCCGTCCGAAGAGGCTCATCATTCCGCCGAACAGCATGTTCGTTGCGACTCGCGTTTTGGAGTCGGACAAGCGAGCAGGCACGGCAGACAATGATGTGAATGCTCTCCGGACAAACGGTGCCATTCCTGATGGCTGGCGAGTGAATCACTTCCTTACCGATACGGATGCTTGGTATCTCATTACCGATTGCCCGAATGGTATGAAGGGGTTCAATCGCACCACGCTCCAGACGAGCATGGACGGCGACTTCGACACCGGAAATGTGCGTTACAAGGCACGGGAACGCTACTCCTTCGGAGTCAGCGATCCTCTCGGGATCTACGGATCTTCGGGCGCTTAGTAAGTCTGGCGGGGGCCTTCGGGTCCCCGCCTTTTCCTTCCAACCAAACTCG